>Ga0209122_1000390_pt1 | contig 11297 bp, 10 predicted proteins | sample OlaalgELextract2_2_FD_187375 | JGI IMG/M metagenome (GOLD analysis project Ga0209122, IMG submission 187375) | Olavius algarvensis symbiont microbial communities from Tuscany, Italy - Type A ELBA extract 2 (SPAdes) (version 2) | ecosystem: Host-associated > Annelida > Digestive system >...
GTGGGGAGGGGCTATGCCCCCTCCCAAAAATTTTTTGAAATTTTCACCCCAAAATGGTGAGTTTTGGTGCAATATGAAGTGCAGTCTATTTGCAACGGTTCACAGCCTGCATTTCCGTTAGACCTGGGTTCGAGTAGAATAATCACACAAAATTCACGCAGGGACGACGCTCGTGGTGTTTAGTGTTTACGGCGGTAATAATGTTACCTGGACGAGACGGCCACGGCATCACATATTACTATCTCTGCGACAGGCAGCCAGAATGCGTCCTACGAGTACGTTCGCGCCTGATAAACTGTAGCTGTGCTGAGGTGCACAGTTGCACGATATCATATCGAATCTGTCCTGGGGCACAGAACCACATAAATTTTTTTAAGGCAGACCGATTTTGGGGAGTATATATACCGATATACCCCCCGTCGCTACGCCCCTGGTAGCTGTCAGGCGCCCCAGCGGCTTGCGCGTGGATGCCACTGGCCGCGGAGGCTGCTATGCCAGGTGCAAAACGAGCGCCTTACGCTCTATGCGCCGTGCATGACCGCATTACCGAACCTGTGCGCTTTGCATTATGGGCACCTAGCTTTATTGACGGGCACTCGACACACGGCCGTCAAGACGGCCCGTGTGTCGCGGCATTGTCATCGTTTATACATCTGTCGTCTGTCATCTCTCACACGCGTGCACTATGCCTAAACCAGTGTACGGGTTTTCTTCATATGTGGCAATGGATAATCCTTTGTGATGAGGGGTACATCGAGTCAAAACGGCCGCCATATTTCTACTTCCGGTCTGGAGAAATGGCCGAAAAGTTTTGTTGATCCTAACCAGTACTTTCCAGAAAAAAAATGAAAATGGGGCATGTCCTGGGTCATGTGAGTATAAAAATTTTGTGACCCTTCTTTATCTCGGGAATAGCTGCAGATACTGACTTCAAAATTGGTACATACCGGTATATTGACGTACGGAATGGGAGTGCGTTTCTGTCTGTAGGTCATAGCCACAGTCTATTGTATGTTTTACTGCCGTCTATTGTCTGGAGCTGCTAAATGTCTAGAAACGGTAATAAAGTAAGTAAGGAAATAAGTAAATATTTCATATAGCGTCTAAATGTAGAATCAGGGCGCTTATAGCGCGTAAATGTACAAAAAAGTAGTTTATACACCAGTTAACGGCACCGTGACACATCTAAAACTGCAAAAATCACAAAAAGACGAGTACTCGCAGTATATTGACATTGAGGCAATGTGCGCCAGCGTAGTATCGACTTTGTTGTGATTTGTGCAGTTTTAGATGTGTCACAGTGCCGTTAACTAGTGTATAAACTACGTTTTTGTACATTTATATATCTATTGGTTTCCGTTGATTGCTTTATGTTTACACCTACACAATCTCCACTACCGGTATTTACAAATCTGTATTTACAAACGATACGACGCACGAGACTTGTTATCTGACCGTGATCTACATTTGTTCGAAATTGCATGTCGTCCGTATCATTGTCTATCATTTACTGCCACCTGAGAGGCACGTTGGATATGATTTGAGAGACAGAGGGCATAGTCATGAGTCGATAGCTCATAAATACAAATCACTCGTTCTAGTTTCATTGTTCGTACTTTATTTGATAATATGTAATATGTGGTTGTTATTTCCGGTATGTGTCATGACCAGTTATTGATTGATTGTTGCTTTTTGTTGACAGTTTGATCTTCTTGTTTTCTTGTGTTACACTGTTGTAAGCATATGCGTTTGTCGTGTGCATTGAACCACTTACTTACTTACTTACTTAAAATATACTGTTGTTACACAACATGACGGCATAACGTTGACGTAGTTTGTGCATAACGAAGGCAAAATCATGACATGCAGATATACCATAAAATACATATCCACATACTTCATAATACCAGTTGAGCGTCGTACACATCACAATGTCGCAACTACGACGTACAAACTTCAAGCCCATAAACATTAAACACTAAACAGCCACTGTGCCTCTATGAACTACTCACAATAGCTATAGGCCAACCACGGATCAACTGTTCGTCCCTCGCAAAGCTACATCAACAGCATGCCGCCTATTCCCTGTCTCGAAAGCAATAGTTTCAAATAATCTACCCGCTAACACCAGGAACAAATCTTGCTCAGTTCAGCCGCCATCTTCAGACATTTATTCATAGGCTAGCTATACAGACTACAGTTAATGTCTCGGATGTACCTGCAGTCACCAAAACAATTCATTACGGTTTCTACAAAAATCTTTTATGTTTTTCCAGCTGCGTCCTTGCAGTATTGGTTCAGTTGTCATGCACTTGATAATTTCTGCTTTGCCTGGCAGGCGGGCCTGTTGTCGCACTATACTGCCCAGGCTTGTCAGTACGGCAGTTTGTTCTGCTTTAGACCATGACCTTCGCCCTGTACAAACACAACACCAAACAATAGTCAAAATTTGAAAACATTTACTCGAAGAAAATATATAAGCCTTAACTAGAAGAATGTAAAGATAGGATAAACTCGCCTGTGATTGCCTTGTATGCAGACAACGACACATTAGATGTTTGGATAAGTAAGAGAAGCCAGTTTACCACAACTTTTTCAAGTTTTCATGTAGGCCCTACTAATCAACCGCCAGAAGAACTTAGAACTTAGATGCTTAGCTGTAGATGCTGTTTTTGGATATGTTTTAATAACAAATTCTTCTACCAACTGTCACGCTACAGTCTGTAGCGTGACAGTTGGTAGAAGAATTTGTTATTAAAACATATCCTAATTCTACAGTGAGCCTCGCTTGCAACTAAAGCGGTCAATTCTGTGCCACATTGACAGCTTTGTCGGTTGTCCTGTTACGTTATAACATCTCAGGTTAGTCTGGATCGCAGACATCCACTTGATATGTGGGCGCCCCACAGGTCTTTGCTTACTCTGCAGTGCAGATGGGAAGAAATGAGAATTTTCCTACACCTAGAGTCTGTATCTCGTCCGGTCTAGCCATGTGGTAGAACGTGCCTAAATTTTGACATGACAATGTTTGAATTACCCCTGCTTCTTTTCTTCTTGATGTTCATACGAGCTCGCTGCACACCGGCCTTGTCAGACATTGCTCGCTCCAACCGTTTGGAACCTGTAACAGTACTCACTGACTGAAAGACGGCAAACATAACTGAAAATGTCATACAAAAGTACCCACATTGAAACATGGTTATGGCTGGGCTCCACAGCCCCATAGCAAGACCTTACAACATGAAGATTACTGGTCTGTAAGAGTATGAGGACTACATCACTGAATACGACAGCTGCAAGTCCTATACGAAGTCCACGTTGGATAGGTACTATGCACATGTTGCGCAATGTGCAATGTGTGAAACTGCTTCTAGTGACAAAATATCAGAGGACGCAGACGAAGGTCAGAAGTCGAGCCCCAACACACAAAATGCTGCGTATAAAAATTTGCGGTGAGCAAAATAACCTAAACATGCATCACTACAATGTGGTTTGTGTTTTATTTTTGTTAAATTGGATTTCGTGTTTTATACGGAGTTTGAAAATGATATTTTAAGCCACACAAGATCGTACGTGGCTAAAGTATAATGTTACAATTATACCCCCATCGTATATATGCTTTCCCGATTCAACGGTGCTGATGCCGGTCGGGTCATACTAAAAACACAGTGATTATGCCCCCGAAAATTGTCGTGGGCGTTATTCGCTGTTTAGCTATGCCCCCGAATATGTTATGGCGGAATCAGGAAAGTGCTTATTCCGTTGCATATCCCACCCAAACCCCACGTTTTATCAGCATGGGCCCGATAGCTTGTAGGATGGTTAGGTGGTGATTGGCTACGGTTAGTAGCACGGTTCGGCCGCGTTTCCCTCACTTAATCCCCATACCTTTCCGAAAAATGCGAGTTCGGACATTAACTGTGGTGTCGAATGACAGGCAGGATGGTGGGTAGGGTGGGGGTTGTAGGTATGGTAAGGGGATGGAGGGTAAAGGCGGAGCTTAGGGTTAGGGTCACGATGGCGTTCAGTTTTAGTTTTAGGCCTACACACTATGTGGCTGTCGCAATCTGGCGAATGCGACCAAAAATTTTTTTTCGGGGGCATATTGCTTCAGCAAAATTTGGCCCCCAAATATTTGGTTTTTAGTTCCAAATTCTAGTGTTCGGCACTTGGCGAATGACAGGCGGAATGGTGGGCATGGTGGGTTAGGGGATGGAGGATAAGGGCAGAGCTTAGAGTAAGTGCCATCATGACGGTCAGTTTTAGTCGTTCCGTGAAAGTAGGCCCCCGATTTCAAGGGCATAATATCAGCCTACTAAAAAGACTGATTTACGTCCAGAAAATTGGGGCCTGCGTTCGTCGTAGCGCTATGCCCCCAAATATCGGGGCCCAATTTCCCTGAAAATTTCCGGAAAATTTGCTGGCGCCAGTAAAACTAAAACTGATCGGCATCATGACACTCACCCTAAGCTCTGCCCCCTAACCCTACATCCACCCTGCCAACCATCCTGCCTGTCATTCGCCACGTAGCGACAACTACAAGTTAGGAACCAATATTTGGGGGAAAAGTTTGCTGAAACGCTATGCCCCCGAAATATGCCGGTGCCAGTAAACAGTTTTTGGCACATTTGCCGGAGGCAGACTTTTTGTTTAAAACTAAAACTGACTGTCATCATGACACTGACCCTAAGCTGCATTTTACCCTCCATCCCCCTAACCCTACATCCACTTTGCCAACCATCCCGCCTGTATATTAAGGAGTGATATAATATTTGCCAGTTTTGGGGCAATTTTTCTGCCTTTTCTGATTACAAACAGTGATGGTGAGTAGTTTCTTAACGTCCCACTCGACACAACCTAGGTCATTTCGGGGACGAGGCCTCTTTCAGCTAGGAACAACAACCTGAAACTTGATAAAAAAGTGATTCAATGCCCACCAATTTCTGACAGGCATTTGTTTACTGACCCATATTCATCAACTTTTAGGTTTTTACCGTTTTCCAAGTTTTTCTCCGAAACTGCCCATTATGGACAGAAAAAAAGCCTCGGTTTCTGTTTGCCACGGTTTTCATAAAACACATGTTTTCGGTTTTAGATCGGATACAGTCACAGCACTATTCACCGTAGTGAATTTAATAATTGATCAAAGACATTCTCAACTTACAAGCATGCTCTTCATGTGGAGTGTAGTCAGGATCGTCGACATCTGAACCATCGTGAACTGTTTCGCGGCGGCAATCCATAAGCCCCTTCGCTGGTGGTGGTTTGTTTCGTCGCTCTGTCGCCTTTCGTTTTCCTGGATATCGTCAAATAATTTTTGTACCAGAAAAACACGTTGTCCAACCACTGACCCACATTATGGTATCTTCAAATGTTACCATTATGCAAGTTATACAAGTAATATACTTTACAAAGCTGACCAATGAGAAAAGAAATCTTGTTGGGAGGCTGACTATACACTGATGACAACTACAACGTTAAGTTATATCAAAATCAACAAAAAAACATAATAGCAGCTAAAATGATTCCTCAACAAGTATGTCCATGGCCTAGACCACAACTTTGGATTACCTTGGCCTCGAGCTCCTCGCCTAAGCCTTGGCTTTGTCAAAGTGAGTGAGTGTAGTTTCTTAACGGCACATCAGCACAAAAAGGCTATTTAGTGCCATTTAAGGTTTATATGATTGATAGGATATGAAAATAACTTATACGATGGTAAAACCTATGAATGTAAGATCAAGGCTATTAAGCTAGAATAAAAAACAAATAACAAACATTAATATGAAAACATTAAAGTTGCTTATAAAAACGAGTTTCTTTAATAAAAACAATGTTTTTATGTGCTTCAGTATTATGAGTTAAATCTTTAATGGAAGAAGCAACAAAGTGTTTATTTCGTACATCTTTAAGAACAACACACTCGACCAGAATGTGCTTGACTGTTAGTGAGTGGGCAGTGACAAGTACCACATTCAGGTAAGTCATCACCTGAGAGTAGAAAATAATGCGTTAAACGAGTATGACCAATGGTATGGTATAGTAGTGTTTAACGTCCCACTCGACATATTATAGGTCATTTCGGAGACGATTTTACGGGTCAGATGACCCAACCAACAGTGTCATAGCACTGAAGGATGATGGTTAGTCAACCAGGTCAAGGGCCAATCTCACCAGGTTCAGCTCACTGAAAGGTAAAGAGAAAAATGTGAGCAAAAAAAATTTAATGCATATATAGCACCATGAAGACCGAAGACACAGAGGTGCTCGGAAGAGACCAATACGCAGTCTATTTAGCAATACTAAATCACGGCGCGATAGACATGTTTTTGTGGCGGTCCGCTATGCGAGCCACACAGACTGCCTGGAATTCCCTGTCCCATTTAGAAGAGGCCACACTGCACCCAGGACTATTTAAGCGCTTGCGCGCTGTAGTCGTGGTCTGTGTAGCTATTGCAGTGATGGAGGTGGATCTGTAGGTCCTGTCCCCTGGTTAGGTCATTGTAGATTAGAGTCTAGGCAGTGTCAGATAATAATGTTAAAGTGTTAAAGTCGTTCTGGTTACAGTGTGAAGTTTAATTAAAGTTGAAGTAATTCTAATAGTTGTTACCTTAATTACTATCATTAAGATTCTCCCGCCTCTCGCATCAGATCCAAGGTCATTAAAGGTTACCGGACCCGGCTACCGGACAAGCGTCATATAGCCTGGTCCCACAAGGTGGAGAATACGGGCAATAACTAGGATGTTGATGAGAGCTACGACCACACTTGTTGCATTTCCCTGGTATTCCTGTCTGGCCCTGCTGTGGCCACTCCGTTTGTCTAATTAAGATAACAACTATTAGAATTACTTCAACTTTAATTAAACTTCACACTGTAACCAGAACGACTTTAACACTTTAACATTATTATCTGACACTGCCTAGACTCTAATCTACAATGACCTAACCAGGGGACAGGACCTACAGATCCATCTCCATCACTGCAATAGCTACACAGACCACGACTACAGCGCGTAAGCGCTTAAATAGTCCTGGGTGCAGCGTGGCCTCTTCTAAATGGGACAGGGAATTCCAGGCAGTCTGTGTGGCTCGCATAGCGGACCGCCACATTTTCTGTTTGTAGTCACCTACAGTAGGTTTAATAGTATGTAATTTGTTTCCCGCGCAGCAATACCATATACTTCCTGCCACTCGTCAAATATCAGCTTATTTATACGCGGATACATAAGAGCAACGAGCAGATCCATAAACAATGCAGCCATAATCAAGTTTGGATCGTATGAGAGATCTATACAAGTGAAGCAGTGTTTCTTGGTCTGCTCCCCAGGAAGTATGCGCTAAGACTCGCAGCAGGTTTAGAGCTTTTGTGCATTTATCTTTTAAGTGTTTTACGTGCGGGATGAAAGACAGTTTGCTTTGTCAAATCGCTGTACGTTAACGTTATATACATTTAATTGGTGCTATTTTCTTACCAGTACTGGATGCAGGTGACGATAACTGGCTACGCTGTGCTGAAGGTGACCTTGATTCTGTGCTTGCAGCTTCTTCGTATTCATAGTCATCAGTTAGCATGGACGTGTCAGTCGTGGTTACAGTTGGTGATGATGGAAGGCACCGAGCTGCAGATGGTCTTGATTCTGTGTTTACAGCTTCTTCATCATCACTGTCATCAGACAATCCCATTTCGTTTTCCGTAAGGCCAATCATTTCCAAATTAATCTCATCAAGCTTGCACCCCTTCCATGAGCCCGGCTTTCCACTTTCCACAGCCAGTAACAGCTTGCTGACTTTGGCTAACTCGACACTTGAATCATGGAGACGATAAAATTCTCTGTGCACCCTGATATCATGAGTCAAGTGCCGTGCCAGCCATTCAATCTCACCTTCCTTTAGTTCAAATATTTGGCTGACTGTTGCCATATATTTGCGGAGCTTCGTGCTGGTTATTCGTTCTGGATGTTTGGTTTCAGCAGCCACTGCATGCTTTCTGATACAGTCATGGCCACGCAATGGTTCTCCAGTCCGACTTAAATCATTTGGGAAGAGGTAAGGGTTCTCGATGTCAATTCCGATTTGTTGGCGAAGTTTAGTAACTGTGTCAATTGCGGTCACCATGTCATTTGTGAGTAGCACAGGTGCAGATGATCCCCTCTTTCCAGTAATTTTGATTAGTTCCATGCGGTCAACTAGCTTGGTTTCTAGGGAGCTCAGCACCGCTCTGAACTCCGTTGATGAAGCTGCATGCCACTTTGCTCTGTTCTGATATGCCTCTAGGGTCATTTTAGACACTTCACCTGAACGCCTTTTGTTGAAAATAATGACCCTGGTTAGCGCAAGTTCACATAGCTCATGCCAGCTATGGCTTTGTGCCTGGTCATTCAGTTGCTCTCCTAGTTTGCTCATGTGGGTTTTGAGATACTGGACGAGTTTTATCATGTCATCTGTACATGGAAGTAGATCGGGTTTGTTCTGTTTTTGCTTCGACAGAGTAGACAGTGCTGGACCAGACACCACTGATGGCCATTCAAAGTTGCGGACTTGCAAGAATGATTCACATTTTTTTAGCATTGCTTTATCATGTTGCTTCAAAGCTAAATTTCGTGCCAGCTCACCACATCGGCGAAGTTCGTGGCCAACCCTCAGACCGAAGGATGGTCGTGCTTTCATCTGTGGGCGAGAGTACTGGTTTGATTCGAGTGCACACAAGTCATGGACTGCTTCTACAATCGTGTCAAATTTCTGTGCGTCGATGCACTGCAATAGGCTGAGATTTGGTGCATTTGTGTTCTTTCTCATTTTTCTCAGGAGCGTGCTCAGCAACCGCATACGCTGCGAAATTAAGTTATACTGGGATGCTCCATACTGTTTAAATAGGAATAGTCCAACCTGGATTATCAGCCAGTCCTTAATTATGGTTTTTGTTGTTTCGTCCGACCTCATCCTGCTGATAATTTCTGTTCTGAATTTTTGCGGGATCTTGATCACTGATGAAACTGGAAACATCAAGAGCCGACTGGCCTGTTGTGCTGAGGTGCGCTCTTGCTTGTAGCTACTCATCTCCTTGCACCTCTTCACATGGCGCCACAGATCATGTTTTGTGACAAATCCCAGACAGCCGGGGCAGGGTGTGTAGTCGGTGGCTTTTATGTCTCGTTGGGAAAGCTCAGAGTTTGTGGGACGCCTCAGAACAATCAGGGAGCCCTTACCCGTTTCCAGTACATCCATGTTGTGGTAGTAGTCGCCAACACACAGTAATTTTTCAAATACTCTTCTTCGTTCTAGTGAATTAATTTCTAGCTGGCAGGCTTCTTTTATTTCTTGTTCGTGTCTGTGGCAATCTATCAAATGCCTTGCCATTTTTGATACATATTTTTGACAGTATATGCAGCAGTGCTCCTTTTTCCAACATCGCTTTCCTTTTACTGATCTCGGATTACATGTCTCTAGTATTACACCTTCTTCCTCATCACTGTCTTTTTCCTCTGGTGAACTTACATCGGTCTCAGTGTCTGTAGCTATAGTTACTCGGTCTTCGTTGGTTCCATTTCTGTCGACTGCGGTTTTGTCAGTCTGCACACAAAGTAATAGTGCTTGCTTAGATCAGTGCTATTTGTGTAACTGACATTTATATTAAATATGTAACTTTTTGGCCACTTTGACCGACCCTACTCACACTTAGGTGATACTGGTTGAGCTACCAGTTCACAAAGGGAAGGCCATATCTCTACTTCCGGTCAGAAGCTACGTAGTTAGCTGCACAGTGGTTATTCTACTTCCAGTCAGGCCGTAACGCTCGGTTATGTCAGCAGTAGTTCAGTTTCTTGTTCTACAGTGTCATGCTGGCGTTTAGCATGCCAGGTGTGCATTGTGAAAGTTTGAGACATTACAAGCCTTACTGTGCAGTGTTCAATTTTTTGGATGCTCCTCTAGCCCGGACCCCTGCCAATCTTGGTCGTAAAAGTTGTTTCTCAGCAAGCTACTCACCAAGCCCAAGTTGTATACAAAATTTGAAATTGCTAGCTTCAACAATTGCAGAAATAAATAAGGGGTCCCAAATTTTTACATGCTCCCCTACCCCAAACCCCATTAATTTTGGACCTTAAAGTTGTTTTTGGTAAGCCACTACCCTTACATAAGTTGTGTAAAAAATTTTGCGCAATGTGCATCTATGATGATGGGAACAGTGTATTTCGAGGAAAACACTACTATTTGTAATGCAAAATTTGGGGATTTGGGGGATAATGGGGACAGGGAATCAAAATATGTGGTCGAAAATGCCATATTTGGAATCGGCGACCTTGATTTGCCTATTCACTATGCAACTTTTATGGGGCTACAATGACAATTAAGGGTAGTTTACTCTTGAGTGTGCCCATTGTTAAGCATTTTCGGTCGACGCTGGTCAGGTAGCAGCTGGTTCTCAGTACACAGCTGTAAAGCTCCCTATTGCAATTTAATTGAAGTATTATTATTTTCTGAAAAATCATGTAACAATAGGTGCAGTTTTATGTACTTGCTTACCATCTGATGATGTTGTTGATCAGGCTGCGCAGTCTGATGGTGACTGGCGGTTGTAGCAAGACAGCAGTTGCAAGGTTGTTCTACCTCCTCGCTGCTGATGAGCCTTCTGTGATCCTGCAGTCAGGTTACACACATACGAGTATTTTAAAAGTAGCTATATACAGGTGATGTAATGCATGAGTAGGCCCTATATGTATGGGCTTGTGTCACGGCGTGAAAGTACGTGTGTGCCTGGCATTCTTGAAATTACCTGGTTTCGTTTAAATCGGTGGCTGAAATATCTACGGTTGAACTCAGCCAACCGTGCTGCGGGCTGCCGTTTGCAAATATAAGGAGTGACAGCTATAGGGCCAATTAGGCGAGCACTGTGAGTACCATTGGCCGTAAGACTGGAAAGACCTTAAGTGGTCTCTTCTTTCCCGTTGCCTTCCACCGGGTCCCACTCGACACAAAAGTAGGCCATTTCAGGGAAAAGGAACCAGTGGGGAGGGGTTGCCCAAGCCCCTTTCAGCTAGGATCAACAACAACCACAAGGGGTCTTGCAGTAGTTAATTTTTACAAAAATCAGTCCTCCCGACTGTTCCTGCATTGACACAAGAAGCAGATGACAATTGAGGCTGAAGCTAGAAACCTGAACGATGGTGCACTGATTCACTACAACATCTTCCACAGTGTTTCTTGTAGAGCTTGCCCTATTGGGTCTGGTAGCCAATTACAGCCAGACGCAAAGCAAAGGCCTATAATGACCTGGCAATTCCGTCTGTCTGTCTGTCTGTC
>Ga0209122_1000392_pt1 | contig 11278 bp, 13 predicted proteins | sample OlaalgELextract2_2_FD_187375 | JGI IMG/M metagenome (GOLD analysis project Ga0209122, IMG submission 187375) | Olavius algarvensis symbiont microbial communities from Tuscany, Italy - Type A ELBA extract 2 (SPAdes) (version 2) | ecosystem: Host-associated > Annelida > Digestive system >...
TCATACTCCAAAGTCGAATACCACGTTTCTGTCGCGGTCAATCTCTATCACGTTCTCAAATTCCGCGTATGCCACAACGGTCACCGTCTGTGGAAGCGCCTGCGCAAATTTCAGTGCCAGACGCACGCTACCCTGACGCAACAGAGAGAAATGGTCGTCTTCGCCAGTCAGATCGAAGGCATGCTGGATTCGTCAGCGAGGTATGACGATGCCAATACATGAAGATCAGAACGGCCAGCTTATACTTTATCCGTGCAGTAGTCCAGCCGCGGTAGCAGCATTGACTGGAAGGGGGGGCGGACGTAAAACTGCAAGACAGGATCTCATGGAAAAAAACGTCGGCGTCAGTGTGGATCACAAGGACTGATGTGGGAGCCGACTCGAAGAGGCAACAGCCAACAAAATATGTGAACGGCCAGATGATTTCCGTTTTGAGCTGGAGCACTCTGCACGAGGAAGGCGTTGGTCAGCAACTGTACAACGGCGAGCCTGCTCTGTAATATGCTGCTTCATAGAAAGTGTATCATCATCCAGTCGCTGAACAACAAGCTGGACGATGTCAGACTCGATCAGTGCATTTATGTTTTGTTCTTGGTCGTCTGCGTCCGCTAATAACTTTCAAGTCATCGACGCGCCGTCAGCGACACTATTGCGACGAATCACGATGCCGCCGCGTTCACTGGCGCCCGTCTTCAGCCAGCACCGACAACGTTCGAGTTCGTCTGTGTACGAGTGTCGTACATCTTTTGCGCTGTTTATCGTCCAGGATCAACTGCCTTCTTCGACGATTTAGCTGACCCGCTGTTTGTCGTCGGTGACCTCGAGCGAACCGCTGCACAGCTCGCCGACCATGTTGTGTTATTCACGACGCCGGCGGTCTCTGCCGCCGCCACTCGTCGATGTCGACCACCGACTTCTACATTGGCCAATACCCATACGTCGGCCACCAACGGTCTACACGACAACCGTCGTCAGACCATGGTGTCAACTCGATGCTACGGCCTTTCGCGACAGTTTGCTGTCGTCGTTAGTGTGCAACCGGATGCGTGGAACAATAACGATATCGAGAGCCTGTACGACTCGGACAAAATCGCCTCAACAGACCGTAACTTGCCGTCGCCGTCCTTCTGACCCGTGGTTTGACGATGATTGCCAAGCAATCCGTTCGTCGACTCGAGCGCGCCATCACCTGTCACGATCGCTGACGTAACCGCTGCCGCGGCCTCTTGGACAACCGAACGTCGTGTGCCAGAAACGTGAATCCTTTTGCCAGACCGAGCGCTCATCGCTTGTGGCAGTCCTCATGGACTTCTTCGATGTGAGGCCACTACGTTCTACGCTCTCAGCGTTGATGACGCCATCTTCTCAAAGACAATGTGGATGTGTTGGTGCATCTGGAGTGTTTCCGACGGTGGACCCTTCTGATGGGAAGCCCTCACCGTTTTGTCGAAGGTTGCTCATCCGACATCTCAGTGAGTGGAACTCAACTGAGACTGTAGTACTTCGAGTCGTTCTCGAAGCACTGGATCTGCCGCGTTTGACATCGTCGACTCCACTGTTCTAGAGTGGTGTGCGGTTCAGAGGACCCCTTCAACGGGGGGCTTCGGCTGCGGGTCTTGCCGTCCTGACGACCGTATCAGCGACGTCTAAGCGTTTGCAGCTGAACATGACCAAGACGCTAGTGCGTCAACAGCACCTTACTCCTTACGGCAGGATAAATACTGTCGTTAATAATAATAATAATAATAATAATAATAAAAGAACGTTTCTTGAACCTTATGGTGCAGTCGTTGGAGTAGTCCAGGCAACTGGAGATGCGTCACGTGACAGTTTACATGTTTAGTCATCTCGAAAAAAATAGTGGCACGTCATTGAGTTGTATGAGAAAAGAGTCCGACAACGGCACTGAATCAAAAAAAAAAGCATTGAAAAGACGTCTGCCGTGTCCGACTCCCCCCACTCACTCACTCACTCACTCACTCGTGTCACTCGTGTGTCCATGGACGTCTGCATAATAGCATCTGGGCGGTCAGCTTCCCTGCTGCACTGTAACCCCCAGTTGACCTCAGTAGGCCAGCATGCTGGGTCCTGCATCTGGCTGGACAGCCAGTGCAATGCTATTAGGATACAGGGTTGCTGGCTATATTCAGTCTGCTAGTCTACGTCTGTCGTATTGGTGTATAGTCGGATTCACGTCGTGTTTGCACAAATTCGAGTATTGTGTTTGTTGTCGTTGTAAATACATGTATCACCGAAGTGATTCTGTCGTTACACGTACGTCGTCTTAGTTTAGTGTGCGTTTTATTCGCGTCGGCTTCCGACTTGAGCGAATGTGTGTCGACCTCCATAGGTGTGGATCTTGAATAACCGTTAACCCATATTTCAAGGCCATGACATAATCGGCTTTATTCGACGTTGAATATCTCAGAAAATGATACTAGATAGACACATGGTTACAAACGTCGACGTCTGTTCCGTCCATCTTCTACAACTGTCCGTCGTATTTGTCATCGCCAGCCACAGAGCCACGTCTCACGTCTTCTAGTCGACATCAGTCGGTAGTCGACAGACTGGCCGTGCTCGAGCAGTCCATGTTGGTCAGTGATGACATTTCAGGCCTTACATTGCCGGAAGTACAGCAACGACTGCAGTCTCAAGATTGTCTGCCGGAAGGATATATATTTACTTTTGTTGACGATTATCTTAGCGCCTATCGTGACAGACGGCGTACCAACTGTCACCGGCAGCGTTGTACTTGACAACGACTTGGCAGTGACGGTCTCGTTGGATGGACACAGTGTTTCACCGTCACATTATGACGATATTTTTAAAGGCTCCGTAGACAGTTTGTCGCAGCTGATGGCTGAGCTGTGTGCATTGACATCGCAATGCACACAGCGTCGCAGAGAAAACCTGGATGATGACCATCATCGAGTCGACTGAGTTTCATCGTAGAACCAGCAAGTACAGTCGGAGCTATTCGCCACAGCTCACCATCGTGTTTTACATGATATCTGCAGCAAGTTCTGCTAAACGAGTACACTAAAGAAAATCACGCGATGTGTGGATTCTGATGCTGGACTAGACAATAAGGCGTACCTGAACACATTTGAAACAGCTGTCCTGCTAATGATCGATACAATTTACATAGCGAAGCGAATGCAGTATAGAGGCAAGGTGCAGGGTCAGTTGCGTCAACTCTGCTCTGTTTCACGATAACGTCACTGGCTGGCAAATATAAAGACTTAGTTGCCATATATCCGATGGCCAAGCTGACGGCAGCTAAGTTGTACGACTGTTACACAGAAGTGATGTGGTTGCTGAAAGACGTCGGTTTCAATGTCTGTCGACAATGCTGCAACAAATCGCAAGTTCTTCATTGACTGTCTCTGAAAACAAACATCGTCGACAGCGTCACCGGTCAGCCCATCTTTCTGATCTTTGACCCAGTACATGACTTAAAGAACATCTATAGTAATTTTCAGTCCAAAAAGATATTTGTTTGTCAACCACTGACTACTGACTTGCCACAGGGTTGCCGTGCGAATTTTAAGGAGTCAATCGAAAAAAAAAACATAGATGAAGCTGCCGACGGCGGTTGTGTCTGAGTCGACTCTGCGATACTACGCACGAGATCCCGACAAAACAGCGTGGACAGCCACTGCAGACTTCTTGTCCGTTATACTTAAGCTGTTTAATATCATGAACGTCAAGACAGGAACGAAGGGCAAATTCAAGCGTGACTTGACAATGGACCCGGTGTATTATTTGATTGTGTAAACATTTCTATATTATGTCGTATCGGATCGGAGCGCGCGGCGTGCATCGCTGTTGCTGCTGCAGTTGGCAGGCTGACTGGATGTTATTATACAGACGTCCATGGTGTGCCCGAGGCTTTAAAAACAGACAGTCGAATACAGCAACTGACCGCTGATGGGTGCATAGGTGTAGTAGCGAGACTTTTGGCCGCCCGGTGCGGATGTCAAATTTGCCACCCTATTGTCTACATGTTCTTGCGCTGCACCGTAACGTGTTCAATGTCACACCACAAAGCCTCCATTTCCAATTTCTACCATGACTTAGATGACACAACAATCTCAGTATGCTTGGTTTTTTTGCCGCGCTCAGCTATGTTAGAGCGTGAGTCTGCCCGACGAACGCTGGTAATGCGTCAAACGATCAGCTTTACGGTAAAAAAAAGCAAGCAAACATGTCGGTGATATTTCTGTTCACGTGGTCAGCGTATGTGATGCAAGTTAATGATTTTATCTGGTAGTCATCAATGAATACAATACATAAAATATTTATAGAGCGCTAACAAAACATGAACACTAAAAACTGGTTAAAACGGAAACAAAGTACGCTGTGGTGGTAGGCATAGATGATGCCGGACCCCGTGCTGGTTAACAGTCCGTTTGCACATCACAATTTGTTTAGTCGTATGCACTTGAGGGTCAGAAATGACCCAAGTTTAGGCCCTGTTTTCTCTGACAGTTTTAGTAGTACAAAAAAAAACTGAAAATTCGCGCTGTTAGTATAATGTTTTTTCAACCATATGCATATAACAGTTAACGACGTAACATTGTTTAATTACCGTTAAGTTTAGTTTATTAATGTCCAAAATCACGTCTTCGCCGCCGCTGAAGTCCCCCGGTCCGTTTATCGGATGCAGCTGTTACAGTCATTAGACGCCTCGACACAGTGCACGGTGGACGTGTCTTGCCGCACGCGTCGCATTCCTTGTCGGTCTTGGCATCTAGTAGGATGTCCATGCATGGTGGCAGTCGTCGTGGTAGTTAGAACCAGAAAGCTAATGGACCATTATTGTCTCTCCACGCTCCAGCTCCGGCGTGTGTTGTCTCAATTACCACCCTCCCATCTAACGACCTCTGCATATGGGCACTGCTGACGGTTTCTGCAGCAGTTTCACAGAGGGTAGGTTTAGAAAAATAATTATAAAAAAAATTCCCACTTTGAAGTGTATTCACCACGGTTTCACAGTTCGATAGCAGACACTTTTGACTACAATGTCGTTGAAGCACTTGGCATAACGTCAAATAGAACCGACGCAACGTTGTATATCTAACAGCCGGGTCAAAAAAGACCCCCATGTGCAAACGGGCTGTTAAAGACAGACCGTATAGGAGATGAACTTGACTGGTCGGAGCCTTGCGGTATACTACACTGAACTGGGATGGGCTGAGTCTCGGTGTCTATTGCAACGCAGATGCCGAATCTTCGCTGAAGAACTGTAAGTAGGGCTGCAATCCACTGCACGAACTAGGTCGTTGTGAACAACGCTTTAAGTTGAGTGACCACGACGGTATGACGACTGGTTAACTTCAGTGTGGGAACTAAGCGCTCAATCAGTTTGGATATTGACCGGGGTTATTAGGATCGACGACTTGCTTGTGTGTGCTAAATTCCATGGTATTTTTGTGTCGAATATCGACAGGTGGCCAACGAAGTCGTCAGCGTTGACGTTGTGAAACAGAGCAATAACCAAACATTGGAGTGTGAGTGTCGCCAACTACTTCCATTAGAAAGTCACATTGCAAGTGCACTCCTTTTCAGAATGGAAAGGTCCTCACTAAAAACTTATGTATAGCATCATATCGACGCATTTATATCCTTGACAAACAAGAACGTTTCTTGTTCTTGTCCATCTTATGGTGCACAAATAAGACAGTGCAGCGACTTGTCGGTTCGCTGCAGTCGTTGCAGTACTCCAGGCAACTGGAGATGCGTCACGTGACAAAGACTGCAGTCTGTCGCAGCGCTGAGCGACAGACATCCGGTTTACATGTTTTAGTCATCTCGAAAAAAATAGCACATGTCTTTTAGACATGTGCTTTCGCTCCAGTTGTTACTGACATCAGCAGTCATTCTGAAGAAACGACCTCGGCTGATCAGTGTCGTCGACATCGGCGCGCCGCCTATCGTCATGTCACTTTGCGTCGCTCGCATGTAAAAAGGTCTTAAGTCTGATACCACTAGATAGAGCTCGAAAGTTCGCGTCGTTTGATGCGTTCCAGTTTCAGTGGTTTAAATGGCATAAAACGTCAAAAATGAGCTTTTTCACATGCTTCGTAAAAGAACGTCGTATCTCGGACTTGCTACTTACTTCCGAGTTGCGTCAGCTGTGCAGCCTCAGGCAATAAATGGACAGCGGACGCGCGAACATATGTATACTGCAACATGTGTGACCTAACACCGGCTACTTTATTGCTATTATTACGTTATTGTTGGACTGATGTACAAGTTCAGCACTGGTAAGTTTTATATAATAATTCACGTGACATGATTCGCTAGAAAACTGAGCGTGCTTTAGTAAAATATCGACACGAAGCGTCGCGCTGTGACTGCAGGTCACAAAATCGCGCACACGTGCAATCTGTTTACGATAGTTTTTGAATGAAAGATATCAACGTAAAATAACTGGAAAATGGCCGACCTTCCTTAGCCAAAAAAATCGACACGAAGCGCTTGACGTTTCCGTATTTCGTGAGGCCTACAGAAAATATGCTGTTTATTTAGAATGCTCGGTTTTTGTATTGATGTTTTGCAAACATGACTCGATAAAACCAGAAAGTCGTCTACTCCACTTTCATCCGTTTGCCTCGTGCCAAAATCGGTTCATTTTGTTCACAAATTTGGTAATGGATGGATGAACGGCCACGTAGAAAATATGCCTCCGGCCAGTCTGAATTGGCGGAGGCATAACAATCATTAAGAGTTGAAATATGACGAAGGCAGAAACATAAGTTTACTACGCAATGTAGTCTAACCGGTATAACAGCAAATGATGCATGACCTAATGTGGAAATGAGATAGGCCGCTGCCCCATTGTACATTTTCGGCTCGTCGCCACTAAAATGCGAGAGATTTCAGAAAAGAAATACTTTTCTTGGTGAGTTCGCATCTGAAACAGTTCAGTCTGACTGATGTCATAACTTTGTTAAAAATGAAAAGATAAATGGCAATATAATACAGGCACTGTTTCGCCATAAAACGCGATGTCAGTCCAGCTCATCTGATGAGACTGCTGATGAGGCGGTCGACGGTCCATTCCAGACAGGACACGCCACAGGAGCGTGTTGTCTTGCGTTTCAGTTGATGCGGTCAGTGATGGTCTATGACGAGCCATGGACTCCTCTATAAACGTGGACGTACAACTCAGCGGACCGCTGTAGGTGGTTAGGCCGACTACTGCAGCGTGCTATGCGCTGTAAACGGCATCGCTGTGGCTGTTTAAAAGTTGTGAAATAAAAAAAATAAATAAATTTGTAGTAATGAAACAATATCTTCTATTAATTTACAGTTGTAGACTATAATAGAATAAAGGTAAACAGGTAAAAGCACGATAACATTTACATGACACAAGCATACTTGAACTATGTACACTGAACACTCAGGATACCACACGAGCCGAGCACCTGGCTATCTGGCCGACGACTTCCGTCTTGCCGGCCGCCTTCGTCCTGGCTCACGGTCAGCCGCCAGTATCATGCTGGACATCCCTCGTACGACGACGTCACTGGGAGACAGAGCATTTGGCGTCGCCGGACCACGTGTCTGGAACAGCATTCCTGCTGCCATCCGTGATCCTGAACTGGCGTCTTTGAAATGTACTGACTAACAAGTGGAACTTGTTAATTTGGCGATTTTCTGCTTCTTCTGGCTGTTGGTTTGCTGAGTGTGTGACGTCTTTGACGAAGTTTTTTTGCGACACAGTTGAAGAAACGACGGACGACGTGTGACTGCAAGTCGTGTCCCACGCTGCACATGTTGGTGCCGAACACTAAATGCATGTGTTGTACTTATCATTGCACGTTGCACGGTCCATGATTTTACAAAACAACTGTCTATGAACTGATGATTGCAAAAACTTTGCCTTAAGATCAGGACGATGTAGCAGTTCCTCGAAGACACGCCAGCAGTGTACTACAAGCTGAAACACAAACTCCGTTGGTTTAACAAGCCCACCTCGATTAACACTGTCGAGGAACTGTGAGGCCCGTAAGCTCGTCGTCGACTTCCAACGCTGATAGATGGCTGGGGCTGATCAGCGATTCTTTGCAGTGGTCGCACTTGGTCGCAGCGACTGTTGAACGCGCTATAGCGCCGCCAACGTAGAAAATAATGTTTTCGTCACTGGACGACGGCAGTTCGAACTTAAAGCCAAGGTGGTCAATGAGATAGGCAGTGCAGTTAGCCAGGTGTGTCGCAGCGCCAGGAATGTTTCGCGTGTCAAGCCGCCGTTGCCAGTCGCTTCCCAATCCCACCGCTGAAGAAAGTCGGCAAATTCACGCAAGAACGACAGTTTCCAGTCAACAGAAGAACTGGCTCCATAGCGTCGTTGCATTTGTGCTTACCCTTTCCGGTACTGAGTAGATGGAATTTGCTTGTGATTCAGTGCTATCACAATAGTCAAATCTGACCGTAGTGTCACTGAAGCCTGCACTTCAGGCAGACAGTCCACAAGTTGTAGTCGATAAATAATCAGCATGCTATCAACTAGTGCCACTTGGAAGCCTCGAGGCACAGCAGAGTCTGTTGTCATGACGCTCTTCGACAAAGTCACTGTCAGTGAAGTGCAAAGAACAGATTTATGAATGTTTCTAAGGCACGAAATCCTTATGAGGATTGACCCATATCCATTTGTCACGCAAGTCTTTATCTTGTGGAAACGAATGAAACGTAATTCTGACTCCAGCACTGCTGTGAGACGTATAGCCGCTGCGACAGCCGAATGTACAGCACTTGTTGACCATAATTATAATACAACGTCGACGAATTACAGTGTAGACTACGACAAAACAGCATAAGGCAATTATTACACTAAACTCCAAACAGTCTAGTCGCCATGAGCAGCTGTAATCCACGAGATAACAGAGATCCGTAATCGACTAAGACGCTAAATGTGATAGACAGTGATGAAGTACGTAGGCCATATATATGACGAACGATGAACGATGCACTATACTCACTATACAACTCACATAACACACTAAAGCTACTCGATAATGACAAATAGTACGCGATGACATACATGAAATAATTATGTCAGTTTTACACGAAACGGTATACACACATTCAATGTTAACGTAGATCAAACGTCACGCTTAACTGTAAACCGGCAAGCAACCAGCTAGCTACAGCTTGGCTATAGGCTGTTGGCATGCTCGTAGGCCTATATGATGCTGACTCACTGAACCAGCGCTATGCGATATGCATAGGGAGGCTGAGGCGATTGACAGCTTTCGGCTTCGGCCTAACCTGGTACAGTGACTGAGATCTGGAGCGCTGAGTTGTGCGTCCATGGACGAGCGCACGTTTGGATGTGTCGCCGTTTGCCACTGTGATGGTCATTTGTCAGAGTCATGTCAGGTTTACGCAGAAACAGGCGCCTTGCCTTGATGCTAGTTTGCATTCATCGTAATCCACAACACCAGATTGAAAAAAAGAACGCCACGATCCAACCAAATATAAGGTCTTTGGGTCCAACGAGCTGTTGCATGTTTGCACGAATACGTACGGACCTCCACTCTTTGTGTTGTTATCATCAACCACGACAGAATTGTCTCTGTGTTGGGTCGACATCAACACAACAGCGTATTCAAGATGTAACTGAGGCCTGGACCAAGAAGCTGTTACTACCTGTTTCGAAGATCGCAGATGGCTGTGGAAGGGTGCTCCCACGCCAATCGGTGTCACCCTCACCCCCGCGAGTCTCACGGCGCAGCCTGCAAACTGCAGCATAGCAGACTTTCAGATAGGGTAGGTAGGTTCAGTAAGTAATTAATAAAAGAGTCGTTTGAGTGAATCCGAACAAATTTCCCTACAAGCATTTGATACAGCTCTTATCTGCTATTATTCTGTGAGGCCCCCATGGACAAACGGACTGTTAAAGGTATGGTTGATAGATCAGGTTTCGTCTCTCTTCAAACCAAGCCTTCGTAGTGTCCAGGAGTTTTGATAATGATGACGGAGCAATGTCTTGTACATTATTCCAATATCGTGAGACCGTATTGTTCTGATCATTCCAAGTTGGAGTGTCGGCCAAATGTTGGGAATGCCAGATGGTGCTGTGCGGTGATGACTTGCAACGACATATGGCGATCAATCACGCCTCCTTAGGGAGGCGTCCGGCGACGTTTCCAGGCCTGCGCCGGTTGCCTGCTAATGGCAACAGCTGGCGATCAATCACGCCTCCTTAGGGAGGCGTGGCCTAGGCAACCACGTGGCTAAATACTGGCTCCTGATTGGCCTAGGTCCAAAACCAAACAATAACCACTACTGGTGTTTTTGTTGTGCTTGACCTTGACCTTTGACTTTGAGCTTCTACAGCTTACTCAGCTCTTGTCGTACGCGCCATCTCTCCACTAACTTCTTCAGATATGTTCATAACTTCTTCAGATATCCCGCTGAAATGCAAAAATCTGGTTTCTGGATCCGGACTATGATCCGGATCGGGCTCAAAAGTTAATCAGTTCGTCCATGTCCCAACATCTGTCGACACGCAGCATTTCATCAAAACCAATCCATGCGTTTTTTTCTGTCCAATGCTGTGCATGGACAGAATATAAATTTACCTGTATGTGTGTGTGTGTGTCTGTGTGTCCGTCACACTTTCTGTCAACTCACCTACAGGTCAGACCCCTCAACGAATTTTTACAGTTGATAGCTTAAAAGACGCAGATTTACGCAAGGATGTGCCTTTTGGGGGTCTTAATGATGAACAATCACATTTTTGGATCCAAAGTCCCCCAAAACCGACATTTTGGGGGCCTGAATAGGCCATATTAAGCCAAATATGCGAAAAATTCAAATAGCTATATCTTCAGATCTGTATATTACATTGGCATTAAATTTGACAGGCAGCTGCAGCCAGCAACAGAGACTTCGTGGATGTCTCGTATGGTGGTAAAACAATTCCAGGATTGTGGACGGCCGCCATTTTTAAAATCGATATATTGCCACATCTCAGTGAAAAATCATCCGATTTTGATGAAATTTTGTACACAGCAGCAGATTTTGAACTGAATGAACGTCGCATGATCAAAAATGAAAAAGTTGCATTGGACAGACTCCGAGTTCGATAGAACGTATTTCTTGTTTAGTAATCTTGCTGACAGACAGACAGACAGATAGACAAACGCGGGCAAACGCATTTACCTCCTCCTTTGTCGGAGGTAATGACATACGATTACGCATGCAGTTTTTCACCATCGAGTAGCCCAACTTCCATACCATATGTTCTGGGGAACATTCCTAG
>Ga0209122_1000393_pt1 | contig 11239 bp, 10 predicted proteins | sample OlaalgELextract2_2_FD_187375 | JGI IMG/M metagenome (GOLD analysis project Ga0209122, IMG submission 187375) | Olavius algarvensis symbiont microbial communities from Tuscany, Italy - Type A ELBA extract 2 (SPAdes) (version 2) | ecosystem: Host-associated > Annelida > Digestive system >...
CGCCGAATCAGTTTCATCGTTTAACGGCATCGTTGTTCGATGACTGCTGTTGGGCGCGTTCCAGGCGGCATGGCGACACGTCGGCGATAACCGCCGGCATCGTGGCCTGGACGCCAGGCCACACACGCAGCCGGGCATTGTTCTACGGCCAAGCCCATTAGCCCGCATCCGTATATAAGCGTCGTGACGAGCAAACGCCGGACCCAGAGCGAAGTCGGTGCGTGAAATAGGTCGGCACGTCGACTGACCACACACGTTGATTGACGTACGTGCGACTGGACCACACACGATGACGACCGTCTTCTCCTCGCTGCTAGCCGTCGTCCTACTCGCGGTCGCTGTTAACGCTGCGTCGGTTCCCTCCACCGCCGCCAACGCCTACTACTACGAACCAATAGTCCCGTACGGCCCGTACCCGGCACCTGGGTACGTCGTATCCTCGTACTTGCCGAAGTACACTAGCTACCATATCGTCAACACGGTCAGCTACCCGCCGAGGCAAACTAAGTACGACGAAGACCAATATGAAGAGGAGGAACCCAAGTACTATTACGGCGGCAAGTTCAAAGGTAAAAATTAGAATTAAACCATTTCTCAAGTTAAACACCATATAAACTTTAACCAATTAACGTAATGTCGTTTATGCGGTGCCCAAAGTGTTACAACAAACTTTGGAAATTTGGGCCCCCTATATTTATTTCTGCAACCCTTACACTTGCAGTTTCATACTTGGTGCACAACTTGGATTCGGGAGATGTTTGACAATACAACTACGACGAAAGTTGGCGGGGTCTAGGAAGCACCCAAAAATTTGGGGGATCATGATGATGGTGATGCAACAGCTACAGAAACGATAATAAAACTGCAAATATTAAATCTTTAAAATAACTGCAGTACCGGTTAACGGCGATATGACATCTAAAACTGCAAAAATCACAAAAAATGATATTATTCAGCAGCACATTGTCATTTTATACGACCTAATGGTGTATAATATAGCATAATGTTCCATCCGTCCGTCCGTCCGTCCGTCCGTCCGTCTGTCCGTTATCAATCTTATTATTATGAACACGAAAACGAATGAACCAATTTTGCTGTAAATTGGCACAATTGGTCTATGCAGCAAGGAGATTTGGGGTCAGGAGGTCAAAGATCACACAATGTCTGGCAGAGGCATCATTCTCGGCCCCATCGGTACACTCTGATCACAATTGTGTACCACGGATGCACAATTGTGTACACATTGATGTGCACGTACCACTCATCCACAACTTTGTGCACACTTTGTACACAAAAATGTGCATGATGCATATATGCACAAAAATATGCTTTAACACATACACAAAATTGTGTATTTTTGATACACAAATATGTGTATCCCTAAATTTTTTTTTACCACGCTTGTACGGGAATAGGCAGTTTAAATGAGGGGGGTCAAACCTACCTCCCCATCCCCTACCCGTTCTTGTCTTATCTTTAAGCCCCCTCTTACCCTCCTACCTCCCAAGCTGCCATTACGTTCTCTGCTTACCCTTTTCTTACCATCCTCCTTCTTCCCCCTCCCCAACTCTTCCCAATATCTAGCTATAGGGGCCTAGGGAACATATATGTGATCTCCTCTAGGCAGAGCCCGGCCGCAAGTTTATTCTGCAATTTCAGACAAACCTAAACCTATAGAGAAAGAAATGGACCAAAAGTAAAATAAAATAATGGGGGCTACATACACTTTGGCCAAGATTCGAAAATGCGGGTGCATGGCTTACCAGCACCCTTCTTGTTGTAGTTTGTGTTAAGTAGGTGGATAACGTAAAAGTTGACAAGTCATTAAAAACTAGATACTTGTCAACTTTCACGTTATCCACCTACTTAACACAAGTATTCTGCAACTAATAGAATATGTACAAATCAGTTAATGCCTCTGCAGAAATATCACAACTATCCAAAAGACTTAACGAAATGTCATATTTTAAATTTTTACTTCACAATCAGCAGTAGCCATCAAGGCACTATTTATCTATTTACCTACAGTTTAAACTATGCAACCAGCATATTTTGTCAATGAAGAATTCATTTTCAATGCAGTATGTAGAGTAATTTATTTCCTCAGACATTAATTGCACCTGATAACTGACTGCCATCTATACATGTATGGCTACCGGAGCAGAATACTGCAAATGTCACCTCTCTCAAAAATATTATGCACATCACACTCTAATCTGTGGTGTACACCATGTCCTCGTATTAAAAGAGAGTAACTGTAGCATGTAAATCTGTTAAAATGTTCATGTCCATCTCTATAACTGCAACAATTGCTTGCACATGCAAATTACCTAGAAACTGACAAACATTATAAAACTTTTATTTAAAAAATAACAGGTTGAGGTTGAGGTTTAGTAAAGTTTTACACACATATCGAGTGGGACGTAAAACTTTACTAAACCTCAACCTCAACCGGTTAGTTTTTTAAATGAAAGTTTTATAACGTTTGTCAGCGCATTAGAGGTTTCACGTCGATGCGCTATATAAATCGACTTTTTACTTACTTACTTACTTTAGGTCATTTCGGAGACGATCTTCCCAGCCAATCATTTGACTGGTGCAAAACGGCCAATTACTTGGCTAACTAACACCTGAACACATTAATACGAATAAACATGAACATGAACAGCCTACCATACCACTTTTACTGGTACACTACTTCCAAACTGCACACAAAAAAATGACGAATCAATAATAATACTCTGATGGCTGAATGTGATCCAGCTATTAGCACCAAGTCCATATTGCACAACATATAAGCAGTATATGCAAGCACAACTATACAAACACCAACGTAAAAACAAGCACTTGGCATTGAAGATGCCACACACAAAAACTGCAGTGATACAAAATACAAGGACTAATACATAGTTACATGCAGGAACTTGAAATACACAAGCAAAAGTTGTCCATCATACAACAGAACACCTGAATCGCAACAGACAAAATACAGCAAAATATTCACAAGAAAAGTAAAAAACCACTAAACGAACACAACGCCAAATTCCGTCTAGCAACACTTTACTTGCATCACCACACTGCAGGAACAGGTACTGCAAGGAATCTACTCTGCATGATCTAGCATTCGGCATAAATCGCGCAGAACGGCACTATTCTTTGAAGTGCCAACACCAAGCAAACGCTCGATGAACTTATAGAACAGACGGAGTGGATCTGGGTAGTCGACGTTAAACACCCAAAATGTCATGAGCAAATATTCCACTGCTTCAGTGAAACAACTTGCACTGGGCAGCGGAATAGCAGTGTTGTCCACCTTTGTGTAGTACTGCCTGCCGATGCGAAAGAGACATGGCTGTAGACACCCAGCCTCGCGGAGGTGTACAACTGCCTCTTCCACTGTGCTCTCCTATGAACCATGCACAATAGTAAGCAACAGATTAAGCAATTAATTTCCAACCTCAAAAAGGAATAGTCTCAACTTGGTTGTACACAATATTTGCTATTTCTATTATATACGGTCCTCCACTTGATTCTGTTGTTGCATTGTGAAATGTTTCAGAACTAGGAACACCAAAATTATTTGGCTTTGTCGTGAACATTTTAACTTTAAACTGAGGCATGTTCCGTAGGCAAGCGGCCTGCTAGCTTGGCTTGCATACTAGCAAGCACACAGCAAGCACGGCTACGGAACGGTGTGCTGAAGCAAAGTTGTATTACTCACCACTTAAACGCAAAAATATGAAGTCGTCCGAAATGAGCACTTCAATCGTAGAAAATAAGACAATTTATTTGTCAACAAAGTGTAAACACTAAACAATATGGCCGAAGCACAAGAAAGCTCCTCGCCTAGGTGCTTACTGTTGCTCGCAGGCGGCTTGCCAAGCAGTGTCAGTGGAACGATTTTGCTTACTGGCGCTTGCAAGCCACTTGCCTACGGAACACGTCTCTGGTCTGTTTAATTACTGCTTGCCAAGCAGTGACACAAACAGTGATCCTTCTCGGGTTACCCGTGTTACAGTCCATGCCTCTACCGAGCTACAGAGGCTCGAATATTCTGTGATTCACAGAACATGATTAGAAAAACCACACAAGTTATGTTGAAATATACCTCAGTCGCAGTACTGATAACCTTAAATAGTCCATCACTTAATGTTGGATGTTTAATTTTTACTTAATGTTGGATGTTTAATTTTAAGTCAAGCATACCAGTTCATATCAGCAATTACTAGAGGCACGTATAAAAAGTTTTCAAACAGTGGGCCTCGTACATTTATTAATCACCCCCGCCCTGTGGTTTGTCAGCCTAACTGAGCTTCTTGTTCTACGTGTCGTCAGTGAATAGAGACTATCAGAAACTGCAATCCATACAGCAGCAGCACATAACCACTCCAAACATAAGGAAATAAAAAATATATACCTCACAGTCATTGAAAAAGTAGCCAATGCATGTTGTCGGCAATGGCTTCGGCACTCGCCTTCCTCTCTTAGGTGGAGCCGGCAACATGACGACAAGACACTTAAATGCCACCTCACTTTTTGTGTCTGAAATCACCCACAACAATAACATGTCAGCCAATAAATACTAGAGAGGCATTCCGTTCGCATTCCGGAGGTAGAATTACGGCGGAAAAGAAGTGAAAATTTTGCAAAAAATGGCCAACAGCGTTATCGTATTGCCAAAATTTCAACACTTTTATAGGAAATCGATGTCGGCGAGTCCGAATCTGCGATTGGATTTCAAACCGGAAGTAGAATTGCGGTGGAATGGCGCATGCGCAGTGATAATTTTGCCAAAAAATGGCCCTATGCTGACAATCAACCAACCAATCTGCAATATCGCTAATGTGACTTTGTGCTACTTTCAGAATACATTTGCAGATGCAGACATTGGTAATGAGCAAAAGCCACGCTGTGTAGTGTGTAAAAACCAAACACCGTTACCTTCATCCAATTCGTTGTCAATCACACTGAGAACTGATGTGGCTAGTGAGCTGTTTGCTGCCACACTTAGTATCTTTGACTTGAGCGGCTGAAACTCGGCCATCAGCGACTTGCTGTTGGGCACAATGGCAGCAAATTCTTCCTTCAACTGGAAAGTGACAATCACAACAAACAGATAAACAGGTGTACCAGATGAAAGGCTGCAAGGACTTTGTGCTACTGTCAGTAGTTTACCCATCCCTCTCCACGACGAATTGATATACAGGATATCACTAAAAGTAGCCCACTAAATTATGTCTTTTACATTTTTTCAAAGCAGCAATCTTTTCAGAAGAAATTTTACACAAGTAACACAACTATCAACTATTTCACTCACACACGTCTGCCACAAGTTCTATCGTTTTCGGTTTATTTGCAAGAACTGTGTAAATTATACTGCAGTGGAGGGAGGGGTTGCACCTGAGCTGCACCAGCTTCATTTACATGTTACACCTACCTGAGTCCACCTGCACCATTCATTTTGACACAATTCACGAACATGACGGACACACACCACATGACGGCCGAGGCCGCACTTGCACAGTATCGCGCGACAAAAAAAACGAAATGCACAAAACTTACGGCCGTATCAATGTCCTGAAGCCGAGGATATCTTTCGAGAACTTCAGTGATGGATGGCTTCTTGAAAATGATCCATGCACGCCGTTCATCACGAGTGGTGTCCATCAGCTGTAGCAGCTCCGAACGATTGCTGACGTTCGGCCGTCTTTCGCGAAGGTTGCGAACGTCATCATCATCCTCAGGCTGCACTACTTCATCCCTGCATAGTGCATATTGAAGCACACAACATGAAACTTAGCTGTTGCTTAAGAAGCCGAGTGTTACAATACTAAACCTACTCAAAATGTATCTAAACGTGTCTACAATCATCGCAAACTCTCGTAACTTTTTTCCAACTTAAACATGTTTGACATACAGCCAAAAATTCAAGCAACATCACAAGTTTATATTTTACCTACCATTTTTCTCAAGGTCATCATCAGTGGTGCCAACTGAAAGGTCTTGTACGAGTGCATGTCGTATGGGTCTCTGATGCACGAGTAGCAAATTTAAATGAAAAGTTGTGAAAAATTATAAGTTTTGCATACCCTCGTTTAATACCAACCCCCGACAACAGCAGACATTACACAGTGTTTTTGGAAAAAATACTAAGAATATTTTTTAAATTAATGTATGCTACATGCACATAACATTATTGTTGTACCCAAGTGGTTGACTTTGGGGCACTATTTTTTGGACCAGTAACTAAACTTATAACTTATTTTAGTAACAGAATGACAATCATTTGCATAAACACTGACACTAGTTGAATAAAATGATGCAACATATACTGAAGTCAGTTTGTTGACAGCTAAGTATAATAGGATTATTGGAACGCAACCAAAGGGTCACTGTGCTCAGCTGAAAAAATACGCTGCATATTCGTAAACTTTACGGACAAAATTTTGGTTCAGTCTTATTAATTCTGTAACCAATATAAGAAAAAACAACAAAATTATTACAGTGTATGAAACTAGTCTTTCCACTTTTATGAGATACCGTATGCAGCTTTACTGGGTTTCCCAACAGTTTTCACTGCAGTCATGTCCACCTCCTCGTTGAATTGAAAATGTCTACTTACAGTCTGCGTTTCTTTGGATGGGTCCAGCGTGTCGTAATGTCCACTGATCGTGATCGCACTGTCCTGACATAGTAGTTTATGTAACCCGTATGAGACTTCGGGTCACAGAACTCACCCTGACATACACACATCCATGATCCGTGAGAGATTTACCATACAGATTGCATTTTAAATCGCTCTGCTAAGTACATGTTGTCGTCAAATATGTTATTACCAATAACTACTATAAACAGCAACTATGGTCAATCTTTACCTATACAGCAACAGTATCGCTATATCATTATCTACACTGCCCCCAAAAAAACGTCCCCCTTTGAACCCTTTCATTTTTGGAACAACTCTGTCACAAATAAACCGATTTCAATAATTTTTGGTGCGTGGACTCCTGAGGAAACTTGACACTAGACGACTATAAATTTGTCCACTTCACCTGAAAATGTCACTGCACTACCTAGTGAAATGCAAAAAGTCGCTTTTCGATCACATTAAGCATAGACGCTTCCGGGCTATTCAAGTTATTACCGTACTTGATAAAACGGATTCCAGCTGTCACAATACAGCCGAAGTTGTAACTTTTATGCATTTTTTCGCTTACTGCTTCCAGTTTGTAATGAAGGTCAAGGTCAATCGCCATGTTTGTTTACTTCGCAGACGATCAGAATTGCGTTTTACCCATGGTATTTTCTAAGAAAGACAGCATTTTTATTGAGCACAGCAGTTTCAGCATTTTAAAGGTAATGGGGCTAAAGTTAGTAAAGAAGAAAGAATATGATGTAAAGAAAACAGGCAGCAGTTTCTGTTTCATGCCTTTACTTTACACATTCAAGAAAAAGTACTTACATATCCACCAGTTACTGGATCCTTCAGAATAGGAAAAGTAGACACAATGGACTGCGCCATATCGACCTTCTCCTCCATCGTTGGGTTATCCTGGCTGCAGTATTACAAAACAGTGAATGCACCCATTATCATCATCATTATTATTAATAATGTAAATAATACCAGGTATTGCATTAAAAGGTACAGGTATAAGGTAAGTGTATTTATATAGCGCGCTTTTTGTAGTACCTCACACTCCAGGTGCTCAGGCATGGATCACACAGTGTTACCTGCAATTACACCAATGCCTGCCTCTACCTCGTAAGCGTTCACCAGATAGCGCCTCCCCAGAGTGAGGTTGCGCATATCTAATTGCTGGTAGACTGTCTTGTCCAATGACAGCTGCCAGGATGGACAACAGCTCATCAAAGTCACTCATCATTCACACTATTCGACTACACTGCCACATCGCATTACACAGAAATGTCACAAATGGCTTCAGAGTCAACTTTTTAACTACGTAAGTGACTAAACCAACTACAATAATAAATGTAGTCCAAATTATTGAAACCAGTGTCTGGGAGAGGGGGACACACACCTGCGTGCCTCCTACAACAACCGCACTGTTGAGTCTGTTGTTGGTGCTCCCACCGAAGTAAGTTTGTCTACTCATTTCAGATATCTTGTGGACAGAGACAGACACACAGAGGTGATTACAATACTGCCCTGCCAGATGGCACGCAGGTAATTACGGCTTAAATATATGATAAGGAGGACGAATGAACCGCTGCTGTATGCCATCTATCACAGCTGAATGGCAGTACAGTGGATGGTGATCTAGAATTTCATTAACAGCCAACACTCTGAACACTACAGGCAGCAAATCACAAACACAATATGCATGAAAATGAGCCCGAAACTCAACTGTTTTTAAACATTCCACCACAATGTACCACTCATCACTGTGACTGCATGCAACAAAGTTAAGAATTCTGCCAAATAACAGATCCCCAGTTTCTGTATTGGCATCTATCACTATGTACGATCCCTTTCTGTATTCCACACTGGCCACGCAAAGTTTAACTGCTACTGAAACATGTTCTGCATACACTAATCCCAACTGGTCACACAACAGTGAACCAAATGCCAAACTACTAACAACAGCCATGTTCTGGCGTGCAACAACTGGGCTCCTCCGACAGTGAGCATTTGACAACAGAGAAAACAAAGCCCGCTGTTGGTGACGATGTGCCAGTGTTCGGCATATATTAGTGAAATTGCACACGATATGAGCGGATCGTTTAAAGAACGAATTCTTGAGCTCATACCGAAGGCAGCTCATGCCAACTAGTGGTCCTGACTTCAATATAATGCTTGGCAAATGAACCAAAAAGTGGTGTTTTGGACGAATTCTGACTCCATCATTACTGCCGTAAAGCTGAATATACTGCGTTAAGTGGTCTTCAATAACTGACCTCATGTAACAGACCATAGATCGTGTAAATCGCAGAGCGAATATCAAGTCAACAAGGTGTGACAGGTGCAATAAAAATTGCCAATGTTTATTGTCATGGCTGACAGATCCCCCCAAGGCCAGCGGTAAGTATTTCAGCAGTGTCCAATACTGCAACGCTTTCATAGTCGGCGTAAGTCCTTGTCCAGGTTCCATTAGCTTACCAAGCTGCAGAGGCTTGTGACATTTTTCGACCGTGATCTTACCCCAAAATAATTGCAACTTGCAATTAACACTGTCAAAGGAAATGACTTTGTCAACAACACACAGACCATGCAAAATACAGCCTATTTCCAATGGGATTATCCCCTCCAGTAGAATGTGCATAATGTCTAGGCTCCAGTTCTCAGTTACATGGTATCCATCAATTTCATTCAGGACACAGTCAAATTTTACACCCCTCACATGATTTTTGCCTTGTGGTGGTCCTCGCTTTAAACTAATGACATCTTCGTTATACTCGTGAAGTGTGCGCCTTTGAAAGAACTCCTCACGAAAGTGTGTCTGAATTTCATCTTGCATTGCATAGCAAACAGTACAATAGTGGTCACAAGAAAAAGACTCAATAAATCCTAGAATACCATTTAGTGCCAGGTTATCGCATGTCACCTGGCACAGGCTGGCATAAACAGTTTGTTCACCAATCACAGGAAATGTGCCTGTAAATCCACTTTTGCTCAGTAAGGTCATCTCAGCAACAAATTTTTTTAACACAGGATCAAAACCATACTTCTTCACATCTTTTGAGTAGCACAAAGCAAGTAAGTGAACGTTAGCAAAACACGAGTTATACTGATGAGGAATGTTTTTTATTGTGTAAAAAAACACTCCAACATTGTGCAATGTACTGTGGCCTCGTAACGGATTGGTAACACCCAATCCGTCATAAAACAGCTGAATCATGACAGAGACTTTGCTAGAGTCACTGAACAAAGTGTGGGTTTTATACTTGTCCCCATCCACAAACTCCTGTAAAATCCCTGGCACACATCTGTCCTCCAGCATCATCTCAACATATGACCTGTTCTGCATTAAGCTATGCAACGTTTTTTGTACAGACACGTACTGAAATGAATCATAAGCGAGTCTGCTTGTTCCCCCTTGACTGCAAAAATTAGTTCCAAAGTCAACAGTCTCGGGTTTCACGGCAAGTTTATGACTGTCAAAGAAACAGTCTTGCTTATATCGTGAAGACAGAAATTCAAGAGGCTCTCTACAGTCCGTAAGTTTTGAATCTAATTGCATTTTCACATCACTGATCAAACTACTATCAACACCAGATGACACCAGACAGTTCAGCGTCTCTGCCTGTACTAAAGACACTAGAGAACTTGACATATGATTAAATGACTGAACAACACCAGGTACTACACTAAATGGTATGCTGCTATTGGCCCGTAAACCAGCAACCAAAGATATGCCTTCTGCATGCAAATCACCATACATATTAGACAGATCATCTGCCGTGGCAACATCAGAAACCCACTCCATGTCAGCATTACAAGAACAGTTATCTTCAGGTGTGTTTAATGGTACAACATTACACCCCTCCACCTCAGTCTCGAGTGAACCATGAAAGGTATTAACATGGCGCATTAAATTATATATCGTGGCAAAAGAGCCTTTGCAAAAACAACAGAGGAGAGGGTACGTCAGCTCTCCAACTACATGATGCCGCTGTAGATGAGACCGAAACTTAGTCACAGTTGGCTCAGATTTGGAACATACATAACACACAAACATGATGTGTGTGCTCCGAATGATTCAACACCCTACAACAACAAGCAGTCAGTGCAAGGACAAAGTCATCCTACTCTTACCATGTCAAAGGTGTGACATCCTATCTCTATACTATGCGGTGTCTCAAAAAATCCGCCCCTGGTATATTATGGCACTTGCAGTTACTTCGTGTTTTTGGCATCATCGTTTCTTTTCTTTTAAATTTTTGCTGTTAAAATTAAAATTAAATATCTGTTACATATAGGCCTAAACGGTTGTTTTTTTACACACACATACCCAGCAGTGCTGACAAATGCATACTGCCATCACTTCGAGGGTGCCGCTAGAGCACAGCGTAGGCGGGCACCTGGCCGGGGCAGGACGGGCCAGATTTTAGGCTTCTGAACATCGGCTGCTGGTCGCGGTCATGGCCGGGTGGGTAATTAAGCTGTGGCGGCCGGGTTTATCTGGGCCGGGTCGGGATGGGTTTAAGGCTTGACCTACGTTCTGGTAGAATATGATTTAAACAATGTTGGCAGGACTGAATTGTAAACTGACCAGTAAAG
>Ga0209122_1000397_pt1 | contig 11180 bp, 5 predicted proteins | sample OlaalgELextract2_2_FD_187375 | JGI IMG/M metagenome (GOLD analysis project Ga0209122, IMG submission 187375) | Olavius algarvensis symbiont microbial communities from Tuscany, Italy - Type A ELBA extract 2 (SPAdes) (version 2) | ecosystem: Host-associated > Annelida > Digestive system >...
CCCTTCCCCAACACCTTCACCCCCTCCCCCTCCCCAACACCTCCCCTCACCCCCTCCCAAAATTAGATCACGGGGCGTGATCTTGAGGATATAGGGCAGTGTAAGATATGGAAATTTCCCGGCCGGCGGCCCGCTGACGTCACTCACGTGAACTTCGGCCCGTCTGCCGCGTAGATGCGTGCCGCGTGGTGCGGGAGAGGGTTAACAAAAACGAGTCGGCACTTTTTGGATGGCGCTGTGTTGTTTTTCGCACGAGATTCGTTTTGAGCTGTCGGAAGGAAAGCAAAAACACTATTTTAATGTTTGTTTTGAGTTTGATACTGGAGGAGAACTCGATCTTAACAGAATTGCACTTGGTTGCCAGAGTTTGACTTGAACTTTGTACGATATCAGCTCTATCATACGGATTGATGCAGAAATTATATCTGTTAATGCATTCAACAGAAGTCAGAAAGTTGGAGTTGTTGCTTTCGTGAAGCTGCCGGAAATGGAAGCCGAGGACGGGGCTGGTGCGGCCCTCTCGGCCGCTTCGGCACCCAATGCGGTAGGTCTGGTTCATTTCCCCCCGGAAAAGCTGGGTCCCGCGGTGGGTTCGACCTTTGTAAAAGGGCCTGCGACAAGTGGTGTTGGCGCTATAGGACTCCCTCCTTCCGCTAGGCTGCCTACCCTTCCCACCGACGGGTACCCGGAGGCTTTTTCACTGGTTCCCTTGACTACTTGTGGAATCTCACACCAGCCGCGATCTGTCGTAGGTCGCCATTTTGAAAATGATGATGATGTAAACATAGAGTTGAGTGGTATAAAACGTAACGTAAACGATCACAATGTTCACATTCTAGCTTCGGCAGAATGTTCGAACACGCTGGCGCTCACCGCAGTGACGCGCAGTGTAAATTTGGTGCGTGATATCGCATGGGAAACACCCCAAAATCGGGCTCGGGAATCTTCGCTTTCGATGGGCGAAACCCCGATATTCGAGGACGATACTGGCGCTGTTTTAGGCGTGGATTGTGTTTGGAGTGCGAAGGGGACAGCGGTCGGCGCCTCGGTCGTCTCCGGGGGCTTGCCTGTCACCGCCACTGTCTCGACCGACGGGGGACGCGATATGCATTCTTCACGTACGTCCGTCCGTACGTCCGGGACGTGGCTTCCGTCGCCTTCGTCGTTTCTGGGTGACGACACCCCCAGTATGCCGTTATTGTCGCCGCAAGTTTCGACTGTTTTGTCGTCAACCCGCCACGAGGTAGCCGCAGGGGAAAACGGACCAGGTCGAGGGCGGCCGTCAACGGCACCTCTGTCTGTTCTGCTTGATGATGTAGGTAACACAGCCCAGTCGCTACAGCGTGTAGATATGGAGCATGCTGCCGCTGTGTCGTTTGGACTGGATAGCATGTTTGTTGACCAACGCAGCATAGGTCCTGTCATTGGTAGACCGTGTGTGCGTTCCGAAAACATCCCGGAAATCAGCAGTATAGCGTCCAGAACGGTTGAAGGTCACCATAGGGTGGATTGGCCAAGCCCTGGAAGACAACCAGCTCCTTATGAGCTGCCTAAATTCCGGCTACCGTCCGACCCGACGTATTGTGTATGTTCGTCTGTCAATACTGCTTTACAACCGCCTGTTACGACTGCGGCTTTTTCAGCCGTTACTACAGAGCGTGACACTGTTTTTGTACCAAAAGCACGCCCGCATGACCTTCACAGGTCAAGGTCACAATTTCTGGGTCAATATGCACCTGAAATTAATGAAACAAGTCATTTTTTCTCACGGCGAGGGTCCGTGGGCGATCACGCCCACAAAATGCACCATTCTCTGTCCACAGAGCCCGCTGTAGTGTATACAGAAAATGTGTACAGACCCCCGACACAGTTTCACGCTCTGCCGACTGCTAGTGCCTCTTCTAGATTACTTAGCGACGCCGAGATGACGTCACCTGCGCATGAGAATCGAGTGGTAAATCCCAGGGTGCCACCCAAACTGTATGCACGTCCTATACCGCTAGCGGAGCGGCAGTCATCTTGTCGCACGCTGCAGCAGTCGCCCACTGATTTCGAAGTAGAGAGCATTAATTCGTTTGTCGAAAACTTGGCTCCCCTGCCGACAGAGGCGAGCAGCAGATACTCTGCCCACTCGCACCGCAGCTCCAAGGTAAGCGTAAACTCACATGCACGTGGCGCCAGAAGCAGTGTCTGTTCCCATGCCTCTACACAAAGGGAAGCTTTGCACTTAGCTGCTAAACTTTCCAGTGACCTAGCTGACGCCATGAAAGACACACGCAGGGATGCATTAGAAAGAGAGAAAAACGCACTAGAACTCATTAAAATTGCTCGTGAAGATGCTGCCAAGAGAGAGGAACTGGCACAGCAATATGCACGTGACCAAACTCAGGCTCAAGCAAAATTGTTGCTAGCACAAAGCGAAAAACAAACTAGTTTGTTGCTTAGTCAGGCCGACTGCATGCGTACTGCCACCGTCTCAGATTACGAGAAGATGTTAGCGCAGGAAAAGCTGTTGGCGCAAGCCGAAATTAGGAATGCTTTGTTGCAACACAAAATTGACTCTCATGCTCAGTTGTTTGCTAACTCTCATTTACACACTGAGAAACCTGTTTTGGGGGCATCCCAATCACATAGGGACACAAAAAAACCCCAAACAACCCCTAAGCAGTTACAGCAACGCTGTCAGATGACATCGTCTGACGACGTGTCACAAGACTTGCAGATTTCTTCCCCCGACAGTTTTACGGGGTTACATACTTCTGTACCGTATTTACATACCACTACATCTGTTGGAACGACTATAGAACGGTCGTCAGACAGCGCAAGACAAAATGCGGCTGATTTACCGTGGGCCGACAAAATACAGTGTCGCGCGGTTTCTCTGCAACAGTCTGACAGTGATAAGACTACTTATAGTACTCCCGCTGCTGTGTACACCATACCGACCGTTTCTACCGACTGTTATAATATTTACAGTACTGTACCTACGCCACGCAGTGTTTGCGCATTGGCACGCAATGCCACGACGCTGCGTGCCACTGCCGCGCAGTCTGACATTATATCCGTTTTACACACCTCATCGACACCTACTGAGTCTGATTTCTCGGTCGAGCATCTGATTTCCGGTTTGAGCACTGCACATGTTCCCCCAACAATTCCGCAGATGGAAAATATCACAGAAAAATTGTCTTTTGATGACATTTCCACGTTGAACCGTCATTTACAGGAACAGAGCGAATTGATTTCAAATTTACAGCGGAAATGTGCAGACCTACAGCAAATTAATGCAAATGCTCGACCGACAACATCTAATTCAGATCTTCAGGCTGAAATTAATCAGCAAAATGCTAGCATGGAAAATGTTTTGTATAATGACGCCGCAGCGGAACTGCAGCCGCTTGCGCAGAATACTTGCATGCGTGGTTACACTGCCGCTGTATCAGTTACACCGTTTTTGCCCGGGCGCCCACAGGCTGTCGGCGCCTATACAGCAGGCATTGTGACGTCACTACATGACGTTACAGTAGGCCCACCGGGTAGACAGACGACAGCTCTGTCAGCCGACTTACTGCAGTCAGCTGACTTGAGCGTGCAGTTACCTCGTATACAGACACTCGCTACCGTGCCTGGACCTCATGACAGATACACGTCATGTATGCCGGCCGGTACCGGCCAGTACACTGACCGCTTACAAATGCTCGCCGCCGCTACTGACATACCTAGCACACTGGCGTTGCATGGTGACTATTTACATGACATGCATGGCAGGCCAGCATTTACTGCAGTACCTGACCGACAGCGACATTTATTCATAGATTCTACTGCTACTACAAATACTACACATGGTAGTACGATACCTATACAGGATGACAGTACTGTTGTTCACACACTCGGTTCAGTTTTACCAGTTGACAGTACACATACTTCATTGCCTTACGGTAATGTTCCACCTCACCTTACGCAAGACGTACGACCTTTACCGTGTAATTTCAATCAACTGACTGGTTTGATACCAGCCTATGTTGACCAAACTTTACTGGTGCCAACTCAGTCACAGCTGAACATCCAGCCATGTTGTTCACACATTGCGACGCCTACTGTACCGGTGTTTAGCGATGCAGCTACATTCTACAACCTGGCTCATACTCTAGAGGCAGCTAGACCTGACATGATGTCACACCAGCCTATGGTTGGGAGCTTGACTCCCTACCAGATGCCGACTTTGATACAACAGTCTGCAGCTAGTGCAGCTTGTACTTATGGATATACAGTACCAGTACAACATTGTCTCATGACAACTGCAGTTACATCTCAGCTACCTGTACCTATGTTAACTGGTACACCGTGTGTTACTGCACAGACTCACATTAGTTCTGCACACTTAGTGCCACCGACAAATATTTTCAGTGGTGCACCGACAGTTTACAACTCGAACTTGACTTCACAGCCGACTTTGTCTGATGTACACTACTCAACAGGGGTTGCAGCTTCGACTACTGCATACCATATGACAGAATTACAGCATACTACAGACATGAAGTCACTCTCTACTGTTACTAGTAATACAGCAGTTACACTACAGCAGCCGCTGCTGCCACAGGTGATGGCATCACAGCCTACTGCTACATCTTTACATACTGGTACACAGTACACTACTGTACCGCAACTTACACAGACTCAGACACAGTCTACTTCGAATACAGCTACACAGCCACTTACGGTGCGTACTTTATCGGTTGCTACTACACCCCAGACACAGGCTGCTTCGACTTTAATCACGACTGGTGCTGGTGATGACCAACCGTCACACACACCACCCAATACAGAAAATTCGGGCAATAGCATGCCCCCGACTAATAATTCAACAACTGGCAGTAACACTTCAGCTGTTATTCCAGTGCAGCCACCCGCTGCTCAAACAATTATTGTTTTGAGGAACACCGAGACAGTGAAAAAGTACGATGGAAAAACTTCCTTGTCCAGTTTTAAGGACCACTTTAATCGCATAGCTCACCTAAATGGTTGGGTGAGTGATGCTGACAAATTACAACACCTCTGCGTGTCCTTGGAATCAGAGGCCGCAGAATTAGTAAGAGATGTCGATGACACCTCTTCCTCGGCTCTTGACGATCTTTGGACTGCTCTTTTTAGACGATTCGGCGTTCTGGACGAAAAAAATGATAACCAGCGTCGTTTTGAGAACAGACGACAGAACCCAGAAGAATCTTTACAGGCTTACGCAGCCAGTCTTCAATCGCTTCATCGGCGTGGTTGGCCGACTATGCAATCTGAGGACAGACTGCCTGAGCTGAAGCGTAAATTCGAAAATGGGGTCATTTCTGCAGACTTAGCCCAGTTCTTGCAACTTCATGCAAAGACAGATGGCTTCTATGAGACACTGAAACGTGCGAGACAGTATGAAGAGATTTTGAATCACACCACATCTCGCAAGACAGTTAGGATTTTGGAGACTGAGCAGCCTTTACATACTGACGTACAGCCCTCAGCCCTACAAGCTGAGTTCGAACCCATATTGCAAGGGCTCAGGGAGCTTTTGCAGGCACATAAGCCAAACCCAACTGTCCGTAACATCTCGACATCTGAAAATAATAATATTAATAACGCAAGACGCTCAAATACACAGGCACAAAAACCTAACCAAACTGGCCCACGAAATGCGGCTAGAAATGGGCAACAGGAATCAGGGCAAACTGCCCCCCGCCCAAATTTGCGTGATCAATCTACATCACCCACTCCCTATAATCGGGAACGAAGCACATCGGCTGATTCACGTTACTCGGGCCCAAGGTATGGCACCTCTAGCCCAGGCCCAAGAGGTTATGGTGGAACGTCTCCATCGCCGACACAGTCGTATCAGCAACGTGGTTACTCACCTGGCAACAGGGGACGCCAGTCGAATTGGTCAGGGCAACGACAACAAAGACCCCTGCCCAGGTATCACAACAATAGTGGGCCAAGGTTCAACAACAACAGTTATGGGAGTTCTGGTGTGCCATACCAGCAACGGCAACGACATCCGCCGCCTGCTATTGGGTATCAGGGCAACCAGAATTGCCCAGAGCAGCAGCAACAGCCGTCTCAGCATCAGTCTATATGTGCTGAGGTCGTGACGTCACAGCCATCCCGGGGCAACAGACAATGGCAGCCCCGGGCTGGTCAGCAGTGGCAACAACAGGACAATCGACAGTGGCAGAATCAGAACCAATCACCACAACAATCTACAACAAACCCAGGGTGTCGACAGAGGTCTCAGTCGTTGGATGGCAGGCCGCCATCACGTGGTGTTTGCTTTGTGTGTGGGGAGGACAGATGCCACTCGCGCCTACATCCGGTTGGAGTACCTCAGCCATATCGACCAGTGTATCAGCAGACAGATGCCACCCAGGGAAATGGAGCCTGGAATCAGTAGCAGGGCGTACTGGTTCCAGCGAGATGCATTGGCCCTTGTCAGCGAGTGCGCCATGTTTTGTTCCCTCCATTTTGCACAGACCGGAAGTAGAAATAATTCCACAACAGCTTTTGGCTTCTGAAATAAATCAGAAAAGTAGTGCAAATAATATTTCTTGCAATAATAATAATCCTAAGCACTCTAATAACTCTCAGACTTCTAAGTCAACTGAAATAAATAAGAATCGACATAATTTTAGTCTCCCATTCGGACCGGAAGTTGTTTCTCGGCTTGGCAGTTTAATTAATGATGATAATAAAAACAAAATAAACAATGCATCTCAGTCTGACATGCATTCTACTGCCAATCCAGACATTTTATCATCATATGAAATTAACTTGAGAAATAATTCTCAAACTTTACCGGAACCGGAAACAGTTGTCAAGGACATTCAAGGTCAACTTGAAAATTCAATGATAGGTGCCTCGACTTACTCGACTGCACCGAGTGCTACGTTTGAAACACAACTTGACTTAACTGTACACAATAATTTTGATGAAACTGTAGACGATGACACACAACTTAACACTTTACCGGAACCAGAAATAAACTTCAAGATCGATCAAGGTCATTCGACTAATTCAGTGAATGTCGATCAGACTTTACACACTTTACAGCATAATGCTGATTCTTTGCCGAACTTACAACATTATGTCGCTAATGCTATGGACTTACACAACTCGATAGAAACGCAACCAAAAACGGAAATCGAATTACAATTTCAGGTCCGATCTCCTATGTCGTCCGATTTATTACAGCGATGCTCCCGTTTGGTTTCTCCTTTGAATAATGTTACTTCAGTTCTTGTTGCCCCACCGCGCGTCATGGCCATTGTGGAACAAGTGCCCACACAGTTTCTCCTTGACACGGGGGCAGAGATTAGCGTGCTATCACTAGAAATGTTTAAGAAAATACAACCAGATGTTACGGACATTTCTTTCTCGACTGCTGTTAATGCTTTTGGAGGGGTACCGCTACAGTTAGGCGGCCCCTACGAACTTAACCTTAATATCTGCGGTGTCGATTTTAGGCATCCGTTCTACATTATTGATGCCCCCACCAATGAGTTTATCCCTTGCATTGCAGGTCATGACCTCATGAGAAGTGCACATCTGATAATAGATACAGCATCCAACTTTGTATGGTCAACTAAGCCCACTAGGCTTACACCTTACACCATACCGGCAGCCAGTCCTTCTGCCTTTGACCAGTCTAGCACTGAACTTCAGTCACTGTCAGACATACCAGAGTCTTCGTGCCCGCGTGCACATTCTAGCCCTAGTGCTATTCTTACCTGTGATGTTTCACATCACTCTGACTCTGCTCTTTGTTCTGCACATACTGCTTCTGATGCTACTGCTGTCAAACAGCCAGAACTTGACTCTGCTCAACCGGACATGGAAGGGTTACCAGCCCATCTTCTTGAGCTTTACCAGACCACTGTTACTGATGCTGACCTTACTCCAGATATTGCTAAAGCACTCAAAGACTTACTCATTGACCAGCAGGAAGCATAGACAGGACTACACCCTTTTGTCCCTGCTTCGTATCTCCGACACACAATGGCTGGAGACAGGGATACACCTGCACTGACATCTTTGGTTTTTATAACTACAGACAGCTTTCCTTCCAATTTCTTTATGCTAAGTCCCTTACTGGAAAAAGGAGTCGCTTCCTTGTCACTATACAGAGCTTCGGCTCTGGACAAAAATGGCAGATACAGCACACGCGTTTTTTTGTTTTAGGGGTCTCCCCGACTTTAATTAACCTATTTTTCTAATCATTCCTTTTATCGTACATAGCATTTTATTTTCTTACTGTACTAGTTGTCGCGTTGCTAGCCTACGCATACTATTGCATGCCTACTTGCATGCATACCTGCATGCACACTTGCATGCACCATACTTAGGTAGTTGTTACACTACTTAAACTTAAGGCATAGATACATACACTCACACTTAAGTCGACTTCACACTAGCTTAGTTTAAGCTGGTGTCACACTCCAGCTATGGTTACACTTTAGTTACTTCTACACTTCAGCTCATACTACATTTCGGCTTGTTATAGTTTAAGTCTACTCTACACTACACACTACACTTAATTACCCTTCCCCCTCCACACTTACTTGGCTACAATAGTTAAACCTAGTTTAAGTTTACACAGTGAGATATCACATTACAGCATTTACTCGTTACATTATTCTATTTTCGACGGGGAATTTACTTTATTTTTGGAAAAGTGCTCTTAAAAACAGGTCTCCAGCGTCGGGACTTGCAACCCCGTTAAGCTGTCGAGTTTATCCTGGCCGTTTTTCTATAACGGATCTGGGTACTACTACTTACTAACCAAGACACTGTTATTATCCTTCGGTCAGCCGAGAGGCTCTCGAGCTTCGACTTTACAGCTGAATCGTTGCTCTAGGTACACACACCTAGTGACAGTGTACAAAAACAATACCTCCCATACTTAGGTCACACGACTTGGTCTCATAGTCTCGATCGCTTTTACCCCTATAGTACAACCGCGTACTTCGTCCGTATTATTATATCATAAACTACTCACTACTCTCTATTTCAGGCATCCGCGTATGCCTTGCGCTCGAGTGCGCTTAGCGTCCACGTACGCTTGTTTTGTGTCAGAGGACACCTTTTTTGTGTCAGAAGACACTATACATAAAAGGCCTATTACTCTACTTGTAAGTCGTACACGGGTACGCCTGGACGTACCAGTTGATACGTTGTTCTGGCAACAGGCAGTGATGTTGCCCAAGCGATTGAAACACTGGCTACTGAACCAACATAGTCGTATGGGTGATTCTACGCACCCCGGGGATTTGTCCTTCCCTTCCCCCTAGTTTTAGAATTACAATTACAGGCTATTTAGTCTAGACATCTCATCTCACTTACCGTCTTATACAATACTGACTTATACATTTTATTTTCTTTCTCTCAGTAGTTATTAGGCTACATAAAGTTGATAATTTGCTTCTGTATTGGCTTTTAATACATCTCTTCTATGCTTTTACTTACTTCTATTAGCAAACGTCTAGTACGGAAACTTTAAGTAGTTTCCTGCGTTTTAAAATTATCCATGGGTTCTGTTTTTCCATCTGTCTTCTTATCACTCTTTGCTAAATAACCACCCCTCCCTCTGAGCGGGATAGTAATGCATATTCTGTTTGGTGTGAGGAACACATGGATCATTGGAGTCTATTGGAATTGGAAATATCGGTGGATTATTATACCACTGGAATTATACAACGATCAACGGAATATTTATGAATGAGCTATACCTATACCTTACCGGAACATTTCGACACAGTACTTCTATCGGCTATATATTCTACGGTTATCAGTTGTCAGTTTTTGAATTCAACGCAGTTATCAGTTACCAGTTACCAGTTATCAGTTATCAGTTCTACAGTTTACCAGTTTGGAAGTTATTAATTGGACGCTTATGATAGCGCTAAAGGGTTTATGCAGTTATAGTCAGTTCAGTTTCCACGTCATTTGGGACTTTAACAGGAATCCACATACCACATTCAGAATGCAGTTCTGCAGCAGAAATTCAATGTATTACACTGTGAAATATTTGTACGATGAACACTGGCTTAGCCCATCATTGAACGTTGCCTAGCAACCAACTTACAGTTATGACATTATACGACAGCCACAGTTATACATCAGACGATATACGATGTCACCTCTTTCGTTCTACTGCTATGAGTGCTCTACCTTTGGACGATTGATGTCTACATTAATGAAGTATATTACAGTTTACAGTTATCATGGAACAGTTTGAATGCAAGGAACAGTGAAATTATGTTATATTTGGCCACAGTGTTGGCAAGTTACAGTCGATATTACATTCGTTATACGAAATTCACTGACATGTTATCGGTTACGCTCGGTCACATGGTTGACATATTGATGGAATTGAATATGGAAATGGAAATTGAATCAATATATCACATATGGAAATCGAATTTGAATACGGAAATCAAGATATCTACGATACACAGATGTCACACTGGATCTTCTACATTCTACCGATATCTTAACAATTACTCAACAAGTACTGATGTCTTACAAATTCAAGCTATTCAAGAACTTTGGAATTTCAACAAACACTGCAATAGTTTGCAGCTACGCAGCTTACATCATCGCTACAATTTAGAGCAGTGAGCGAACTTACTGCATAACAGTTTAGAGAAGCAAGCGAACTTGCTTCAGCGAAGTTAACGAATCAATGGCTTTCGTTTGCGATCTGTATATATATCGCTTATCATTGTTATGTTCCACACTTAGGCTATAAGTCCTACATGGTCTACTCATAAGATAGGGATCTGGAGGACAATTTCAGTTGAAATTCTCTTGCTATTGGTTAGCATTGCTTACCAATGCTAACACACTTGTTATGAACACAAGTTCTTTGGACACTCGAAATCACATTTAAACAAAACAAGTTAATTTAGACCATGAATCCTCAAAAGGTGGGGATGATCAGATATGATTATGAGTATGATTGTCTTTGATTGTTAGTATCCCTGTCCTCTTTGTGTTTGCGTCGATGGACAATTGAGCGCCGATGACTTCTCGTACGCGCACACATTAGAGACTTTCTCTTTCTTAGAACACACTTAACACTAAGCATCATTACGGTACATGCTAAGATATATGTAATTTGTAGCTTCTGTTCACGCCCCTCCCCA
>Ga0209122_1000398_pt1 | contig 11152 bp, 5 predicted proteins | sample OlaalgELextract2_2_FD_187375 | JGI IMG/M metagenome (GOLD analysis project Ga0209122, IMG submission 187375) | Olavius algarvensis symbiont microbial communities from Tuscany, Italy - Type A ELBA extract 2 (SPAdes) (version 2) | ecosystem: Host-associated > Annelida > Digestive system >...
AATAATGCACGGTGACTTCCCTTTATCTGTTGATTTTTTTAGCCAAATCAATTCAAATACTCGTAAAGTATTGACTAAATTTATTACATATTATTGAATGATCAGCTATTATATCATCGTGACTTATCATAATAGCTGATCATTCAACATTATGCAATAAAAATTCATGACTTTTTGCCGCGCGATGCTTCGCATAAGCGAGGCTTGTGCCGTCGAGCGGTCACGCGGTGTCTTAAGGCCCGTTTACAGCGACACAACTCAACTCAACTTGACGTCGAGTTGAGTTGAATTGAGTTGCGTTGCTATAAACGCTATAAACGGGCCTTAACCGTCACGTTCGTGAAATAGTGTCAAAAAGGCTAAAGATTATACATTTGTAATTGCTATGGAATGCGAGTAGGAAACCATATCCAAGCTTTCGAATGACATCACGCAATTTCAATAACCAAGGTAACGCCAATATTCGACGCTAAACATGTCAGTAACGGTACGTGATAAACTTTTAGGCCGGTGTCCTCACTTGTCCCCCCGGTCAAGTGCCCCCGTTCAGTTGCCCCCTCACTGACGTGGGTTGGATAGGGTCAGGATTACTGCCAGTTTCCAAAAAATTGCCCGCCTCGTTTTATATAATAAATTAGTGCAGAATTACGTGCATGATACGAGACTAGAATTGGGACTTCACATTGTACATCAGTTCGCATTGATGGTGTTGTGTAGGCCCCTGTGCACTGGGGGGAGGGGCGACTGACCGGGGGGGGCACTTGATCAAATGGGCAGGTGACCGGGTGGGCGTTTGACCGGGGGCAGGTGACGGGGGCGCTTGACCGGGAGGGGGCACATGAACTACCTTCATTTAGGCCTACAGTGGCTAACTAGTATGACATTGAACGATATTCATCCATCGATTCATCCATCCATGTTTATTTGCACAAAGTAAAATTAACATGTTGACAACAGCATGAGACAAAGCTGGACAGAAAGGTCAATGCATGAGTGACTTAGAAAAAAATTTAACGACACAAAGCATCGCGCGGCCTCTCTGCGACAGCTTAATCTTGTTATTTCACGGACAGACTCACATTTTGATTTTTGCCGTGCGATGCTATGCATAGCGCGGCTATTGCCGGTACGCGGTGTCCGTCTATCTGTCCGTCCGTCCGTCTGTCTGTCACGTTCGTCAATTGCGCCAAAACGAATAAAGATATCTTCGAAATTTTTTCACCATGTAGTAGCCAAGCCATTCTAGTTTTTCCATACCAACGGGGTGGCGCTACTCCAACGAGAACCCCCATATCGGGGGCGTCGAATGCAAGGGGGTATGAAAAAATTGACGATTTTCGATCAATATATCGCTCTATCTCAGAAACGATTATAGTTAGATGGACACATGCAGCGAGACAATTTGTAAGCATCGAATTCTCTTTCATCCATACAACATTTAGCATGATTGCCCCAGGGGCGTCCCCAGGGGAAACAAAAATGTGGTAAAAATAGCGATTTTTGGACTTACGCATTGACTTAAGCAGCATCGTATAACTCGGAAACTATTGAATATAGATAGGTACATGCTGCAAGGGGTTTGACAAGTATTGAATTGTCTTTCCATCCATGCAACACATTGCGTGATAATCACAGGGGCGTCTCCAGGAGAAACAAAAATGTGGGCTGTGGTACGTGAAAACGGCGATTTTTTGCACTTGCAGTTCGAATAACTGGGAAACTGTTCAAGATAGATGGGTACATGCTGCGAGGGGTTTGGGAAGCACTGAATTGTCTTTTCATTCATGCAACGTTTTGCGTGATTGCCGCAGGGGCGTCCCCAGGGCAAACAAAAAATGAAGGCCGGGGTACTTAAAAATGACGATTTTTTTGCAATTGTGGTTCGAATAACTGGGAAACTGTTGTAGATAGACAGCTGACACACTAAATGCGCCATATCTTCCGAACGCGAAGGCCTACGAACTTCAAACTTGGTAGACGGACGGAGCCTAGATTGCGAAAGTCACCATATTAATCTTTCTACTTAGAGTAGCCTTCAGCGACTAACCAAAGTACTCAACAACACGAGGCATCGCGCGGCCTCTCTGCGATAGCTGAGCTTCTTGTTGTCTACATAGGCAACAGAATAGAGTCACGAAGGTGGTTTTAGTCAGATCGCTACAATGCTGCATGCATAATGCGGTAAGCGGCATGCATTGCATAACGTAGCTGGCTCTTAGTAGACAATGGGCGGCCGTCGGCAATTCGGGCCGTTCGGCTCTGTTTACAACTGTACTAAGGAGTACCGACGTGCGTATCGATGACGAATGCAGCCTCAGCTGAACGTTTCTTTGTCTATGGGCATTTTGCATTATGTCAAAGCTGACCAATATTCCTTAAAAATTCTCTAAATTTCCTGCTACAGTCTGGGGTTTAACGCTGTGTATGTGTATCATCATCATCGTCATCATCATCTATTTTAAATCAGGCAGCATGGCCCATAAACATACATTTATCATTTTGTCTAAGAATGCATACAATGCATACTTAGGCTACGTTGGTGTATTTTATTGATATATTTATGATGGCGCATCAGTCATGTTTGTTTTTCTGCTAGCTTTTCTGCTAGCTTAGCTTTGCTTTGCTTATCTTTGCTTTGCTTATCTTTCATTCTTGACATTACATATACCGGAAGGCTCACAAAACGTATGCAACTTTTCAATGATGACGTAGACGTAGACGTAGAAAGAAAACAGGCGCAGGCGATAGCCTCTGCCCGACTCAATAACACAACTACTATGCCTACTCTAATGAAGATTTTACTGTAATTTCACTTCGGCTTACGGTTCCGTGAATTTCAGAACGAAAATTATATATAATATCTTGGTTAAGCCAAAATCGATTTAATCTTGTTTTAAAACAATTTACAGTTTCAGCAGACACCACATAACTAGGCAATGAATTCCAAATATTTACTATTCTATTAGCAAAACAAAACTTACATAAATCATATTTTGTCCTATTTTTTGTAATCTCAAGCTGTGACCTCTCGTTACTGAGGAACAAACCATAACCAGGGAGGGGGCTGTCTCGATATCATATCTTCCATGATGTTGTACTGCTCAACAATAGAATTCAAACAAAACGAAAATAATTTTAAAGAGCAATTATAGATGAACAGTATGAGCAATTATGACATTATACGCTTTTGTTTTGACAGTGAAATACGCAAAAGAGTATTGTGTGTCCGCAACGTACAAAATAACTAGTATGTTCAACACGTCCCACTGCATTAGATCGATATCCAGTCTGGTTTCTAACAGCATTCAGTCGTGAGTGACCCTTAACCTAAAGTTCAAGGTCACGATATTTGTCAATGTCTAGTAAGTCGAAAATGATGCAAGAGAGGGCTACACTTTCAATGGCAGACTGATAGAACGTTTTTATCTTCTATCGAATGGTGCCACTTTTAATGGTCTTGAGTGACTTAACACATTTCAAGGGCACGCATGGTCTATTTATTCAACGTTGAATATCTCAGAAACGATACAAGATAGACACATGGTTATTTACACAGCACCAATAGAAAGTGATTATGTGGCCTACTACACTGTAACATCGCCACTAACTTTCATCCATCTTGAAGTCATTTAAGCGATAGGCCTACTGTCTGAAAATAAGTGTAGCCTACTTTCCGGTTTCTGACACAAAGTCCCAGTGATCTATTCTGATGAAGGATGACATTACCGATGACTTGAGTGACCTCCATCCATCAATGTTTATTTATTAGTAATGTAAAATAAGACATATGCAACATACATTAATTAGTACAAACAAAATATGACTAGTGCAATAAAACACTAGTGTAATCACACACTCGCACGGCAGTGCGAGAGTGTTGTAAGGGCGACGACGGGAGTCAATGGAAAAACCCAAAATTTGACCCCCACCACGCTCAAACCCCATAAGCGACAGTCATAAAAGTTAGCAGAGGTGATTAGGCTACGTCGTGGACCCCTACACCTGTGCAAAAGTTCGTCACGATCGCCCAGGGGTTTCGTTTCCGCGCATGTGTGACTTTGCGCACCAAAAGTGTTTACTATGCTAGTTTTTTTTCCGTTTTTTGGGTTCTTGCAACTCGCTACAGCCAAGGCCCCTTAATCGATTTTGACGCAAAATATGCCAAAACACGCGGTTCCGCGCAAGGATGTGCCTTTTCGGGGTCGCGATCATAAACTCTAACATTTAGACCCCCATTTCCCAAAATTAGCGCCATTTTGGGGACCATTTTTGACGGGACTTAGAAAATTTTCGCCCAAAAATCGCTTAACAATGGGGATGCTCACCTCTTAATCGTCATCGTAGACGCATAAAAGTGGCATAGTGAATAGGCAAATAGGGGTCAAAAATTTCATACGAGTGGTTATTTTGGACCCCCCGACTAAGGGTCACGTGATACAGCGCATGCGCGACCCCAAAATTGCCATGGTCCGTTATGTACAGTACAGCCGACTTATGATATTGCAAGTATCTCTGAAACTACAACACCGATCGTCAAGAAATTTCAGGACAATATTTGGACAACGAAAATGTGTCCGGCGATGCAGTATTGTGACGTCATAACAAATCCAAGATGGCGGACGGCCGCCATTTTGAAGATCGCTAAATCACCATATCTCAGTGAAAAATCATCCGATTTTGATAAAATTTGGTACACTAAAGCATATGTTGAACCCGATGACAGTCACGAGACCAAAAATTGAAATTTTTAAAATTCAAGATGGCGGCGGCCGCCATCTTGAAAATCGCTTTTTTGGTCATGACTCATCAACCGATTGTCAGATTTCAGCGAAATTTTGTATGAGGAAGCAGAATGCCATGTCGACAAGGACTACATGACAAAAACTGCAAATTTTTAAAATCCAAGATGGCGGACGGCCGCCATTTTGAAAATCGTAAAATCGCCATATCTCAGTGAAAAATCGTCCGATTTTGATGAAATTCGGCACACTACAGCAATCGGTGAACCAGATTGCAGTCTAGTAACCAAAAATTGAAATTTTTAAAATTCAAGAAGGCGGTGGCCGCCATCTTGAAAATCGCTTTTGTGGCCATAACTCATCGACGATTTTCCGATTTTTCCGATTTCGGCGAAATTTTGTGTGAAGAAGCAGAATGGCATCCCGACAAAGGCCACATGACAAAAACTGCAAATTATTAAAATCCAAGATGGCGGACGGCCGCCATTTTGAAAACCGTTAAATCACCATATCTCAGTGAAAATATTATTGGATTTTGACAAAATTTGGTGTACTACAGCATATATTGAACCTGATGAGGTTTTCAAAAGTGCTATCGCAGTATCTTATATGTGATAATATAAACGAGTAAAAAACAGCAAATATTAATGTAAAAAACTTAACAGTTTAAAAAGGTGTGTAAGGACGACAGTCATTATCTCGCAGAACTAAAACAGCAAAAATCAAAAAGGCTGATATTACTTAGGAGCACATTGACGTTATGGCAATGTGCTGCAAAAGTAATATCAGCCTTTTTGATTTTTGCTGTTTTAGTTCTGCGAGATAATGACTGTCGTCCTTACACACCTTTTTAAACTGTTAAGTTTTTACCATTAATAATAACTACAAGGTCATGTCATGTATTATAAACTGCTTCAATGTCTATAGGTCAGAAATACATCATAGGTAGGAAGTGACTTGCGGTTGTCGCGACGTCATTATGTGAGCAATTATTTCTACTGTCGTATTAATGTTAAAAACTTTCATGGAAGTTTAACTACAGTTGTAAAGGCTCAGAATGACACCTCTAAAACAGCAAATATCACTGATACCATTTTCGATAGAACACTGGTATAGCCCTTACAATCGACGGCGTTTTAAAAATCGGTGAGATCAGACGTTCTGAATCTTGCTAATTATAAAGATGTCCTGTCTGTAAATTACAGACAGAACATCTTTAATTAGCAAGATACACTGTAATAGAGAGTGCAAACCTCCGCCGCGACGCCAAAATTTGGAACAAAAGTGATCCGGATTCGAATTCAGATTTTCGGATTAATCTCGATCCGGATGTCCGTCGAATATCTGTTCCAAAATTGTGGATACATTTGTCGGCGTCATTTATTTCGCCAAGTTTGGTTCAAATCAGCTGTTGATTGTATGAGAACTGAGACAACAGAGAAATGTTAACAAATGTCGGAAATTGCCTATTCTTCAGTGGCGAAGAGAATGAAAAACCGGAATCCATGCGCAGATCCGGATCACCACCAAAAGTCAACCACTTCTAGAGGGTCATCTCTTGCCAGTGCCTGCCAAGTTTGGTCGACATCCGTTTCCGCGTTCGTCAGTTATCCTGTTTACAGAATGACAGAACGAATAAAAGAATGACAGAGAACGATCACATAACATCCGCCTTATTGACGGAGGTAATAATAATAATGATAATAATATGCCATAGGCCTAGTGACAGAGTGAAGATTGACAGACAGGACATATTTAATTAGCAAGATACAGAACGTCTGATCTGACCGATTTTCAAAACGCCGTCGCTTGTAAAAGGGCTATAGGCTACCAGTGTTCTATCGAAAATGGTATTAGTGATATTTACAAATCTTTATTTCACCATACAATGGTAGACAAAAACGAAAAATATAGAAAAACGAACTTAACTAATGACAGAAAAACACAAATAAGAGAACATACATGACACATTCATCGATGTACAAATTTACTTTAATTTATCCATGAATTTTTTTGATCGTTGCTGTAAAAGCTTACTTGGCAGATGAAAACGAAACAGGTCTTGGCATAAGTGAACTAGCCGAATGTCACTGGTTTTGAAAAGTTTCATAAATAACCTATTTATCATGAAGTCCAGGGATCTAAGTTGTGATTGTCTAATAGGGAGCACCTCAAGGCCGTATAATAAGATCGGTATACATTTTGTGGACACAAGTTGGAGAATCACTTCCTCCGATGCAATATGCCCGATTTTTCCGAAGATACTGTTAAATGCCCGGTAAAAGCCGCGTTTTGCGGCATCTAGTGAGCATTTAACCGTCCGAAACTTTACTAGATACACACCTAGATATCGGATCTCAGAGGTCCATGGTATAGAATGGCCAGTTGAACTAGTAATCGTAGCACAAACAACATCATTACGCGGCCCAATACGTAAACATGAAGATTTGCTAAAATTAATTGACATGTCTAGCCATGCAAGTTCTACTTCACATTTGTGCAAAAGGTGTTGCAAACGAGTTACAGATGGCGACAAAAGTAATATGTCATCGGCATACAAGATAATGTGGCAGCCATTTACCGACGACTCTAATCTACTGAGATCGTCTAGATATACCGCAAACAAAAAGGGGGACAACACTGATCCTTGCCTTACACCGAAATTAATCTCCAGTACACAAGACCAGACATTGTTCCATTTAACATAACTATGACAACATGAAATTAAGTTTTCTAACACTTCCAGTAATTGCACAGGAATATTTCTTTTCATTAATTTTATATATAACGCATGGTGGTTAACCTTGTCAAAAGCCTTGGTTAAATCAATCGCACACAGATTTACAGTATTACCTCCATTAACGTATCGGTCAACAACAGTACGAACCTTGTATATAGCATGACTACAACTCAGATTTTTCTTAAAACCGAATTGATTGTCTTCAGTTGCAAATACTGACTGGAACTTCTGAAGAATACAATATTCAAAAACTTTGGATAATACAGGGCTAATAGCAATTGCTCTGAAGTCATTACATGACATTGCTTTACTGCGTGTATTTTTCGGTTTAGGAATAGGCACGATGTAGCTGCGCTTAAAACCAATGGGAACATGTCGGCTGCGTAATATTAAGTTGAAAAAATGTGACAAAATGAGTGGTAACACAGGATGACTAAAAAGTATGTGTTCACTAGTTAAGCCATCAATATCTATCGCCTTACCACGATGAAGGTTTAGAACAACTTTACTGACCAATTCGGTGTCAAAAGTAATGTGATCTGAGGAAGGTAATCCAACATAATTTTCCCGTAACCTTATATATTCGTCTTTTAAAATATCACTTCGGTTTTCGTCATTACATGAAAAACAGTTTGAAAAATGTTTTACAAATTTCTCCGCAATAACGTCCTCATCTACTGACCCATCTACTTCAATACATTTACTGCTAGACTCAAACTTGGAGCGCCAACACTTCCAAAAAACAGACCCGTCTTTTCTTAGTAGAGCTTCATGCAGCTCGTTAGTGTACATTTCATCGCTCATCCTCTGCCCTTCTCTAATACGCCTGCGATATTGCATACGCGTAGTTTGCCGTTTATGGAATATAGGCCCCTGCCGTGGTTTGCCAGCCGCCTTCCACAGCTGATTAGAATGTACGGAGGCTTCTTTTAACATACTCAAGTCTTCATTCCACCAAAACTTATGAAAACCTTTATGCCGTTCGGGGACAAAATTTTTGGCACACGACAGTAGGACATCAACTAAATCACAATAAAACCTATCAACAAAATCACAAACGTCGTCATCGGCAACCTCGCCATCACTATACCGTAACACCTCATCGTCAACTCTAGCTAGCAGAGGACTTAGCTGATCACCCGTGGCAAAGTAATAGGAGACTAAATCTGCTTGATCCCATCTTAGCTGACGCTGAATCATTCTCTTCCCACTGTGAGTGCTATTCTTATCCTTGGAACAGATGGATGAAACAAGACATTTAATATCAGCTCTTAAGGGAAGATGGTCAGAGAAATTTATATCAGGGTCAATTACAGAAAAATTGGTGACAAGACAATCGCTGGATACAATAATGTAATCAATACAACTTTCATGATTCAGTGCAATGTTGACATAAGTGGGACAGCGCTCATTGGGAAATAACTCATCACAGCGGACAAGATCATAATTATCAGCAAAAGTCAATACGTTACGGGCAACAATATCTGAACCATCTAAGTCGACATTAAAGTCTCCGCCCACAATAATCTTACAGTCGCTAAAACGCGAACACCAAGCACCGATTTCTAACACAACATTATCACATATTAACCGTCGATCAGTAGATCCAACACATGGTAAATATACGTTTACAAATAAACAATCACCAACTTTCACAATAACATAACGATCAGAACAGTGCACAGTTTTCGTTATCTTACGTAGACTGTCTTTAATCATAATCAGCACTCCGCCAAAAGGCCGTCCACGTAAAAATCCAGCCTCAACTCTAGAGGACATAGCGGAGCTGCCAACTGAAAAATAATCTAAAAATTGCTCGTCGAACTTACACAGATTGGCAGGTGTAAGCCAATGTTCCTGAAGCATAAACAGATCTGGATTATACTTGTCAATTATGTCTTCCATAACGGGAGCACCTTGGTAAAAACCGTGCATATTAAATGACACGATTTTCAAATCGAGGTGTTCGTCAGACGTCGCCATCATTAATGCTTGTATCCATGGCTGCAAACAAAACAGTTTCGTCGTTATCAGACTGTTTTGTACTATCAGTATTGATTACGCCGTGGATGTCAGTTGATGATGAGGAGTGATGAACTTCCGCTATGACGACTTCCACCGCTGCTGACGCCATCCTACTGCCAGCATCTCTAGCTGTCGTTTCATGTCCTGCTGTTACTGCAGATTCAGGTCGCTCATCAACGCGTCGACGTTTATCTGCCTCCAAAGCTGGACTGCCTGGGTCGACTGCTGGCTCGTTCGTTGCCTGTCTTCTATTGACAAAATTGACGTGGTACCACTCGGAGATCACCACCGACTCCGGCCACTTCGTGTCATCCAGCAACCGATCTCGATGTTCTGCCACTATGCACAAACGGAACGCTTTTCGGTCTTCAGTGAGACCGGTCTCGTTCCGACGTCGGCGTGGTTTGACCGCAAAACAACTGACGACTTGAACCGATAAACCGGCGACAAATGAACGGATGTCATTCTCGCTGACAGATGGATGAACGTTGTCCACACAGAACACCGCTTTCTTAATAAGTTTACGCGCAGCCATAAGTTTATGATCGTTTGAAGTGATCTTCATTTTGCCTGTAAGCAACCCGCGTCCAGGACGTTGAACGTTACCAGTGTTCGCTGGATCGGCACCCGTCTTCGCTGACTTCACTCCAGACAGTCGAGGCTGCTGCTGTTGTCGCTGCTCTTGCTGCTGTAGGTCAGATCGACGTCGTCTTTTGGCCGAACGTCTCGATCGCTGTTCGATGAATTGATTGGCGTCACTATCCGTCCTCTCACATTCATTGTCGTCATCATCGATCTGCAGACCAGCATATCGGTTACGCAATGGCACCGGAGTGGACACCGCCTCGGCAACGCTGGCCCAATCATAAGCTGATTTAAGGGCAGTACAATGGTTGGAATTCCCCAGTGTTCTACTTTCTATTTCAGTAGCGCGGTCATCATCGACCGAGTTCACCTGTCGCACGTTGTTGGTAACGGGCTGAGGCTGATTGACTATAGGTCGTGGCAGAGCTCCACACTGTTCAGAAGGCGTCATCAACATGTCTCTAGTTGTATTGATCGCCTTTAAGATGGCGGCAAGAGCCGCCTCCATATCAGACATACGGTCTTTAAATTTGTCAAAAGTCACCATTAACGTTGCCAAATCACCATCATAAACACGCATCGATGGCATATCGTCAGGTGATTCAGCCACGTATTTAGGCAAACATTTCAAATTCAAACTCTCATCCAAACAGGTCAGGATGGTGATAATGTCATCTAACGATTTAGCAGCTCGTTGCTCACCTTCGCGCCGCAACGGTATATGTGGCAATTTGATGACAGATTTGAAAGATTCTGCAGCACATAACAACCTGTCTTTGGCGCAACAGATATCCTTGACTCCATAAAAGTCCAATACGACACTTTTCAACTGTTTATCTACAGATTTTCCGAACCGGGAAACGATAAAACACAGCACGTTATCGACAACGACTGTTGCTTCCGCCATCTTGCATAGAATCTTGCAATTCTTTCATACCCCCTGCATTCAACGCTCCCGTTAGGGGTCCGCTTCGGAATACTGCCATAAGGTTTGGTACGAGAACGTTCAGTTGTTCGTATAGTCACGCGAAACAGTCAACGTATCGTGCGTTCAATATATATA
>Ga0209122_1000400_pt1 | contig 11145 bp, 2 predicted proteins | sample OlaalgELextract2_2_FD_187375 | JGI IMG/M metagenome (GOLD analysis project Ga0209122, IMG submission 187375) | Olavius algarvensis symbiont microbial communities from Tuscany, Italy - Type A ELBA extract 2 (SPAdes) (version 2) | ecosystem: Host-associated > Annelida > Digestive system >...
TAATTTAGGCCAATAAAATGATAGTCTGATGCGTTCACTCGTCTTTCTTTCTCCCAAGTGGCCACTAAATACTGAATCATGGGCCAGTTGTAGGACTTGACCGCGCTTGGTAATTGGCACACACAGTTGTGAGACATGTTGCTCTTCAACTTTATCATTGTGAAATAGTAAACCATTACTAATTACAAAGTTTCCTTTGCCCGCCTCTGCCATGTCCCAACAAGGTGTCAAAGTGGAATCATCATGTTGTTCTTTAATCAGTTTCTCACTATCAAGCCATTCACTATCTTTTAACGTATAATCTCCACAGATTTCTTTCTCATTATCTTGCTCATCATCATTTATCATGACATCGTCATTATTATTAACTGCAAAAACTTCCACAGAAGCACACACGTGATTATTTAAAACATCACTAACATCATCATTATCATCATCATCATCATCGTCAACAGCAGTAACATCTAACACACCATTTATACAACCGTCTGAATTCAAATTATCAACAGCACACTCAACTGCTTGTGCAGTAATAGCATCCATATCTCTAACGACACAACTCAAAACATTCACAGTTGGCAGACACTGAAGGTCACTGACAATGTCATTAGGTAATATGACATCATGACTGACATTGGTCAGAGGCGCAACAGCACAAGTAATCTGTAAACCATCAGCTACATTAACCAAATTATGGCCTTCATTCATCTTTATAACCACATTCACCAGTGGAGCACGCAATGCATCACCAATCACACCCTGAATATTGATATAACCGCACACATCAGGTTTTATTTCCTCAAACAATGCCTCACTCAATACAGCAATTTGAGCCCCACTGTCCTTCAATGCCTTACAATACACTCCCTCCACACACACATTGATAAATTGAAGTGAGGTAAGCTTCAATCCGCTCAAGTTATTATGTGTGACAGCATTAGTTTCCACTACAGGAAACTGCGAAAATTCCCAGTCATCACTTTTATTTACGCCTGTAACGAGCGAGGTTATTGATTTTTCTGGCACATCGACGGCAAGTTGGTCACAATTCACAACATTCTCCATAGGTGCTATACACCGCTCGACACGAGTGCAGCAAACATTCACCTGAGCATTGTCTGGCTGTTGTGGATCAAAATTCTCCGCTGCCTCGATCTGCGCTACATTAGCAGTGGACTGGCGAAATTTAGGACAAAATCTCGCTATATGTCCAAACCCATTACAATTATAGCAACGGACATTTTGATTCAGTGAGCGTGTCTGTTCGTCCCTTTTACTCACAGCCGGAGCTCCTCTTTGCCCTTGCTGTTGAGAGGGCGGTGCTCTATTATTTCTCCTGGGGGATTTATTCGTCACATATGCATTTCCCACATAACGAGGCTGTGAAGTGGGGGCATGATTTGCTGTGAACACATCAGCGAGCTCAGCAACCTGTTTAGCCCCGAACCAGTTGCCTCCCTCCAGACTTAATATATAATTTAACGGGCCATTACCCATACAAGTCTTGAGTTTATCTGCAACCAACAAATCACAGAGCCTGTCAAATTTTTTATCTACTTCCCTACTACGCAAGTAATAACGTAAATTATTGGACAAACGAGCAGTAAATAATACGAACGTTTCATCGTCACGCTTTGTCGCTCCATCAAAACGCGCTTTGTACTCTCTGGGAGTCAACTTAAATTCAGACAAGATGAAATCCTTTAATTTTGCATAATCATTAAAGTCTCCAATACCTCCACGAGCGGTTAGTATTCGTGCTCGTTGTGACAAAAATGGCAACAACAATGTGGCACGCAAATCAAGTGGAACTTCAAAAGCTTCAAATATAGCCTCCAAATTTTCAAAAAAATAAGGGGCTTCAGTCGGATCATCGCTCATAGGTGTGATCACTTGTTTTAACGCAGACCCATAGCGCTTTACCCGGTCGGCCAGTGTTTCACCCCTCCTCCGTTGTGCTGGCCGTCCCTCTGCAGTCTCACCTGTCGGTTCACCTTCGCCTTCAATTTCACCGGTCACACTCCCTGCCTCTGACATCCTGAATTCATGGTCTCGTTTTTCTCGCTCATTCTGTAATTCCATTCGTCTAATCTCAAACATTCTGTCTTTATCCCTTTGTTCATTCTCTCTGTCTTTATCCCTTTGTTCATTTTCTCGGTTCCTCTGTTCTTTTTCCATCTCCATCCGTGTAGCTTCCAATTCCATTCGTCTGGTCTCCATTTTTATCTCCAAGCGCTTCTGTTCCATTTCCATTTTCTTCAACTCAAGCTGCCTATCCACTTCCATACTTAATTCAGTTTTCTGTGACCCGCGTCTGTCGGTAGCTCCTCTTTCTGTATCGCTTTTAGCCACTATATCCTCAGCCACTACCTGTATAAGGGCCATTCTATCTAAATTAGCCAACTCATCATCATCGACAGTGCCTATACGAGCAGCCATAGCCCTCAAGCGCTCAGTACTGGCCTTACGCAGATTTTCAGCTTGATCGGCTGGTATCTGATCCATGATTTGCGTGCTAAAGCCGATATAATCAAAATTCTACTCACCTATTAATGCAACACACCAGGCCAACCGAAAGCCAACGCGAATGGAAGTTGCGCGACACCAACCACTGACACGCCACTTGTGTCGCAGCACAACCTCGAAATGACAAATAAATTAGTATTACTTCGCTTATACTACCCCGCGTGGGACTTTTTACACTACCGCGCTATCGATGTTTTCAACACGAAGATAACACGACACGTTTAACGCGGTGTCAAACCGATAGCAATCCCACCGCTGCCACCAAAATGTGAATTATCGGGGGGCTCTGTTTTGTGTTTAGTGGGTATCCGAACCCAATAAGGGATTCCGGTAGTGAGAACTAATTCCTATAGTCCGTCCCACGTTTCACAAACGTCTAAGTATATTCGATTCCGTCTAATCTATGAATTCGTCACAAACAACGTTTTATAATTATTTATAAAATATAATTGCAAGTGCGATAATGAATTTAGTGGATAAACAAAATCACGTGAATGACAATACAACAGAAATACAATATTAAAATCAATATCAACTGACCAAATACAGATACGTAATCAACTTAAGGCCTAACCGCCAAGTCCGTTACTAGTAGGCCACTCAAGGTCATTGAAACACATATGAACACACTCTTTATTAAACGCTTAAAATACAAAATGTACTCACAAAACACTTCGGTTGGCACGAGTCTAATGCGCCCAGTATCTGCCCCAGGTCCCTCGGTCTGCGCGGATATCAGGATTGACCACACTGGACAGTCGTCTCGTGGTTACCAACGGTTATGCAGGTCGCGCTAATCACTCTATACATCCATTCTATGCGCGTCGAGTGCCAGATATCAACTCGCCACTATTACATACGTACACCGGTCTACTGGTCTATCTCACTCCCAACTCTGAACACATGTCTGTCCCAGCCGCGAAAAACAGCCAGGAAACGAGGCTTGCTTTCACCACCGACCAATCAGGTTAGGCCAACAGTTCAGAGCTAACCTCCCGCGCAAGTCAACTGTGCAATGAACCTCGAAAAAGAGTGAGCTAATCACCAGGACAGCCCGATTCTCACATTTCTCCCTCCTTCTAATTAAAGTCGAGACTATACTATGTATAGCTCGAGACTTTGGAGAATGAGAACATAATACAAGTGTTATTACCATAATACAAGTGCAACATAGTACACACACATGACATATATCAATATTTACCAATCAGCACAATATCTCAACACATATCGATTATGTATACACAAAAACTCAAGTGACACCTCACACGCAAACAACACGACTAGTCGACCACTGCATTGTAATCAAACATTTATATTCACAGCTTCATCCAAAAGAGTGAGATTCTATGACTTATAACTAATTCTCAAATCAACGTGCTAGACATATCCGGCCACACACATACGGACAACCGAAATACCAAAGGCACATCAACAAAATGCCAAAGAGAGACACTTTCTAGGAAACTAAACGCCACAGCACACATCACTATTGCATGCGCGACAAGGTAGCTGTAAGCAGACTTGACGCGAACGACGGTGGCTGGTCCATGCCACCACTTGCACAGTTTACTAGTCGCCACCATATCCAGTACGATTATTACTGTATCATCTTCCCAGCACATCTTGTCACGGGACTGAATGATGTGATGATGGGCGTATGCGATTTGTCCGTATTCGGCATGCAAGCGAGCCCAATCGACCGCCTGCTGAAATCGATGATGTAGATCAGTTATGCACGTCTCGACCGGCTCCAAAATAACACCCTGAACAATGCGTTGGTCTGTCCTTGATTCTTGAGGACGGCCCGCAGTAGCAAAAACTGGATCAAAATAGAAGAAAGTTGCAGACAGCAACCAACAGCAAATAGTACACAATAGCAAACCAAGTCTAATTAACAATTCACGCATCGATTGGCTACTAAAATTACTGCCATTGTCACTCGGCTTTCTTTCGCCCAAGTGGCCATTAAATACCGCATCACGAGCCATATGTACATGTAGAACTTGACCACATTTGGCAACTGGCACACACAATCGTGAGATACGTTGTTCTTTGACCAATTTATCGCTACCAAACCATTTATTGTCTTTTAACATATAATCTCCACTGATTTCTATATCATCGTCTCGACTATCATCAAACCTTGTGCCATTATCATTACTGTCAGTCATAACAGCTGCCATATCGCACACGTGATTAATAGAACCATCACTAACATCATCATCATTACCATCACCATCCACAGCTTCCGTCGCACAATCATTTGCAGCAGTCAAATTACTGACGGCAGTAGTATCATCCACATCTCTGACGACATAACTTGGAAGATTCACACTTGACAAACACTGAAGGTCACTGACAATCTTGCTAGGTAATATGACATCATGACTGACATTTATCAAAGGTGCAACAGCACAAGTAATTTGTAAAGCACCATCCATATTAATTAAACTGGAGCCTTCGTCCGCTTTCATATTCACATTCACTAGTGGAGCACGCAGTGCGTCACCAATCACTCCATGAATATTAATGTAACCACACACTTTTGGTTTTATTTTATCAAATAACGCCTCACTCAATACAGCAATTTGAGCCCCACTGTCCTTCAGTGCCTTACAATATACTCCCTCCATACACACATTGATAATTTGAAGTGACGTAAGTTTCAGTTCACTCACGTTGTGATGCATTACAGCATTAGTTTCCACTGTAGAAAACTGCGAAAATTCCCAGTCAGCATTACTCTGTGCATGACTACTTTCATTTGCGCATGCAACGAACGAGTTTATTGATTTTTCTGGCACATCGACGGCAAGTTGGTCGCAATTTACAACACTCTCCAAAGGTGTAATACACCGCTCAACATGTACGCAACAAACACTCACCTGAGCACTCTCCGGTGGTTGACGGTCAATGTTCTCCATTGCGTCGATCTGTGCTACGTTAGCAGTGGGCTGGCGAAATTCATGACAGAATTTCGCTATATGACCAAACCCATTACAATTATAGCAACGGATATTTTGATTCTGCCACCGTATCTGATCATCCCTTTTACCTTGGGCCGGTGCTCCTCTTTGTCCCTGTTGATATGGCTGTGCGCGATTAATACGCCTGGGTGATTTGTTCGTCACAGGGGTATTTCCCTCATAACGAGGCTGTGAAGTGGGGGCATGATTTGCTGTGAACACATCAGCGAGCTCAGCAACTTGTTTAGCCCCGAACCAGTTGCCTCCCTCCAGACTTAATATATAATTTAACGGGCCATTATCCATGCAAGTCTTGAGTTTATCTGCCACCAACAAATCACAGAGCCTGTCAAATTTTTTATCTACTTCCCTACTGCGCAAGTAATACCGTAAATTATTGGACAAACGAGCAGTAAATAATACGAACGTTTCATCATCATGCTTCGTCGCTCCATCAAAACGCGCTTTGTACTCTCTGGGAGTCAACTTAAATTCAGACAAGATGAAATCCTTTAATTTTGCATAATCATTAAAGTCTCCAATACCTCCACGAGCGGTTAGTATTCGTGCTCGTTGTGACAAAAATGGCAACAACAATGTGGCACGCAAATCAAGTGGAACTTCAAAAGCTTCAAATATAGCCTCCAAATTTTCAAAAAAATAAGGGGCTTCAGTCGGATCATCGCTCATAGGTGTGATCACTTGTTTTAACGCAGACCCATAGCGCTTTACCCGGTCGGCCAGTGTTTCACCCCTCCTCCGTTGTGCTGGCCGTCCCTCTGCAGTCTCACCTGTCGGTTCACCTTCGCCTTCAATTTCACCGGTCACACTCCCTGCCTCTGACATCCTGAATTCATGGTCTCGTTTTTCTCGCTCATTCTGTAATTCCATTCGTCTAATCTCAAACATTCTGTCTTTATCCCTTTGTTCATTCTCTCTGTCTTTATCCCTTTGTTCATTTTCTCGGTTCCTCTGTTCTTTTTCCATCTCCATCCGTGTAGCTTCCAATTCCATTCGTCTGGTCTCCATTTTTATCTCCAAGCGCTTCTGTTCCATTTCCATTTTCTTCAACTCAAGCTGCCTATCCACTTCCATACTTAATTCAGTTTTCTGTGACCCGCGTCTGTCGGTAGCTCCTCTTTCTGTATCGCTTTTAGCCACTATATCCTCAGCCACTACCTGTATAAGGGCCATTCTATCTAAATTAGCCAACTCATCATCATCGACAGTGCCTATACGAGCAGCCATAGCCCTCAAGCGCTCAGTACTGGCCTTACGCAGATTTTCAGCTTGATCGGCTGGTATCTGATCCATGATTTGCGTGCTAAAGCCGATATAATCAAAATTCTACTCACCTATTAATGCAACACACCAGGCCAACCGAAAGCCAACGCGAATGGAAGTTGCGCGACACCAACCACTGACACGCCACTTGTGTCGCAGCACAACCTCGAAATGACAAATAAATTAGTATTACTTCGCTTATACTACCCCGCGTGGGACTTTTTACACTACCGCGCTATCGATGTTTTCAACACGAAGATAACACGACACGTTTAACGCGGTGTCAAACCGATAGCAATCCCACCGCTGCCACCAAAATGTGAATTATCGGGGGGCTCTGTTTTGTGTTTAGTGGGTATCCGAACCCAATAAGGGATTCCGGTAGTGAGAACTAATTCCTATAGTCCGTCCCACGTTTCACAAACGTCTAAGTATATTCGATTCCGTCTAATCTATGAATTCGTCACAAACAACGTTTTATAATTATTTATAAAATATAATTGCAAGTGCGATAATGAATTTAGTGGATAAACAAAATCACGTGAATGACAATACAACAGAAATACAATATTAAAATCAATATCAACTGACCAAATACAGATACGTAATCAACTTAAGGCCTAACCGCCAAGTCCGTTACTAGTAGGCCACTCAAGGTCATTGAAACACATATGAACACACTCTTTATTAAACGCTTAAAATACAAAATGTACTCACAAAACACTTCGGTTGGCACGAGTCTAATGCGCCCAGTATCTGCCCCAGGTCCCTCGGTCTGCGCGGATATCAGGATTGACCACACTGGACAGTCGTCTCGTGGTTACCAACGGTTATGCAGGTCGCGCTAATCACTCTATACATCCATTCTATGCGCGTCGAGTGCCAGATATCAACTCGTCCCTATTACATACGTACACCGGTCTACTGGTCTATCTCACTCCCAACTCTGAACACCTGTCTGTCCCAGCCGCGAAAAACTGCCAAGAAACGAGGCTGGCTAACACCACCGACCAATCAGGTCATGCCAGCACACCCGAGATGCTAATCAAGGTAGTTTCCGCGCAAGTGTGCAATAAACCCTGAAAAGGAACGAGCTAATCACTAGTATAGCCCGATTCTTACATTCCTCTCACCATCTGATTAAAGTCGAGACTATACTATGTATGGCTCGAGACTTTGGAGAAACAAAAGAAAAAAAATGCATACAGAGTCAATACACTAGGTAAACATCACCAAATTAATTCAGTACTGTAGATAACGTATCATATGTGCTCATGCTACTTCTCTTTTTTTTACATTGATAACCACATATATCACAATTCATGGCACAACTAACGATAGCACAAAATCCATATCAACTGAGACTAAAATACGTCACATAATAGGAATCCATGACACCAACGACGTGTTAACATTCACATAAATCTGATATTAACTCCAAACATATGTAAATGAACAAATATCTTTTACCGAACACAGAAATAGACAATAATGTGCATACGGGCAATACTACATAAAAAAAACGCAAGTGAAATCTAACACTTAAACAACACGACCAGTCGACATATCGAAAACTCATGCCCAAATGCATACAGGCCAAAATCGTCGCACTAAAGGCATACCAATAAACGTAAAGAAATGTTCTCAAAGAAACCCAACGCCACATCACACATACCATTATTCCACGCGCGACAAATAGTCAGCAACAACATTGTGTGACCCTTTTGTGTATTGCACATCCACATCAAACTCTTGTAAAGCCAATGCCCATCGCAACAACTTCGCACTTTTCGGGGCACATTCCCTTATGTATTGTAATGGGTTATGGTCACACCGGATAACGATGTGAGCTCCAAAAACAATATCTCGAAATTTGTTCAATGCCCAAATAATAGCATAAGCCTCTTTCTCGATAATGGCCCAATTCAGTTGAGACCCTGATAATTTCTGACTGGCAAAAGCAATGGGATGTTCCCTGCCATCCTTGTCACATTGTCCCAATGCAGCCGCAACAGTAAGCCCACTCGCATCAGTGTGTAACACAAACTGAACACCAATCTGTGGGAACACGAGTAATGGAGGTGAACACATTTTATTTTGTAACTCCACAAAAGCTTGTTCGTGTTCATCTCTCCAAACAATTGAATTTGGTGCCTCTTTGTGGGTCGCATCTGTAAGAGGTTTTGCAATGTGTGCAAACTGGGGAATATATTCTCTGTAGTACCCCAGAGCACCCAATAGCCGTCGCATCTCCTTCTTGGTACTTGGACGGGGCATAGCTGTTATCGCTGTCAAACGTTCAGGATCAGCTCGCTTAACCCCCGACCCAACAATGTGACCCAACAACTTAACTTCAGGCTTACAAAATTCAGATTTGTTTAAGTTCAGTGTCAATCCGGCTTCCCTTATAGTTGACAAAAACAGCCTAAGATGGTCCAAATGACACAACCATGTCCCAGATCCCACTGCCATATCATCAACATATGAACCAGTAAATTGTTGCAACTCCTGTAGAATGTGAGTAACGGCACGTACAAAAGTTGCCCCTGCATTTCGCAAACCAAAGGGCATTCTTACCCACTCATATAGCCCTTCGTGAGTTACAAAAGCGGTCAACCATCGACTCTCGGGACTCATCTTGAGCTGCCAATAGCCACTTTTGGCATCAAACACACTAATAAAGTGACCTTGACCAACCTTTCGTAACATTTCATCAACAGTGCACATGGGGTAGACATCCGGTATCGTAAACGAATTCACATAACGATAATCACAAGCGAGACGAACGCCACCCTGCTTCTTGGCTACACACACCAAAGAACTTGCCATCGGACTGTCAGATTTTATAATGAGACCAGCATCTATTAAATCCTTAATCTGTTTTTCAACTTCGGGTTTCAGTATTTCCGGAATGCGGTAGGGTCGCATACGTTTTGGCTGAAACTCACTAGTAACACGAATTTGATGTTCAATAACATCACATAATCCCGGTTTATCATCAAAGCACTCCGAAAATTCATCAAGCAGTTGTAACAGTTGTTTTTGCTGGTCATCACTTAAATGAGCAACTTTATCATTATCAACAACAGAACTCGGCAGTATTTTACTTGAAACATTGGCCGGCACTAGAACTCGGCCGAAATCCTCATCACAATCACTTATAACATTGCAACTTTGAACGCGAACATTGTACTTTCTCATCTTATTCGCATGCACATGTTTAATGCGACCATCACCCATGTCGACAAGGTAACTGTGAGTAGACTTCACACGAACGACGGTGGCTGGCCCATGCCACCGCTTGCAAAGTTTGCCCGTCGCCTCCTCATCCAATACGATCACTGTATCACCTTCATAAAACGTCTTATCACGGGAACGGAGATTGTGATGATAAGCGTATACGGCTTGTCCGTGTTCGGTATGCAAGCGGGCCCAGTCGGCCGCCTGCTGAAGTCGATACTGTAGGTCAGCCATGTACGTCTCGATCGATTTGGGAAGAACACTCTGAACATCGCGCTGACCAGTCCATGATTCTTTCAATATCGCCAGTGGACCGCGTGGCAACCGGCCGTACACCAACATGTATGGCGAGGTTCCAGTCGTTGAACTAGGCACTTCGCGTAGCGCCCACACCGCCAGAGGAATGATACGGTGCCACTGTCGCTTATGCTCTTGAATGATGTGATATAACATCTCTTTACATGTTTGGTTAAACCGTTCGACTAATCCTGATGTCTGAGGATGTCCTGGAGTAGCAAACACTGGACTACAACCAAGTCTCGTTAACAATTCACGCGTCAATTGGCTATTAAAGTTACTGCCATTATCACTGATAATTTTCGAAGGAACTCCCACATTAGTGAATAAATCAACCAATGCGTCACATACAGCCTTGGCGGTTAAAGATTTTAACGCATACACTGTAGGCCAACGAGTACAGTTGTCAACAATGTTCAAACAATACTTATGACCTTGTGCTGATGGCGGGTCAATGGGCCCAATACAATCCATGTTTAATACTTGGAAAGGTACTTCAACTCGAGTAATTGGAGTGATGGGTACCCGGTCCATTTTTGTTGGCCTTGACCTCAATTGACACCCGTGACACGAGCTCACATAATGTTGAACATCTTGTTTTAATTTAGGCCAATAAAATGATAGTCTGATGCGTTCACTCGTCTTTCTTTCTCCCAAGTGGCCACTAAATACTGAATCATGGGCCAGTTGTAGGACTTGACCGCGCTTGGCAATTGGCACACACAGTTGTGAGACATGTTGCTCTTCAACTTTATCATTGTGAAATAGTAAACCATTACTAATTACAAAGTTTCCTTTGCCCGCCTCTGCCATGTCCCAACAAGGTGTC
>Ga0209122_1000401_pt1 | contig 11084 bp, 10 predicted proteins | sample OlaalgELextract2_2_FD_187375 | JGI IMG/M metagenome (GOLD analysis project Ga0209122, IMG submission 187375) | Olavius algarvensis symbiont microbial communities from Tuscany, Italy - Type A ELBA extract 2 (SPAdes) (version 2) | ecosystem: Host-associated > Annelida > Digestive system >...
CAGCAGATTGCTTCTTTAACCAATTTTTCAAAGAACATTGACCAAATTTAAAATGTTGGACCTACAATTTTGTAATTTATTCTGATCAATTTTAAGTTTATGCGCAGGCTCTATAGTTAAAAATGATAGAGCGCAGCGATTCCATGAATCCGCAATCCGCAATCCGCAATCTAAAATCCCAAATTCCAGATCATTCATCCGTAACACAGCCTTCCGAAGCGGATTTTACGTTTTTGATGTACTTGTACAGGGTTCCGCGGCTGGCCTTAAACGGCGGTGCCTGCCAGGCGCTGCGCCGCTGGGTCATCTCGGATTCGCTGATGTGAACATCGATGGTGTTATTCTCCGAGTCAATGGTGATTTGGTCGCCGTTTTGCACCAGGGCAATGGGGCCGCCTTCCTGGGCTTCGGGGGTAATGTGGCCCACAATGAACCCGTGCGATCCCCCCGAGAAACGGCCGTCCGTCAGCAAGGCCACGTCGTTGCCGAGGCCGGCACCCATGATGGCCGAAGTCGGGGTCAGCATTTCAGGCATGCCGGGACCGCCCTTGGGTCCTTCATAGCGAATGATGATCACATCGCCTGCGCTGATTTTTTTCGCTTCCAGGGCCGCCAGCATCTGTTCCTCGGAATCAAAGACCCTGGCGGTTCCGGTAAATTTAGTTCCCTCTTTGCCGGTTATCTTGGCCACCCCCCCCTCCGGGGCCAGGTTGCCCCACATAATTTGCAGGTGGCCCGTTGTTTTGACCGGATTTCCCAGGGGGCGGATAATTTCCTGGCCTTCCGACAGATCCGCGACATCCGCCAGGTTTTCGGCCAGGGTCTTGCCGGTGACCGTCAGGCAGTCGCCGTGCAGCAATTCCTTATTTAAAAGGTATTTCATGACCGCCGGAATACCACCGGCCGCATGCAGATCCTCCTGAACATAACGGCCGCTTGGCTTCAAGTCCGCCAGAAACGGAACCCGGTTGCTGACTTGCTGGAAATCATCCAGTGACAGCGGTACGTCCACGGAACGTGCCATCGCAATCAAGTGCAGGACGGCATTGGTGGATCCGCCCAGGGCAACCACCACCACCATCGCATTCTCAAACGCCTGGCGGGTCATGATGTCGCGCGGTTTGATATCGTTTTCCAGCAGGTAACGGATCGCCCGGCCGGCTTGAAGACACTCTTCCAGCTTTTCTGGTGTTTCGGCCGGGGTGCTGGAGCTGAAGGGCAGCGACATGCCCATGGCCTCAATGGCCGAAGCCATGGTATTGGCGGTATACATGCCGCCGCAGGCCCCGGCGCCGGGACAGCTGTTGCGCACAATTGCATGGCGCTGTTCCTCGTCGATTTTACCGGCAATGTACTCGCCGTAGCTTTGGAAAGCCGAGACGATATCCAGTTTCAGGTCTCCATGATGGCCGGCCCGGATGGTGCCGCCGTATATCATCAAAGCCGGACGGTTCAACCTCCCCATCGCCATCAGACAGCCGGGCATGTTTTTGTCACAGCCCGGCAGGGATATATTGGCATCGTACCACTGGGCGCTCATGACGGTTTCGATGGAATCGGCGATCAAGTCCCGGCTCTGCAGGGAATAGCTCATGCCTTCGGTGCCCATGGAGATGCCGTCACTGACACCGATAGTATTGAAGCGCATCCCGATCATCGCGGCCGCTTCGACCCCTTCCTTGACCTTGGCGGCCAGGCTGTTTAAGTGCATGTTGCAGGTGTTGCCTTCAAACCAAACACTGGCGATGCCGATCTGAGGCTTATCCATATCGGCTTCCTGCATGCCGGTGCCGTAGAGCATGGCCTGGGATGCGCCCTGGGATTTCGGTTGGGTGATCCGGGAACTGTATTTGTTGATTTTATGAGACATGATATTCTCCTTATGCACAGCGTCATGTTATGATTTGAAATCGTCCGTTTAACCGAAAATTTCTAATATGTTATTTGTAAGGTCGATTTTCATTTCGTCAACCTAATTAATCCGCCCTGAGAAATTTGCCATTTTAGTTAACCGACTTTTTTTTGGGGGATATTATGATATACTTTAGGCTGATCGAAGGCGGATTAATTACCATATGCTTCGCATATTTTTGGTGGGGCTCAGGCACTGCAAATTTTCAAGGTAAAGCCATAAACCTTTATAGATTCGGGTAATCTGAGAATGTTCTCATCAGTGGTTGTAAATAAACCAGAAATGATTACTATTCTGGGGTTATTTGCGAGGACAAAAATGCCGATATATTGAGGTGCTGCATGAAAAAAATATTGATGGTCATAATCGCTGTTTTCTTTTTTGCTTATACCGCCAGCAGTTCGGATAAAACCGAAAGCAGCCCAACTGCGGCGCCGCCGGTATCCGGGACGGTCGTGAACGGCTATCGGATTATCGACCTTCAAACAACCCGGGGTGAGGTTGAACTGAAGGTCTTTCGCGGCGACTACATCAAATTTAAATTCAACCCGTCCCTTGAGAATCCCTTGCTGTCGATTCCGGATCTGTCCATAGAGAAAAGACTGCCGGCCATACAATCTGAAGCTCCATATTTCAAGATGAAAACCCCGGGTACATTTGCGTTTTCCCTGGGTGATGTCGACGGCAATCTGACCGTCATAAACTACCGCCAGACCAGCTACCGGGAAGTATCGTCCAGGGAGGCGGCTGAACTGATTAATTCGGAACAGCCGATCATTTTAGATGTTCGCACCGCGCAGGAATATCAGCGCGGACACCTGGCCAATTCGGTTTTGATTCCGGTGCAACAGCTGCAAAAACGCTACCGGGAACTGGGAGCCGACCACAATCGGGAGGTTTTGATCTATTGTGCCACCGGCAACCGCAGCACGGTGGCTTCCAAGATATTGATCGATAGCGGGTTCAAGCACATTGTCAATATGCGTGGAGGAATATACGACTGGGCGAAAAAGGACTATCCGGTTGTGCGCTGACAGTTCTGGATACTGGATACTGGATGCTGGATGCTGGATACTTGATGCTGGATGATGGATGCTGGATGCTGGATGCTGGATACTGGATGCTGGATGCTGGATACTGGATGAGAATTAATATGCAACTATTGACTGCCTAAGGAGGAATATGAATGTTTATTGATTTAATTCGGCAAAGACGTAGTATTCGCAAATTTACGGATAAAGCAATCGAAGCGGATAAACTCGAAGTATTGAAGGAAACGGCGCTGCGGCCGCCGTTTTCAATGGGACATAATCCCTGGGAGTTTATTTTTGTCACCGACCCTGAATTGTTGACCAAACTTTCCACGGCCAAGCCGCATGGCTCGAGCTTTATGGGCGGGGCGCAGCTGGGAATCGTCGTTTGCGCCGACCCCGAAAAATCTGCCGTGTGGATCGAAGATGCTTCCATTGCCACCATATATCTTCAGCTGGCGGCCGAATCGCTGGGACTGGGAAGCTGCTGGGTTCAAATCAGAGGCCGGATGCATGATGATAACAAGTCGTCGGAGGCCTATATTGCCGAGCTTTTGAACATCCCGTCCAATTTGAAAGTGGAATCCGTGGTCGGCATCGGTTATCCGGACGAAGAGAAAGCACCCCATGCCCGGGAAGCATTGCAGGATGAGAAGGTGTTTTTGAACAGTTACGGGAGCCCTTTTGATATCAGCTAAGTTGCTGGATATTTAGAAGGCAGATGTCAGAGAGCAGAAGACAGAGGACAGAAGACAGATGACAGAGGACAGATGACAGATGACAGATGACAGATGACAGAGGACAGAAGACAGAGGACAGAAGACAGAGGACAGATGTCTGATGACAGAGGTCAGACGACAGAGGACAGATGACAGAAGGCGGAGGTCAGACGGCAGATGACGGATGACAGAGGAGTTTGAATTCGACCTTCGACGAGCTCAGGCGGGACAAAGTCGGAATGCGGCCTTCGGCGAGCTCCCCTCGACTTGCTCGGGGCCTGAGCCCGTCGAACGGCAGGCGGGACAAAGTCGGAAGACAAATGACAGAGCGCCGGCTCAGCCTTATACCCTATACCCTAAACCATATACCGTTTTGTCGCCTACACGGAATGGTTTTTACCGAATGCCGAACGTCGAACACCGAATGCCTTTTACCGAACAGCGAAAGCCAGAGCGAAGCGATTCCTTAATTATTCATTATTCAATTTTCATTATTCATTTACCTACCTATAGGCTATAATCGGCCAATTTTTTGCCTTCGCGACTTTCAAAAGCAGCTTGCTCGGTTCGACGGCGTGGGGAAAGCCAACCGACTCGAGCAGGGGCAGATCGGCCTGATGGTTGCCGTAGGCATAGGAGCGCGCCAGGTCGATTCCGGTTTGTCGAGCCAGTTCCGTCGCAAGATGACGCTTGGTCGCGTCCAGGCACAGGGGACCGTTGGGTTTGCCGGTGAGAAGCCCAGCGGGACCTTCTTCCAGGTCCGTACACAACAAGTGTTCGAAGCCAAGATCCCGGGCCACGGGTTCGAGCATGTACCTGATCGAGCCGGATATGAGCACCAGGGAATGGCCCTGATCTCGATGCTCATAGACTTTTGCCAGAATCTTAGGTGCCAGTCTTGGCTTCAGAATTTCCCGGTAGAAAGTTTCGGAGCCATCTACAAATTCATCCAGTCGACGGTTGCGGTAGAGTTTCAGCAGAATTTTCGCGGTCTGCTCATCGGTGATCCAATGGCGCTTGTAGAAAAAACCGGTCATGAACGCTTTCAGAATAAAGGTCTTTGAAACCAGCCGCCGTTCCCACAAATATTTAATGCCCAGCCGGCTGCTCTCCGTATCAAGCAGGGTCTCGTCAAAATCAAAAAAAGCACCAACCTTTTTGTCCATAAATCCCGCATGCTTTCAGTTGAGTTTTTTGCAATCGGTTCGGCGGTTTGCCCGTTAATCAAATTTTTTTGAACATAATAGGACCGAATAAACAAATGTAAATCGTAGAAAAAGATAAGCTGTTGAATTTACAAGTAAAAAAAATATATATTGTGCGCGGATAACTTATAGCGCAAAGACCCAACCCGGAAAAACCGGAAAGATTAGCCACCAAGGCACCAAGACACTAAGAAAAAAAGTTTAACTGGTTGTCTACAAAGCTCCAGTAATCGGCATTTCACTTCCCTCCCCTGGTGGGAGGGATTGAGGGCGGGGGATAAAATAGATAGCATGCCTTCAACTTGAGCTTTCTGGATAAGCGAAAAAGTTTATTTATATTAGACTTCGTGCCTTGGTGTCTTGGTGGCCAAAATATTTTGTTTGAAGAATCCTTCGCAAACATGATTTGATTTCAATTGATAGACACTAAGGCCGGCATGGACCCAGTAGACGACAAACAGCAGCCAATGCATTTTCCCGAGCCGCCGTTGCAGCGACTTGATGAAGAGGAACTGCAGCGAATTCTGGATCGCCATCAGCAATGGCTGGGCGCTCTCAACAAGGGCCGGCCGAACCCAGAAGAGCCGGCCGATCTAAGTCGAACCGACCTAACGGGTATAAACCTGGATGGGGCTGATCTGCGCGGCGCAAATCTGCATGCCGCCGATCTGAAGGGGACTTCTCTGTTGAAAGCTAAGCTGCAAGAGGCTGATTTGGGGGAGGCCAATCTCAAAGATGCGAATCGTCTTCTCGCCAAACAGCTGGCCGACGCCGACCTTGCAGGAACCCAGCTGCAGGAAGCCATTCTTGATCAGAAAACCGATTTGCCGGAGTATCTTGATTCTTGCCGGCAGTAGAAGTTAGTTGTTATTGGTTACTGGTTATTTGTTAATTAGAAACAACTACAGGGCCAACGGTGAAATAATAAGACAGCGATTCGAAACGTAACTAGGATGAAATCGTAAAAAGTCATTTTAACGGCCGATGCATACGCCCTTGGCTGCGTTGCGAAAATCTCTTATCGTAGGGTGGGCTGTGCCCACCAAATATCGCTGAATTCATCTGCAAGCGGTGGGCTCAGCCCACCCTACAACAAAATTAACGCCATCAAGTATCGTTGAAATTCTGGGTCAACGTCTCAAACATGAAAAATTTTACTTCCACTTTTGTCAAACGTCAGGGATTGGTCCCCCCGGGTTTGTATGAGTATTTCCTGGACAACTTCTGGTTTAAAGCCGCCGGTCTTGAAAAAGAAAAAATTAATGCGCCCCTGCGAGGCAGTCGCAAAGCGGATATCGTAATTATCGGCGGCGGTTTTACCGGCCTGTCGTCCGCCTAGAATATCCATCGCAGATACCCGGAAAAAAAGATTATGCTGCTGGAAGGCGCATGCTGCGGTTATGGCGCCAGCGGCCGCAACGGTGGCTTCTGTGTCGCTACTTCACTAATTGACGAGCGTTGCAAAGGCTCTGAAGCCCGTAAGAGAAATCTGGAGGTCAGCTTACACGGCATCCATCAAATTAAGGAATTTATCAACGATCACGGCCTAGATTGCGATTTCGATGAAAAAGGGATGTTGGATGTTGCGATGAATGAAGGCCAGGTCAAAACAATGGAAAGGGAATATCGGATTTTAAAGAAATGGGGGCTCGAGGCCGAGATGCTTTACGGCAAGGAGCTTGAGAAAGAAATTAAATCTCCCAGATATATTGCCGGACTGAAAACATCCCAAGGGGCGACCCTTAACCCTGCTAAACTGGTGCGGGGAATGAAAAAAATCGTTGAAAAAATGGGAGTCGAAATCAGGGAGCGTTCGGTTGTGACCCGGGTGATCCCCGGTAAAATCAACCATGTCGATACCGAACTTGGAGATGTCAAAGCACCCATCATTGTGATTGCCACCAACGCCTATTCCCATAAACTGGGATTTTTTCAAAACCGGCTTTTTCCCATATATACCTACGTTATTGCAACTGAGCCTTTAAACAAACGCCAGTGGGAAGCCATCGGCTGGCAAAACCGCCAGGGGATATCCGATTTCCGGGTGTTATTTAATTATATGATTCGGAGTGCCGATGGACGGATCATTATCGGTGGATCGGACAGCAAATACTATCCTAATGACATCATCGCACCGGGCAATAACAAGTCCGTTTCACAAGATATTATCAAAGATTTGCTTGAAACTTTTCCGCCGCTTGAGGGAATCAGGGTCGATCATGCCTGGGGAGGACCGACGGCATATACACGTGATTCTGCCCCATCTGTTGGTGTTATGGGAGAATACAATAATATCTACTATGGCGTCGGTTATAATGAAGGCGTTCCATCTTCACAGACAGGCGGCAGAATGATAGCCGATTTGATGGCGGGTGAAAGCAATGAGTTTACCGAGCACTACATCGTTAATCGAAATATTCCCTATGCCGGCCCCAAAGCGTTACGTTCCTTTTTTGGCACTTTGCGAAAATGGTATTTGGTAAATGTCATTAAAAATGTCGGACACTTATAAATAGTGAAATCCTCAGATTGATTCTGTGACCTACCGTACAAATAATTCAGTATTTTTTTCTTCACCGAATTATGCGTTCAATGGATACTTCCCAAACCGTGCGGCCGCCTCAAACATCGCCATTATGTTTCGCGGTGGAATATCGTTTTGCATGTTGTGTACCGATCCCAGAACATAGCCGCCGCCCGGGCCCAGCTCGCGAATTCTTTTGGCGACTTCACGTTTAACTTCCGTCGCGGTTCCCTGCGGCAGTACTTCGGTTGTGTCGATGGCGCCCCAGAAGCTCAGCCGCTTGCCGAATCTTTTTTTCAGCCTGTCTGTCGCCATGCCGGTCGCCGTAACCTGAACAGGATTCAAAATTTCGACTCCGATGTCTATCAGATCGTCAAGCAGTGCGCTGACCGCCCCGCAGCTGTGGTAATAGATTCTGGCGGGAGTCAACTCTTTGACAAACTGAACCAGTTCGGCCTGGTAGGGCTTTATCATTTCCTGATACATGGCTTGAGACATGTAGGGACCGGTTTGCATCGCCAAATCATCCGCCAGCTGAATAACGTCCAGGTATTGCCCCACCTCCCCGAGAAAAAGTTTGGCATTTCGTTTACGTATTTCCAAAATTTTTGACAGCAGCGCGTGGGCAAAATCCTTGTTGTCCATCAAATCCATAAAAAATTCCGTCAAGCCCCTTAAATACCAGGATTGTTCAAATACGTTACCCGGCGATCCCATGCAGCCCACGATGGCATACTCGCCCTGGTCATAAAGCTGCTGCGCTTGACCTTTGATGCTGCTGAAATCCAGCATTTCCGCCGGGTCGGGCCACGGATATTTTTCCAGGTCTTCAAGGACGGCCGTTTGCAATGGATATTCAATGATGCTCGCATACCCGGCTTCGACTTTTCTTTTCACAACCCACTCGTCGACAAATAGGGTTTCACCCGCTGGCGTTTCAAACAGCTCGGGTTCAGTCGTCATTGGCGGGCGCACATGGCGGCAATCTATGGAAAAGCGTTCGAGAATCTGCTCATCCACATAAACCGTCTGCCATTTATGGGACATCATCTTTGTCGGCAGGTCCTCTAATCCAAGGTGCACTTTGAAGTTTTCATACGAATCAACCATAAAGGTGGTTTGCCGGCCGCCGCAATCAACCGGCACCCGATCCGGCTCTTCATGATTCAAGGCGGTCAATACTCTTTCACGTGAATTCATATCAACTATAAACTCCTCTGCTGCCTGCCGGATGACGGCGGCGATGATTTTGCAATCCTCCAGAGTGAAGGTCAGGGGAATTCTAAAATCACATAAAAATCTCAACACGCGCCGTGTTTTGGGCAGGGGGTGAATCGTATTCACATATTGCCTGCTTTCCCAAGGGCTGGTAAAACCGATGGACTCCTTTGCGCCGAAGCACTTGATTTCCACACCTCGCTGGGCACAGGCATTCAAAAAAGCCTCCGCCTTTGCTGGATCCGTGTCGGTCAGGGTAAATTGCAGAGATGAACCGACGTAGCCCTCTTTGACGTGGCGTTTGGCAAGGCGGATTTGGGGGAACATCTGCCAGCTCCTTTATCAGCTGATCATAACGTTCATTCCAGCGCCGGCATTTTCAATGGCACCCGCTACCGGCGCCAGCGTAAAAGCATTGCACAGCACTTCGTCGCCCGGCGATATTCCGGCACTCTTGAGCGTGACGTAAATTGCACTTCCGCAGGAGGCGAGCCCGGCACAATAACGGGCGCCGACATAATCGGCAAATTCTTTATCCAGAAGGGCTACATCGGAAATTTCGTCAGCTGCTGTATTATATCGATGCAGCCGTCCTGATTCCATCACGGCTATCACTGATCGGTCGGACACGGTCCGTCGAAAATCTCTTATCGAATCACCTGACCGGCATTGAATTTCATGCGTTTGGCATCTTTTATGGCAAATTGGCCGTTTACGAGAACATGCGCGATACCTGTTGGATAAACACAAGGTTCATGGATGGTGGATCGATCCGAAATGGTTTTGGGGTCAAAAATAGTGATGTCCGCCCGGCACCCCGATCGTATATATCCTCTATCTTCCAAGCCCAGTCTTTCAGCGGCCAGGCCGGTTACCCGGTGGACCGCGTCCTCCAGTGTGATGATTGATTCCTGGCGCACATAATGTTCGAAGAGCCGGGCGATCCAGCCGTATCCGTTCAGAGATCCGATCATGCCCGCAAGTTCCCCATACGGAGCCAAGGCGAAGGTATCGGAAATCACGCTGCATTCGGGTTGTTTCAGGCACAGGCGAACATCATCTTCTGAAAAGTTGTCGGAGGTCCACATCAGACTGTGCAGGTCATCGCCCGCTTCCAAAAGGAGATCGAAATAGGCATCATAGGGGTCGACACCGCGCTTGCGGCCGATCTCCTCAAATGTCATGCCGATCAAATCCTCGTGGCGGCTGGATCGCAGTAAAACGATTTTGTCCCATTTGCGGGCCGGAACCAGGAGCCAGACCGGATTTGGATTGTACTTCATTTTTTCCCGCTCCTCAGGATTTTGCAGGCGTTCAATCAGTTTATATTTGCCGCCGTCCAGGGCCCAGGCCGGCAGCGAAGCGGTCAGTTTGGTATGAGACCAGACAGTCGGCAGGACATCAAAAGCGACATCCGCCCCTGCTTCGCGGGACCAATGGATCATTTCCAGTGTGTGTTCCATGGCCTGGGGCGGGGCGCCAAATTTCGGCTGGATATGCGAAATTTGAAGCTTGACACCGGATATGCGCGCTAATGCCAGGGCTTCACTGAATGCTAAATCATAATACGCGTCCCGATTCCGGACATGGGTCGCATACAGTGCGTTGCGGCTGGCGGCCACTTCACACAACGGAGCGATTTCCTCCGGGCTCGAAGACTTCCCCGGCCAGTATTCGAGGCCGGTAGAGAAGCCGCCGGCACCTTCATCGAGCGAATTTTCCAGCAATTGCACCATTTTGTTGATTTCAGCCGGCGAAGCCGGCCGCCAGGCATCCTTCATGACGGCCCGGCGAATCGTTCCCTGGCCGACAAGAGCCATGACATTGATGCCCAATTGCTGCTGTTCGAGCCGCGATAAATATTCGCCAAAGGTCTTCCAGGAAATGTCCAAATCAGAAAAGCGGTCGGGGACCAGCACACTGTCTAACTCCGAATTCTCCAGCGGCGCCAAACTCGTTCCGCACTGACCGATGACTTCCAGGGTCACGCCCTGGTGGACCTGACTTTCGGCAGCACCGTTGATCAGCAGAGTAAAATCGGAATGGGTGTGAATATCAATAAAACCAGGGGCCACAATTAAGCCCTCGGCATTGATTTTTTCCTTGGCCTCGGCCTCGGAGAGCGCTCCTACTGCAGCTACACGGTCGCCGTTAATTCCCACATCGCTTTTGAAAGCTGGTTTACCGGAACCATCGGCAATTTTTCCGCCCAAGATAATAGTGTCAAACATCATGATTACGACCTCCCTAAGTGCGTTTATTCTAAAATTGAAAACCTGGTCCTCCCTCTCTCCGAGCTGTAAGCTCTACGAGCAGGAAGCCGAGGCTTGCAGAATTTATAGAGTGGACGCATAAACGTAAAAATTCTCATTATATCAGCATGATAAGATAAAATACTACTTGACTTTTTTTGATATAAGTACTACTAAAATCACTCCTTTCATAGGCCTAGTTCCCTAAAACTGGGGCTTTAGT
>Ga0209122_1000403_pt1 | contig 11068 bp, 4 predicted proteins | sample OlaalgELextract2_2_FD_187375 | JGI IMG/M metagenome (GOLD analysis project Ga0209122, IMG submission 187375) | Olavius algarvensis symbiont microbial communities from Tuscany, Italy - Type A ELBA extract 2 (SPAdes) (version 2) | ecosystem: Host-associated > Annelida > Digestive system >...
GCGGGGCAGCAGTCCGCCCAGACCCTTCCTCGCTGTACCAAATGTAACAGCCCACCCATCAACGGCCAGTGTACCAATCACCGTATTGCTGTACATGTATAGTGGTCCGCTGCTCTGAGGTTTAATGTGCCCATTAAATGGTTAATAAAGAATTAGAAAGAAGAAACTAACAAGGAGCCTGTACTGAACGAACCAAGAAAAAGAAAACGAAATTGGCCTGAACGTACGTCGAAAATAAATGATGACAGTATAACCGAACTAGCACCACAGTGGACAACGCAATGCCATAACGGAAGAGGTCGACCAAAGAGCACCTGGAGAAAGAAATGTGGACATCAGGCTGTAGGTCTGGGCCGTCGGGCTACAGCTGGAGGAATACGTAGGCGACACCGCGGCAGAACATAACAGACAAAGAAACAGTAGCGGTTCAATGCATAATGTGGCCTCCTGGATAATAATACATAAATGCGGATAAAGAGCAGTCAGAAGCCAGAACTGTATAGATTACTGCATATGCGTCGTGGTTGTCCTGCGTGACTGCACGCGAGCACCTGCTGAGCTTGTCAGTAATGACGGAACGTGTTCGACCCAAAAAACTATCAATAGAATATCTATTATCTTTGTTCGACCGTCGCTGTCTGCCTGAACACCAGAAAATACCACAAAACACCTCAAAACACCACAAACGTCACCCGAATGCACGCGAAATCACCCGACGTTACTCCAGAACACCACAAAATACCATAAAAACCACAAAACATCGCAAACACTACCACATACATGTCACTAGACGTCAAATTGCCAAAATTACCGCAAAACAGTACAGAACACCGCAAAACACTGTTTTTATAACAAAAGTTTAATACTGTACGATTGATTTGTGCAGAGACGTATTTTGTGGTGTTCTGCAGTATCTTTGGGCCATTTCACATGCATTCACATATGTTTTGTAATGTTTTGCGGTGTTTTATAATGTTTGCGGTGTTTCGCGGTAATTGCGGCAATTTGACGTCTACATGTATGTGGTGGTTTTTTCGGTGTTTTGTGGTTTTTATGGCGTTTTATGGTATTTTATGGTGTTTTGGAGTAACTTCGGGTGATTTCACGTGCATTCAGGTGACTTTTGTGTTGTTTTGCGGTATTTTGTGGTGTTCTGCGGTATTCAGGCAGACCCCGACCGTCGCGTGTACGGCATGCTCTCATTTATCACACCCTAGTTTAGAAAAATAGGCCTATACAAAAACACACTAAGATTAAACATAAATCTAAATCCGCATCTCAGCAGTCGTCTGTAAGAACTTCATGTGTGTGCATATCACTGTACACAGTTGTGGTACTGAAGAGTTCTGTAGTACAGGCATATCTATCGCCTATTGGTTTATCTCGCATGTAACTCATTTTCTATTGGCTAGCATTAACTCCGCCTATCGCTAGTTGTGTCACTTGCAGATAGCTATTATTCCAGTACTCAGTTATCATTCTGCTTTGGTACTGACTACATTGTGGATTATTATCGTGTCGATTGCGCTAATAAAACGAGCTCGGATTGTTACGAACAGCTGAGTGTTGACTACGTCTTCTTCTGAGTTATATGTTATGAGTTACAACAGTTAAAATCGAGAGTCAACCGGAGCTCGGCTTTTGACAATCCAGGTCTTGGGTAGGCCTTCCATTCCCCGAGGCCTCACCCAAGAGATGGTGGAGAATAACGGCTGCCGAACCGTTCCTTCGTCGCACTGGTCACTATTGCCAGAGTAACGGCACCCAAGAGAATGACGGATGTCGACTCGCTCCTTCGTCGCACCGCCAGCGAAGTCCACACGTAGCCGGCGACCGCCGATCTTTCCGCCTCGCCAAACACCAAAACCTCCAACTCGACGTCATTCCATCTCATCGGTGGCGAAGACTCTGACCGCTATGGCTACTGACGCTCTGTCACCAGCTATTTCTTCGGCGGCTTCAGGTTCGTCATCTTCCTCATCCTCGTCAGCAGCGTCAGTTAGTACCGTCGTGCATGACAGTTCTTTAGCTCCCTCGCCTTTCAAGGGTGATGGTTCTGACGCCCCAATCGACTGGTTACAGTACTTTCAACGTTACGTGGCATTTAAACAATTGCCAGTAACCGCGGCTTTGCCACTGTTCGCGCTGCTTATGCGAGGTCCAGCTAATACATGGTTCACCACATTGTCTGACGAAGTTCGCAATAACTATGAGCAAGTATTGGCAGCTTTCCACACCAAATACGATCCTACTCCTACCAGTTTATGGAAAAGAGCGTCTGATTTTTGGAGCAGAGATCAGAAACCCAAGGAGTCCGTTGAAGTTTATGTGGCAGACATGATTAAGCGTGCAACTGAGTGCCATGCTGCAGACGACATGACTCGGTATGCGATCATCAAGGGCTTACGTCCGGAGATCCGCGCGTACGTGTTACAACAGGCGCCGATTTCGACGTCAGCTCTTTTGGAAGCGGCCAAGATCGCTGAGGACACCGTACCACCACCGACAGCATCTATCACCGAAGAAGTCTTGGAGGCCATCCGTCGTCTCGAGACCCGATCAATCGCCTCACTGGACGATCAATACCGACCGCGCTCGCAGTCGCCAGCGCCTCGTCGTTACGGGCCAACACCGGGCACGCGTCGTGTACATTTTCAAGGTCAGACAACATCACAGGTACCATCGTGCGCGACACCTGCGTACTCGCCGCCGTACGGGCGACAGCAGTGGTCTTCGTCGCCATGGCAACCGTCCCCGTACGTCGCGACACCCACCGTTGCCGCTAACGTGACCGGGCGGTCGACACCGTGGGGATACGGCAATCAACGAGGTTCACGCAGTCGTCCCCGCGGTACGCCCATGGGCCGTGGTCAACGCTACTCGACGACATTACAGCGACCCGCACTGGACCGCTCGGGCACATGTGGCAATTGTGGTCGTGAGCACCAGGCTGGTGCCTGTGCGGCTCGAGGACAAACATGTCGCTTGTGTAACAAGCGCAATCACTTTGCGAGGTGCTGTCGTTCGACTACATCGACAACCTCGCATTTTGAATAGCAGTCAGTGCACCAGCACCTGAAGCCAGTCGACCAGTCATCGTCACATTTTACTGATAAGTTTCTTGCACCTACATGTTCTTCGGACAGAATTACTAATAATTTTGTTGATGTACACATGTGTAGACGTCGTGTACGTGCTTTGGTTGATACAGGTGCTTATTACAATTGTCTAAATGTGGATCTTGCAAAACGATTGCACATTAAATATGGTCCTATACCGGATGACATGCCAGTTTCACTAACAAGTGCCAGTGGAGATGATTTACCGATGTATGGTACGACTACCATGAACATCATAATAGGAGGTTATGCTTGCCCCGTTGATTTTGTTATAACAGGCAATTTAACGGTATCATGCATTTTGGGATTGCAGATGTTGCAAGCTCAGCAAGCTGACGTTAGGCTGTCGGATGCCACACTGTCTTTGGCTAATGGTCTTACAGCTGTTCCACTTATAACGCGTTTCAGTAACGCAAATGTTTTGCGCACAGTGCATGCTATTACCGTTGATGCAGGTACTGAATTACGTTTTCCAGTTAAAATAAATGCTACATATAAGTTGCAACCCAGCATAGTCGAACAATTACAGAGTCGTTATAACTCGCGCATTGGAGTTGCTAAGATATATGTTGAGCCGAAAACTCGTACTACCGTGTGTCAAATTGTTAACTTGACAGAATCGCCTATTACTATACCGGCTCGTACAGCTCTCGCAACTATATTTCCGGCTCAGTTATTGCCATCAGCTGATTTTAATGAGCCTGCTGCAAAGACTAACACTGTGCATCACATAACAGAAACACTAGGACAGGTTTCACACGCGCAGAAGTTGCAGACGCTGACAAATAACGGCTTTCAATTTACAGCCCACCATCTGACGACTGATCAATTTTCTCAGTTAGTTGACTTGTTGTACGAGTATCGTCATGTATTTGCTAAGGAATTACATGAGCTTCCAGGGTTAAAAGATTTCGAGTATGACATACAGTTGAAGGAAGGGGCGCAGCCAGCACGTCCGCGCCAATACCGGTACCCACCGGCCCAGCAAAAGATTATTCAAAGTCAATTAGACGAATGGGAACAAGCTGGTATCATAAAAGAAGGCTCTCCGGTTTGGACACATCCAATTGTACTTGTGAAAAAGAAAGCATTAAAACCTGGGGATCCACCCAAATATCGCATTTGTCTTGATTTACGAAAACTGAATGAACATGTTGTTATACATGCTCATCCCATACCCACCTTTCAACGGATTGTGGAGTCTTTTCAAGGTCATTCACCAGTGTATATGTCACTTATGGACGCCCACGCAGGATATTTACAAGTCAATATAAGCCCGAAATCATCTAAGATGCTTGGCATTGAAACGGACTACAAGACATATGAAATGTTGCGTCTACCTTTTGGGCTTTCCGTGTCACCAATGGCCTATCAACGTATTATGAATAAAATCACCGCAGACTACCTTTATCGTTTCTGTGTATCATACATAGACGACTTACTTACTTATTCGCAGTCGTTTCCGGATCATTTGCATCACCTGCGTCTTGTTTTAACACGTCTGTCTGATGCAGGCTTGCGCATGCGCGCCGATAAGTGTATTTGGGCGCAACACAAATTGCCATATTTAGGTTTTATTTTAAGTGGGGATGGCATAGAGCCTGACCCTAAGAAGTTGACCTTAATTTCTGAGGCACAACCTCCACAAAACGCGAGAATGCTCAAAAGCTTTTTAGGTATGACTGGTTTCTATAGACGTTTTATTCGTCGTTACGCGTCTTTAACTGAACCTTTTAGACCGCTTCTTCGTAAAGGCGCAAGGTTTGTCTGGACGGAAGTCCATCAAACAGCGTTTGACCGTCTCAAAATAGCTATGACATCATCACCAATCGTTCTGGCGTACCCGGATTGGGAGAAAGATTTTGTGCTCATAACCGATGCCGCCAAAAATGGTAGCGGCTTTATAATATGCCAGCGCGATGACAGTAAACGTTTACGTGTGATTTCTTATGGAGGCAGACAATGGAATAAACATGAACAGCAGATGAGTGCCAGTGAGATGGAGTTAGCTTCAATACTGTACGCTATTGAGAGTAATAGCCAGTTCTTTTTGTCCAAACGTTTTACGATACTAACCGATCACATTAGTCATTGTTACATACGCAACTTGAAGTTTCAACATGGTAAGTTATACCGATGGTCCTTGCGGTTACAAAATTATGTTTTTGACATTCAACATATTGCTGGCAAAGTAACGCCAGCTGACTATATTTCTCGAGCAGTTAGCTTTCATGATCCGAATGCTAATGACTTAGAGGATGATTCTGGACTGGTTTGTGCAGCCGTGATCAACTGTGATGGGACGGACAGACTGACAGACAGTGACACGTGCAGCACAGACCGCCAGCGTACACCTGCACCGGCAATGCGTCATTCGAGACGGCAAGGCTGTTATAATAATATAGCAATGGAGACCCCAATAGAATTATTTAGTGTTTTATCGTCTCCATATACTAGTGTTGGACAGAACTCTCAACTTGGGACTGATGAGTTACGGATGGGCGTGGTACCTCCGTTACAAACGACTAAACAGAATCCGGTAGCAAATTCTGAAAACACCGGCAGGCCGATCGCCGTTAACACTTCGACAACGTGTCATGCGGGTATCAGTCAGAGTCGGAGTGCAGATACCAGTTGCGGGGTCCATTTGTTGACTACGGGGCAACAGGATCTCAATCACGACCGACCGACGATTAACGACAACGCTCAAACAGGATCAAACGTTGTTGATGGTAATAGTGCAGAGCGACCAACGTTGCCGCCGCGACTGTGTGACTCTGTCCCTCAGCTCCCACTCCCACAGCCCCTGATTAATGAAAACCAGAACATTAACAATGCTCACAATACTTGCGGCCTACAACGCTATCTTACTCAGTTGCTAGCGTCTGACTTTATGGAACACCAACGACAATCTGATGACCTTAAGCCCATATTCCAATGGCTTGATAGTGGTATATTACCGACAAACCGTAAGTTAGCAGCGACGCTACGTGGAGAGATATTTCAAGTCGATGTTAATGGTATATTATACCGTATATATCAACCGTTAAAGCGTAACGTTAATAGCGTTCGCCCGATAGTACAGCAACTGGTCATACCAACTGATATGCGTCAGGAAGTGCTTTCAATTACACATGATAGCATGTCACATTTTCGACTTGAGAAAATGTACGAGACATTGCGCCAATCAGTATACTGGCCCGGTTTGTACAAAGATATCCAGACCTTTCTTACGAAATGTGAGCCGTGTGCAAAAGCCTCACAGAGACCACCGAACAAGGTAACACTTCAACACCCTGACGTTACTAAACCGTTGGAAACTTTAGTGTTAGACCACTTGTCAATGCCGACAACTAGTCATCCTCTTACTGGACAATCAGTAGCCTATGTTCTTACAATGGTTGATCGTGCAACAAACTTTACAGTCTTGTGTCCTGTTGCTGACACTACGGCTCGCACTACAGCCATCGCACTTCTCTATCATTGGATTCCTCTTTATGGTATTCCACGATTTATTCACAGTGACTTAGGCTCGGCTTACACGTCAAAACTAATGCGGGAACTCTGTCTTTTGTTTGGTATAAATCACATATTTGCTGCTTCACAGAACCACAAGTTTGTATCCAGAGCGGAAGGTACCCATCGTCTAGTCATAACCGCTCTTAGGAAAGTTTCTGTTGATGCATCAGAGTGGATAAAACATTTGCCAGGCATACAATTTGCCATTAATTCCTCTGTTCTCACAACAGTTGGTTTATCACCAGCGGCTTTGTTATACCATCGTGATTTACGCACACCTCTGCTCGCACAGTTGCCGGTAAGACCACAAACAATTGATGTTACTATGTCCGAAATGTTGGACACAATGCACACTACTGACCAGTTAATAGAGGTCAACACTAGGCAGTCCTTTGCAACAACGGATAGATCGTACAACGTTAAGGCTACAGTGCCGAATTATAAACTGGGACAACGACTTTTGTTGTACGACGAATATGTTCCGTCTGGACAAATGCGTAAACTACATCGTTTCTATCGCCCTGTAGTTATTACCGAGTGTTTGCCGCATTGGTGCTATCGAGTACGGGACGAACGGACAAATCGAATTCTTCCCTTTAAAATTCATGCATCGAGACTTAAGTCGTTACCAGTGGAAACACACCTTAATGGCGATGTACGCACATCGGCAACAACACCAGTGACCGTGCAACCGGATATGCTATCGTCATCGTCATCAGTACCACAAACGGATAGAACACAGGCGGATACGTCGCCTCAGCCACAGCAACCACAGCGACGACCTAAACTGCCTATGTCCGGGAGACAGCCTCGACAGTGGTATACGATTAAGAGTGTAACGGCACGAAAGCGTCGACATCGAGGTGCACCCTACGTCTATAGAGTTGAATGGCAAGACGGCTCATGCTCTTGGCTACCTGCTAGGGATATTACGCCTGCGGCTCTTTCGGCATATCGACAGCAACATCGTCAAAGACGTCGCCATCGACCATAATCCTTGGTCATCATGCACATGCCAGCAGGTCAGTCAACTTAAAAGTTTACTATGAGATAAGACTCTATATGTCTTCTCACAGAGGGTAATGCCAATGTCCATTTGCTAACAAATGATGGAGCAGGAAGTTTGGGGTTTCTTTTAAATTTAAGTGTTGAGACTTTTGAACATCGGAATTCGAAATATAATGCGCGCAACTTTTGGCATTGTTTCAGGTGCCCCAGACGGATTGTATCAAGTTTGTAACAGCAGATTTCGACAGCAATACATGGCAATCCTACTGTTAATGATGAGCGTGATCTACGTGCACTCTACACATTTGGCAGTCTCCGACCGTACACTACTTCGGCAGCATTATGGGGTCGTGTTCATTCCTCGAACCACCGCCATGCCGATCACTGGATACTGGGTTCATACCTTTGGTATCCGTTTGCCAGACCGACCGGTTTATGAGGTTTTGCACAGACGTTTGAACTGTACAGATGTACATGCCGCAAATGCTACTCATTGCGAACGTGTTAAGCCTTTCCTGGATAAATTGCAAGAATTACAGACGGACATGACAAATGTTTTAGCTGACGCAATGTTAAGCATTGAACGGCTTGTCCCGCATACTTCTATGGCTCCACAGCGCCAATCACGTAGCTGGATACCGTTTATAGGACGCATTCTTAAGACGGTGTCAGGCACAGCCACCGAAGGAGACATTGACAAGGTAAATAAAGCATTGAAACAACTTCAAGCACAACAAGCTAATGCACATGACCAATTTGTGCGTACTGAGCACCACTTAGCTAGCGCCGTTAAATTGAGTAGCCAGAGACAAGATGCATTGCAGAGTTTGGTTCGAGCCCAGCGCATGCATATGGCGCAGCAATATTCTCAATTGGGTAATATGTTATTGGATGTAGAATCCATGGTTGATATTGTACCCACAATGTGTGACAGAATTGTGCGGATGGCACAGGTACTGGTGCATATGACAGAGATTCGTACGTCTATTTTTAATGCACTTCATGGTAGCTTGGATAGTTATTTAGTTTCACATTCTCAGATGGCTTCAGCTTTACATCGTATACGCTTGCATTTGCGTGATATACACCCTAGCTTGTATTTAGCTTATCGTTCTGTGGGCGAGGTATATCAGATTCGTGATATGCTTGTCAGTAGAGTGTCTAGAGACATCTATGTGACTATTAAGTTTCCAATCGCAATTTCCGAACGACCGTTGACCATATACGAGCTTCGAACTTTTCCAGTATTCATGCCAGATAATAGTTCACATACTACTCAATTGCGTACTGATACACGCGCTTTTGCATACGACGCGTCCTTAGGCGCATACATGGAATTTAACACGATGCCACATGTTCAGCATCATATACTAGACATTACCACACTTTCTGAGAATTTTCATCGCATCACTCACCGTGCATGTGTTGTTGCGTTGTACAGCAATATAGCGGTCGAAATCAAAAAGTATTGTACTTTTCACTTCAACTTACATTCGGCCGTGTCTTCTGTAATAATGTTGGACGCCTCAACCGTTCTTTTTAACAATGCACCTACTATCACTCGACGTTGTAGAAATTCCCCTGTAACTGATTTACCAGGTTGTAGACAGTGTATTCATCGCATGACATGCGGATGTTCATTGGAGACTGATGATATTTATATACCACCAACGATTTCCAAATGTGGAACTTTTCGTACAAATGATACTTATCGCGTTCATTCTCATGTTGTTAATCTTGCTGTTTTGAACCAGTTCTTTTCTGAAGAATCATTGACCGAATTAGGAGCTCATACGATTCTGCGAAGGCCAATTTCGGCTAACTTGCCCCCTTTTGATATTTATTTGCATGATGATGCTAAAGATATAGCAGCGTTGGATTCTGCTACTTTGGATCTGCATAAAGCCGTTAACATTTCACTTCGGGATGAAACGGTATATCAGTCACGAGCCGATTTGACGGCTTATTTGCAAAGTAATTGGGCACAACAACAGTTGTCTGAATCATTATTTTCCGGTTACTTTTCATTTCAGGCTATTTTGCTGTATACTACGTCTACTATCGCGTTGCTTTCGTTGGGTAGTGTCGTGATACTGAGTATGAGATTAAAAGCTCTTTCAGTTCTTTTCCTTAATATCAAGCCATCAGCTGCGCTGCCTGTTCATTTTGATTATTTTCGCACTTCTACAAGCAGCGTGCAATCAGGCATGATCACAGACACTCCGTTCCCTTGGTCCACGTGGTTTCAGGAGCTATTTCGTATAGAACTTTTGGTAGCCTTGCTTCTGATTCTTTCTTTACTATACATAATTCTACCTTGCATACGTAGAGCATACCAAATTTGCTGTAAATATTGTGAGGTCAGTAAGCCGAAATATCAAGTGTGGATTCAATTCCCAACTAAACCACAGGCTATAAGTGTACCGTACATTTGTTTGGATTATGACATTTCGTGTTATTCATTTCATGGTTCTGATACTGATGTTCATGTCAAGATACTTGGATGTTGTGTTGTTACAGCGATGTTGAATTGGGATTTTACTATACACAACAATTGGCTTGATGTATCTGTTGTACTACCGCAAACTATTGTTCTTACATGGCGCCAGGCCAAAGCTTTACGCAGCTTAATGACGAATGGAGATACCGTAAATAAACTGTATGTTTATGCCACTCAGTTGGATTTTAATATTGTACCCATTAATTTTAGTAAACGGATTGATGATCACACGCCTTCAGCATTGTCGGCTACTGCACCAGCCGAGGTTTCTGAATGTCGCCGTTTATACCCTATCGTGTAGTTCCTACATAATGCCATTTGTTCTTGTTAGTCATATGTAGCGGCCTCCTCATACTTTTCTTTCTCTGCATATACAGTGCTTTTCGCTACGTTTGCCTTGACCGTTTATAATGTTGTTTTAAAGAATATTCATTGTTCAGCTTTTTGATGGTGGAAGTGTTCTGCTTCATTTTACTGCCTGATGACACATGTATTATTTGTATGTTCAAGGAGACAATTATCTTCTTAGCTTGACGATAGGTAAGTTGCTTCTGTGCATGCTTAGCGTATACTAATTTCATATGCGTCTTTATCGTTTTGCTTTCCGATCGTTGTATATGAATGCTTATTTTATGAACACTTTGTTATCGTAATTTTTTTTTTCTTGTGTTGATTGTGCTATTTGCTGAACATGGACTGTTCACTATTGACATTTAGTATACATATACATGCATTTAATGTTGTTATCATGACTTTCCCATCTAAATTTGAGGACAAATTGTGTAAACACCGGCATGTAGTACAGGCATATCTATCGCCTATTGGTTTATCTCGCATGTAACTCATTTTCTATTGGCTAGCATTAACTCCGCCTATCGCTAGTTGTGTCACTTGCAGATAGCTATTATTCCAGTACTCAGTT
>Ga0209122_1000405_pt1 | contig 11045 bp, 10 predicted proteins | sample OlaalgELextract2_2_FD_187375 | JGI IMG/M metagenome (GOLD analysis project Ga0209122, IMG submission 187375) | Olavius algarvensis symbiont microbial communities from Tuscany, Italy - Type A ELBA extract 2 (SPAdes) (version 2) | ecosystem: Host-associated > Annelida > Digestive system >...
CTGTGGTCCGCACCTTGTGAGTCAGTACAGCCAGTTTATAGGTGACCCGCTGCCTCACTGGAAGCCAGTGTAGCGAGTGAAGCAGCGGCCTGGCGTCGGTTCGACCCCGGCTCTGGCAGACGACTCTGGCCAGGTTGCTCTGGGCGAGCTGTAGCTTGTCGAAAGTCGCCGCCGGTGCGCCACTCAACAGTGCATTGCAGTAGTCCAGCCTGGAAGCGACGATGCTGCATGCGACTGTCTGGGCGACGTCGTCAGTCAGTAGACTGCGCACGTGGCGCGAGTGTGGAAGTTGCAGGCCTTTGCAACGTTTCTGGCGTGACAGTTGAACCGCAGGTTGGAATCAAAAGTTTTTGCAGCAGTGGAAATTGTTAAGCTTATAACTAGTAAAATTGAAGTGCCCGAGCCAAGCGAAGCGAGTGCTTCCCGGCTATGCCAGTGGGAAGGGGGCATGGCCGGATTGCCCCCCCCCCCCCCCCAACAACCCCCGGATCCGCCTCTGTCCTGACAGTAAATGCTTGAGTTCTGGGTTCAACTCCAAACTCTTAGTGGACAGATAGAACCTAGCACGAGCGCGTCTCGACAGTCGACATTGTAGCAAAGTTGTCTGGCACATCAGAGAAAGTTACACCCTTCGTTGATGCAATGATTGTGGGCAAGTTGCAGGATTGTGACGTTGCACTGCCTTCAGTGACATTCTGTTCAGCTTGCACTGTGTCAGTTGTTGCAGAAATTGTTCATATCGTTCCAGTCTTCCGTAAATTTCTGGTTATTTGACCTACTTCCCGAAACTACTTTGTTCTGTTTATAGAGACCAATGGTGTACAGCCACTTCGACCAGATGTCCAATCAAACTGTGTTCCGGCGTTCCGTTCCGTTCTGGAAATTAGTATGACCTCTGTGACTGACCATGTGCATGGTCGCCGGTTAGAATCCTTTTGTCACCAGTCATTTTTTATGTTCAAGTTTTCCATATTTGGTAGAGTTAGGGTTAATAGAATTAGGGTTAGTGTTACTGTTAACATTCTTTTCTCAAATAAAAAAAAAACTTGTGCAGTGGTTCCCGTGCCTGGATGTGCCATCACAGGTGCAGTGGTTCTCATATACAGTAGTCTTGGCCTTATTAGTTATTGTTTCTTGCTTTAACTGAAGACATCATGTGGACATTTTATTTTTAGGTTGCCAAATCATCAATCAGTTTTTAGATAAGCTTATGCATATGAGGTGGTTTTTAGCCTAAATATAACATAACATCCTTGTGAAGTTGATCACTGTGGTTTGTGTATGAGAATTGAGGAATGGACAGAAAATAAATAAAAGCAGGCAGATATTGGGTAAGAAGCAGCTGTTTGGTATTGTGCCATATGAAATGCTTAGCAGAATATGTTTAGCAGAAGATACCTGAAGCAAAATGTTTGGATGATGAACTAAAACTGGGTACTTGGATACCAGTCATCTCTGTAACAGTTGGTGACTTCTTGCTACTTTGATTACCTATTTAGAATAATTTGACATTGTTTTGTTTTAGAAACTTGATGTCTGTTATACCAAGCGCCGTGTGAGTCCTGTGGATGACATGAAAAGATATGTTATGGCAGACTCTGATAAAGCTGGCCTGGAAAAGAGATTTATACATCAGGAAATTGGTAACTATTATCCTTAACACTGCTTTGAAATGTGTTACAGTTAGCTTATAATAAAAATAATTATATAGTTGTAAGTTGTAGCATTTTATAGATAAAGGATTTTTATGAATTTCGCTATATTAATGCAAAATACTTTTCTGACCACATAATCAAAGTATTTAAAGCTGAAATCTAAGAATGCAGTGAGTTTTCATTTTGTGAAATAAACATTTACTAGAAAATTGGCCACAACTTGTTTAGTAATTTGGTAGGTGAGTGCACATTGCAAGAATTTTTTATTATTTCAGTGCTTAATTTTTAGTTTTCTGGATTGATTTTTTGACAAGCTGTCTCGTGTACGTTTGTTACATGTTCATTGTTCAATAAAGATCAGTCAGTCAGTCAGTCATATCATCTGAACAAAAATACTTGTAAATAACTATTTAATGAATTTGTATATTTTTTTGTTTCTTGTTTTGTTACGTGTGTATTTTGCTTTTGGTTGGTTTTGTGTCTTGATGAGCGACTCATTATTCACTAAGAGTGAGAATGAATTATACACGTGCATATTTCATGAACATAAGTAAGTAAGTAAGTAAGTAAGTAAGTAAGTAAGTAAGAGTACTGGTACTTATAAGGCACAATAAGCAAAAAAAGTCACGATGTGCCAAAATGGTAGTTATACTGTGGTATGAGTACCATAGTTCATGACCCACTCTCGTCTCCTATCTTTCACCGCAGTGTCTCGAGTGTTTAGGCTTCGCTGGATTGAGCTATGGGTAGTTGTAGCACTCCAGACATTGTGCGACAAAAGTTGTAATGAACTATTTTGTAAAATAAGTTCTGCTGTTTTTGTTCGATAGTGCTATTTTATACATACATGATCTTGCATTACTCAGAATAGAAAATATCTTTTATTAACTAGATAAGAGTTATTAACAAGTCCAGACATTCAAGGCTATGAATGGGGTGCGTTGTTTTATTCACAGGTTGATTTCACTGATGCATCAGACTTGCATCAGAGTGTTCAAGTCTGATGCATCGGTGAAATCAACCGGTGAATAAAACAATGCCCCAATGCTGTTTACAGATAAGCATATTTGACAGAAATATTAAGGTCACTGAAACTGAAAGTGTGTGGATATTTTCTTCTTCTTTACAGCGCGAAGCTATGCTAAGCGCGGACTATGCTGTGGCAAGATGTCTGTACATCTGTCCGTCTGTCACAAGCCGGTATTGTGCCCAAGCGGCTCAACATATCGTTAAACTTTTTCAACCAAGTAGGCTCTACACATAGTTATGCCAAGTTACCCACTCAGTAATTAAACTCTAACATTACTACGTCATACGATAATTTAGGTTATTTAGTCTACTGGCTGAACATTTTGATAACTGCAGTGTAGATAGCCCCATCATTCTAGTTTTCCCTCCGATAACTACAGGTGTGGCACGAAAATTTAGCGATTTTCTTACCAATAATCCGCTGTAAGTTTAAAACGGTATGGAATAGATCCATATTTGGTGTGTATCGAATAGGAGCCATTGAAGGGCTTTCCGCCGGTACCAATATGGGTGACATTTGATGACACTGGGGGACAGGGGCCCCGTAAATTGCCGTAAAACCTCGAAAATACAGATTTTTTTGCCTTTTTTGAGAACTTTGATCTCCTGTAACTCCGAAACGGCAGGAGATAGATCTATAGTTGCTGCATATCAAATCAAGAGCATTGAACGGGCTTTGCAACGGTACCAAGATCGATGACCTTCGATGACTCTCGACGTCAGGGGGCGCAAAAAACGCCAACATATGGACTGCTCTGCTCTGCCATTGTTAGCCAGCAGTTTGCCTGTCGCTATAGCTAGCTGACGTCGTGACTATTTATAGCACGCATGTGCTCCGGGCAGAGAGCGTGTGTGTAGGTATCGGAATAAAGTGTGCGTTATAAAATGGCAGGGGTTAAATTTGCAAGGTTTTAAAATGATATGCAGCTTCGCGTGGTCCGTCAGCGACAGCTGAGCTTCTTGTTTTACAAAGGAGATTAATTTGATATTATGTTGTGCTGTGCAGGATATGGAGTTTTTACAACACAAGCATTTTGTAAGGGAGATTTTCTTCTTGATTATCATGGACAATTGTTACATGCAGCTGATGTTACCAGGACACTAAAAGATTATTTATACTTTTTTCAAGTTGGCAAACAATATTATTGGTAAGTAATATGGTTTTACAATTATTTTAGTTAGTGTGACAACTGACAAGTTAGGTGAATTGGAAAATGAAAGTATGGTTTAACAGGGATAAATTCTAGGACAGAATGTTCGAGGCCAAGGCTGGACCAACTCGAGGCCAAGGCCAGACAACCTCGAGGCTGAGGCCAAGGCCAGGCCTTCTCGAGGTCAAGTAAAGGCCTAAGCAGTCCTATTCATTCACCAGTGAGAAATAGTAAACTGCGTACAACAGTGAAACAGCAAATGACTTGCTGAATTCGATTTTGGATTTTTGACAAGAAAATAGTGATCAGTCAATGCAGTGTCAGACAACATTGTCATTACATCAAACATTGAGTGGTCAAACGTTAATGTTACATTTCAAGAAAACTAGCTGGGAAAGCATTTTTTTGCAAAGTCGCGCACGATTCGGTTTCATGATGAGACCGCTCTGGCTGAAAATGCACTCAGCGGGATGCGGGAGCTGAAGTGACCGGTACTGATAACACTCTCTCCACTGCAGAAGTGGCTGCAGAGTGTCGAACGACTTGTCGGCTTTCACTGCTGCTGCTGGTTCAAGCATCTCGAGGTATTTGATGGCTGCATTTCTGACCGTGACTGGAGGAGCAGAAATATTTTTTTGGATAAAAAGGTATTAAATAAGTAATGTAACACCAGCAAACGCTCACACATGTGTCGTGTTAAGCCTGACAAACCAGAACAAAGGCTATCATTGCAATTTATCAATGGATTCGAGTACAGAGTGTTCGAGGCCAAGGCCAAGGCCCGACCAACTCGAGGCTAAGGCCAAGGCCATAGAATTCTGTCCTCGAGTTCGAGGCTAGTCCTCGAGGACACCGTTATTATTATTATTATTATTATTATTATTAAGAATGCATGTCATAGCAACATTATAGTCGATAGACTTCAAGGTTGCAGCCACAGCAAAAAGCTGCGGGAAAGTGAAAGCGAGTCACGCAGCAGTAAAGTCGTTTGACAGGCGCGGTGTCAGTTGTAGAGTGCATCCAAGCGCAACGTCAGCCATCATTCACCCTGGGTTTTAAAGCTATATACTGCAGGAACATGTGTACCAAAAATTAAAATCTGCCAGTATTTGCAAAAGTTAGCTCAAATGAAAAAGTGTCCATTTTTTTGACTCAGTTTATATAGTTTTACTGGTGTGTAATGTGTAAATGTTTTGTTTTACAGTATTGATGGTACAGACAATACAAGGCTAGGAAGATATGTGAATGATAGTCCACGACGATTTGCTAATTGTTACACAAAGATGATTATGGTGGATGCTAGACCACACATTGCTATATTTGCTGGCCAAGACTTGCCCGCTGGTGTAGAGATCCGATATGATTATGGCGGCGGTGATCTGCCGTGGAGAAATGTAAGTTCAATGGTTATCAGTTTGGTGTTTGATGATATACTGTTAACTGTAAATATAATTTGTTTGGAGAAAGTTGTATAGAATTTGTATTCATGTGTATAGTGAACTTGTGATGATTTTGAGACTTCACAGTTTTACCGGGATCGCAGTGCTCACTCGATACCGGTCTTGCCATGATATTTCTGTCTGCCTGTCCCTCCATAGCATTTGTGAGCTGTGCCTAGACGGAGAGAGATAGCACCGTAATTATTTTCGCATGTGGCAGACCCATTGTTACAGTTTCAATGTTCTTTTGTCGTTGCCTGATTTCGACAGCAACTCCCCCAGCTAGGATATTAAATGAGCTGTAGGGGTAGGATTTTTTGCGTTTTTACCACGGTCTTGTCATCGTATTTCTGTCCGTCTGTCTGACGCGTTCATGAGCTGTGCATAGACGGTGAGAGGTAGCATCGTGAACATTTTTGCATACGGTAACATGATTACAATTTTTTTGTATTCTTGTGGCATCGCCCAATTTCGATGGCAACGCCCCCGACTGGGGAGCCCAATGAGGGTGGGGTGGGATAAATTTTGTGATTTTCAGACTTAGATTAATGTAGATGGTGGATTGTATAAACAGTAGAACTGAATGAAGTTTTTCCCTCTACAGCATAGTAGGAAAATTTAGCAATGTTGCTATTTTTATCTCATCTTTGTTGTTGTACTATAAAATAGACATAGCTTTGTCAACTATGTATCTGTACTTCCATTCATTTCAGAAAGTAACAAAGTCAGAATATGCTTCTCAAGGTACTTTTCAGTAATTGTGTGTGCTGACTTCACAGTGTTAATTAGCTGCAGTTTTAGCTCATTCCAATGAGCTTCTAAAATCATGTGTCATCCGTCTTCCGTCTGTCTGATCCAAATCACGATGGACGGATCCTCACAATAGATTATAGTTCCCAGGTTGGTCTGCATCGAGATTGTGCTCGAGGTCAAGGTCAAAGCTCACAATATATAACAACATTAGAATGAGCTACTCCGTCCTCGACGGTCTCGTTAATACTGGCTAACGTTGTTTGGGACAATTTCAGTAACTTTGCTAAGAAATAAGGTTTAAAGTAGTAATGTGGTTGTTGCATTTGTTCTTTGTTACCTGTATGTGACTCATAGTTAAGGGTTTATCTTCCTTTTTTGATATTTATACTAATACTAGTTAGCTAGTTGCGCCGCTTATGGCTGCAGTCATAGATTTTCTGTTATTTTCCAGTTTTTATCTAGGTGTATAATGTGTTTCTGGTTGAATTTTACTCACGTGGAGCTATAGTCGTTCTGCATTGGATTATTCCGACTACTAGATGTTCTCTGCCAGCATTTCGTAGTATTTTCTGTCAATCACATTTTGGAGGTTCAGTGCCCAGTCAAGCGTAACGATGTGGTCACGTGACACGCTACTCGCACTTTGGTCGGTCAGAGTGGAGCTGAATTGCCAAGTACGACGGACTGTTAAACACCTATAATGTTTACGTCGTCGCTGCCGGGCGGGTCGGAGCGCCAATTCCAATGAGGGGCGAGGCATGTTCAGCCCCGTAGGCCAAGACTGCCAGTGGGTCCATAGGCCATCCCCAGAAAAAGTCCTAGTTAAACTAGGGACTAAACATCTAGCTCTGTACTAGAGACTAGTAGTGTGATGAATTCTATGAAGGCACACCAAGAGGATTCCTTCAACGAGGTTCCCCTCTGATGCCCTTCTTTCTAATTCCAATAATTTGGCAACCTAAGTGGTGTAATTACTAAGGACACACTAAGGTGTGTACACTAATTTGAATATACTACTGAAATTTGTCTCCTCGGATGCCGAAATGCTAGGGGTACTGACGAGATATACTCGGTGGCGTAAAACCACTCAGCCAGGGATTCAAGCATGTCCTGTGCACTCGCGTGGCTGCAGTTCACTGGTGACATCACCATACACATGTTAAAGCTAGGGGTGGACACTTCAAACATTCACTGTAACATATTTGTACACAAATGACGTGTTTACTAGAGAGAATATTGTTTTTGTCATAGCCATCGGGTTTCTGCTGCCAGTTAACATACTATTGCACAATTTTGTCACAGTTTGTCATTTGTAGCTTTACAAGGTAGGGTACATACAGGTGAATGGACAATTTTTACACCACGTACCAGTGAGGCTATGTGCCAAATTTCGTAAAAAAATATTCACAACTTTGAAAGTCATAGCAAAAACATTGTGTGGCTTCCTTTTTGGAGACACTTTGTAGATTATGGCCATTAACTGTATGTGTGTGTGGCGGTATCATACTCCAGTTTTTTGCCTGTTATAACTGAAGTGTTTCTATAGCTTCCAGTAAGAAATTAATACCTTGGTGTATTGTCATAATTTTAGTAATTTGTAATATGTTTATGTGACAGGGTGCAGCGACAGCAAAGATACTTTTGTTCGTGATTGGCTGGTTAACTCTAACTTTACGTCGCATGACAGTACTCCAAAAAATGAAAAACGTAAATGTCTTTACTATATTTCTGCTGAATGTCTGATATTTACTTAATTTCATTTTATCTCGTCGATCTTAACCTGTTGCCTGATTCTACAGGCCAAAACCCTTTCTACCACTTTCACTGACACCCATTTTAAATTTGAGCACTGGTCTCTATTTTTGAAACAGATGAAAATACATGCTTCAAATTTGGAATGCTGATGGATTTTGGCAAGTACTAGCCCACGCATAAAAATTTACCCCCAAAAGGGGTGTGGTCTGGGTCAGTTGATCCCTTTCTGAATTTGGGCATTCCTGTATATCTTTGGAACAGATGAAGATACACTCTTCAAATTTGGCATTTACATAGACATTACCATGTACTAGCCAACATGCAAAATTTACCCCCCTAAAAGGTGCGTGTTTCAGGTCACGTGACCCCTTTAAATCTGTGCTGGGTGGCACACAGTAATTAACAACATGCTGCTTAACATCATCATCCATTTGTTTGTGACGTATAAAAATGTATGTTTTAAGTACGGTATGTATGTGTTCTGTCAGCATTGATAACTACTAGAAGTCAACAAATACTGGTTAATGCCAAGATTGCTAATACCAAGAAACAGTTACAAGAACAGTCAAACAGTTTGGCTGCTAATTCTGAAAATGTTATTGTCATCTCTGCATCAAAGGTAATTATACTTCACGTGCTGAGTTTCAGTTCTTGGTTTTTGTATGAACAAAATTGATTTCGTTGGCGAAGTTTAAGAACAGTAATGTATATTTTTTAAAGTTTGCTTTGAATTGTCAGTCTGTTACTCTGTTTGCAATGCCACCATAATTTTGATGAAGATGGTGATGAATATATGCTATATTTAAATGTGCTCGAAAACCGATTGTTAATTTTTATACTGCCCGAGAGTTTTTGAGTGTGTCCGCAGGGGTGGGGCAAGTTAGTTCATGCGGCGCTGCTCTCATTAATGAGGCGTGTATGAGCTGCGCTACCCATCTCTTGAGTGAACTCGTCGGCCCCGCTTGTATGCAGGCACGATCGAGTAACTTGAGAGGCAGGACGTGTAGGCCTAATGGGAAGGGATCAGGGGGAGAGGATATTGAGTGACGTTGTACCTGTTTATTTTTACTGCCGGCTTGTAGTGTCAGTGTTTCTTTAGGCATCTAATCCAGGCATGCATGCCGATATCTTTGTAACAGTCTGCCATGTGACATTACATTAGCTCTGACTCTTGCCTCTTTCTGGAAACGACTATCCTGCTCGTTCTCGCTTTAATTGTTGCTCATTTTACCCCCCTCCCCTGACCTTCACTTGGCCTCATCAGAACAGTGATAACAGTGATGTTGGTCTGGAGGAAGGGGAATATTAACAGAACTGTCTCTGTGCTATAGCCTAGTATTGTGTAGCATTTCAGCAATGCAGATTGCACAATCATAATGAGCAGTTCTTTCAGGTTGGTCTACTGGATCGGGCTTGATCTCATTGGGCCTGGCTCTCGAGTCCTCCAAGCACCTCTGTATCTTCGGACTTTATAATGCTATGTAAGTGTTCTTTAAAAAATTATACTTACTTCACTTTACCTTGTAGAGGGCTTGGCCTGGTAGGATTGGCCCTTTACCTGGTACACTGACCAACTATTGTCCTTCAGTGCTTTGACATCGTTGGTTGGGTCATCTGATCCGTAAAAATCGTCCCCGATATGACCTATAATGTGTTTGGTGGGATGTTAAGCCCTACTCTAGTTGCTCATTTAACTGTTCACCGTTAATGGTTTAGCAGTTACTACTTTAGGCGACTTTGAATAACTGTAATGTGACGTAATGTGATAGCCTCCTTATGCTGAATAGAGAAAATCCATGTGGTGTATAAATGCCTTCCTCTGTATAGAACTCCTCCCAGCGTATAACCTTCTGCTGTATAGAAACAAGTGTTTACATGGGAACATAGAACAGATCAGTCTGTTCAGTGCAGTCTAGGACTTGAGCCCATTATACTATCATGAAAAGCATTGACGATGCCAATACACTTTTTCTCTTCACCCAATCTGTTTTTTAGAGTCTGACCCCGGCACTGCAGTCATCTGCCCAGCAGCTGGTTCTTACACACACACACTGAACTGGCTCGTTTTCTTTGTTGCAGCTGTCTGGAACTCTTCCTGTTGACGATCTCCCAGTCATGGTCGAAAATAGTGTGTCTGAATCAACTGGAAGTGTAACATGTCCCATACCGGTTAGTAACATGCAAGCATACCACGTTTTTGAACATGCTTTGTGATTATTTATTGTCTGCTATGTGCTTGAATGTTGTCTTTGTCTATTGTATCTAAAACACTGAAATAGTAACGATAGAGGGAGAGATTCATTCTTTGTGATTTGCAGACACAGTGAAAGTAAACTATAATCGTCTAAAGATTGCAAATCAATAAGTGAATGTAATAGAATGCCGTCTGTGATGTATGCAGTATTGTTGCGATGGAGTTACTGTCTTTGTTTTTGAGATGGGTTTGCTTGGACTTGGCGCACTTTAGTTGATCTTATTATGTGCTATATTTGTTTTGCTTGCAAGTTCCTGCTGTAATTTTATTAGATGTCAAAGAGTAGCATGATGTGCAGCACAAGACAAGGTTGATGTGCATTGCACAGCGTGACGTCCTTGCTTACTTATTTTGTAGCTGTAGTTCAAATTTTTATTATGTAACATTTCATAATTTTTTTAAAAAATATTTCCTTTGCTTGAAGTTGTATATAAATCTGTCCGAGCATTTTATACGCTTCACTTCACGTAGTGTAAGAAGTGCATATTGAGATTGACCGTGTAGTGATTGTCATTGGATGGTAGATAGCCATTATTGAACACCAGGAGATCCTATCCCAGGAATTCAGTGGTACTTTTTCACCAGGGGTGTAGTCCTAATAAGTGGGGAGCACCTGGCTGGAACTTTTCTATATTTGTTGTTTTTATTGACTGTGTAAAGTGCTCCTGCAGTGTTTCGCGATAGTGTCACTGTAGTCAGTACTTGTTTAATAATAATAAATAATAATATCAGCAGCGTTGGCGGACCTAGGCACTGGCGCAATGGGTGCCTCCCTTCGGCCGCATCAGTAGATTTTTATGCAGCCGCCGATCTGATAGGCAAACGGCTGCATACTGTGTCTTACCGGTCTGTTCGATCGTAACGCCCGAATTGTTATTACATGTCGCTAAATCTCGGAAACGAGACAACATATGCCCATTGTTGCTGTGGAACATTAATAGGAAGTCATACATGCTCTATCGAATGGTGACATTTCCGGTGATCTTCAGTGAACCCTAACCTAGGTTTC
>Ga0209122_1000406_pt1 | contig 11030 bp, 13 predicted proteins | sample OlaalgELextract2_2_FD_187375 | JGI IMG/M metagenome (GOLD analysis project Ga0209122, IMG submission 187375) | Olavius algarvensis symbiont microbial communities from Tuscany, Italy - Type A ELBA extract 2 (SPAdes) (version 2) | ecosystem: Host-associated > Annelida > Digestive system >...
TGGCAGGTTTGCCACTATCTGAGTTCTCAGATCTGCCCCAATTCTGTCATCAAAGAAACAAAGACCAACGAGAATGTCTGAAAAATACCAGAGGTCTCGGCGAAATGTATCTGTGGCAGTCTTAACAATGGTTCTGTTTGGCTAATTCCCAAGTGACTCCAACAGCTGCACGTCATTCAGCGGTACCTTTATACCGAGAGGAGCTTCATGCCAAAACCGGATATAGATTGTGCTCACGGAGAGTGCTAGCTCCTTCACACTGTGTTTCTCTTCGGTGGTCAAAGTGAACTGATGCTGGAACAAGAACATCTTCAGACTGTAGATGGCAGGGGCCATCCAACGTGCCTGATGGAATGCGCCCCGGTGCTCGAAAGGAAACTTCTGCAGCATCTGCGCCACCCAGATTCAACTAAGTCAACGACCTTTTCCAGATGGATAGGTCCAGCTGTGATCAAAGATCAGTCGTCAAAACATAGCTATCTTGTAGATGTGAATGGTGCGGTTAAGCACATTCACGCCGATAAACTGAGAGAATGTCATATTGATGTCAGTGAAGTCACCTGTGACACTGTCACAGCAGGTCACGCACAGACTAGAGTAAATCACTGTGCAGTGATCTATGATGAAGATGAGGACTTTGGCTAAGTGGATGTCAGTGAAGTCACCTGTGACACTGTCACAGCAGGTCACGCACAGACTAGAGTAAATCACTGTGCAGTGATCTATGATGAAGATGAGGACTTTGGCTAAGTGGATGTTATAGACACTGACCAATTTAAACAACCAGAGTTGTTACCAAATCAGAAAATTGACACGAATTCTCTGTCACATTTGTCTGACGATCAGAAAACTAAAGTTTTGGCTCTATTAGATAAATATCCAGAATGTTTTTCTGACAAACCAGATCTGTGCAAGGTCATTCAGCACGAAATTAATGTTTCAGCTGATTTTAGACCAAAGAGATTGAGAGTCTATCGTGTTCCAGAGAGTTTGAAACCAATGGTGGAGGCTCAGAGTCAAGAATTATTAAATTTGGGCATAATAAAACCCTCAAAGAGTGAGATGGGTAGCCCAATTGTCTGTGTTTTGAAGGGCAAGGACGACAAAGATGGTGTGAGAATTGCAGTAGACTACAGGTATTTGAATAAATACTGTGAAGGAGATGCCTATCCTATGCCAGAGATAACTGATCTATTGCAAAAAGTAGGTTAATCAAGGTTTATCACCTTATGTGATATTAAAAGTGTGCATATCATCAAATCGAGGTCAAGCATGAGCATCAGAGGCTTACAGCTTTTGTCTGGGACGGAGGTCTCTATGAGTATACTAGAGCCCTGTTTGGCCAAAAAGGGAGTGGTAATACATTTGTCAGAGTGGTACAGCATGTTTTGTACCCCATCAGAGATTTTACTGCATCATTTGTTGACGATATTGCTGTCCACTCAGATGAGTTTGATCAGCATCTGAATGATTTTGAGGAATTTCTCAAGGTCAAAAAGGACTCTGGATTCACACTGAATCTAAAGACATGTCGTTTTGCACAGAGTCAGGTCAAATATGTTGGCCACATTATTGGATCAGGTGAAAGGAAGCCTGATTCTCAAATGGTATTTCTAATCACTGGTTCCACCCACTGACCTTGCACTTAAGGAGTGGATCATTTTTCATGTAACAAGTTAATTTTTATCTCATCTTAGTCGGGTTTTTGGACAATTTTGCTGAATTAGAGCCATGAACAAACTTGTGGGACCTTGAGCCACCTCTAAACATGCTTCAATCTACTCCATATTTGCACCACATATTTCCTACATATGATAGAACAGATCTGAACTTGTGGAGCTGGCTTTTAATGAACTTCAAACTTTTCAATAGTGTCATGGACCACCCTACAGCGTAGCCCAGTGGTGTTACTAACGGACTAGTAGGAAAATAAAGCCGACGCTCATGTGTCCCACTGAATACTGATAACACTTGTGTAAATATACGTGCATTATCCTCCACCTGGAAAACACGATTACATATCACGTTCACATGCATGTATGAGACTGACTTGTGCACTTATGGCTGTTGACAACATGACTGGCTGTAGTGAACGACAAGAAGAATCAACGGACACCGGAGTGAAGTGTAGAAATTTGCAATTGCAGCCTACATTAGGCCTACTGAGTTTTACGAAAAGGACTTCCATGCAGATATTGCTGTATTTATGTGTAGCATGAATGGGTGGATGCTGGGACGCCCACTGTCAGCTTCCGTCGACGTCAAACAGGTTTACTTGCTGGTTATATACTCATATCTCAGTTGTAAAAAGCTGTGATGTAGTAGCTAGTTACTGGAAAATTTGCTACAATTTTCATTATGTATTTTAGAAAATTTTCTGTGAACAGCTGCCTGTCTTAATGAAACGTCACTTTTTTGAATTACCTAGGGTTCTCACATGCTTGCATAGGACAACCTGTCCAAATTGCCAATAGCATTGACTAATTGGAAATTGTTCACACTGATGTCATTGTACAATTGCAATTACATAAATCTGCAAGTGTCTACTACTAATTCATCATCAGCTTCAGTATCTACATGAATATCCATACAGGAGTACCGCATGCATCCTGCAGTAGCCCGTGGCTGCTTTTTGGCTTTAACCACTTCAATGTCTGAAATGAATGGCATACTTAGGGACACTGTTACACCTGGGACCCCCATGTCAGAAGTTCTGGAAAAATATTCGCAGTTGCACAAATCTGCTCCGTTTTTTGTCACCATAACAAAACTTGTTCTTTCCTTGCTCCATGATAATGTGCATACATGTTCAGTGTCCATTTCAAGTAATGAAGATTGACATCCCACGGGATATCTGTCATTATTGTCATTATTGACACATTTCTTACAAATTTTGTAAAAAAAATTTGCTTCAGCAGAGAATATCGGTGCAGACAACGAGGAGGAGGTTTGAGTATTCACATTTCGGTTACAGTTATCTTTCATCACGCGCCAGTACAGTATAGGGTGGCTCGATGTTGGTTACTTTGAACGTGCTGTGAAGTACAATGCTGGACATGGTTGCTTTCATAATGAAATGTTACTTTCTTTCACATTGAGAAATAAATGTGATTGTCAATTTTCAACATGTAGTATGGATAATATGGCATGAAATATTTAAACACGTGTAGTTTTTGAACATGATTAAAGTTTTCGGCCAAATTTTCAGACTTCGTTGACAAATCTGTTGCCTACAAAACCTGACGTTTTGTTGAAGAAATGTCTGTTAGTTGTTGAGAAATTTCATTTTGTCCCGTGGGACTTCTTTTGAGCATCCTGGGATATGTGCCTGCTATAGTGTGATACTGTTAGCAAAAGGAAGTAATTATGCTTCAAAGTGGTGTCATGAGTTCACTGTAAACTATGCCGAGATGTACTGAACTGCTTGCAGTGATGCATGTGCATGAACATGGGCATCTGTATGGTTCAGTACTTTCTGTGTTTGGGCACAGTAAACCCGCCATAAATCAATACATAACATGTTATGTACTGGTGCGTGATCGCCGATCGGTTGGTACTAACTATCTTTTTGTGTTTCGTGTTCAACTAACGTGTCAATTTCGTTGTGTGTTATTGAAGGCAGTGTTTCAGTGTCATTTACTGCTGATACAGATAATGTTGATAATTTTAACATCATGGCCATAAAGCATTGATTCCTGTTGCTGTTATTCACACTATCTACACCGTGAGGCATAATTACCAGACCCCTTGCTTTCATTGGTGTAACTCTGATAAAAAGTAACCGATTCTAATAATTGTGGGTATGCAGAAACCTGAGGACACTATGCCCTGTACCACAGGATGTTATACAGCTAGAGAGTTGAAATTAAAAACAACAATATATGTGGCAAAGTACTCGCTTTCGCTGTAAAAACATTCCGCTAGGGGGCACCCAGGATGGGAAAGAGCCCCCTAATATAAACTTCGGAGCCTCCTATTATCTCGGAAACTATTAACATTACACACTTGAGATTAAAAACACAATTACATATGGTAAAGTACTCGCTGCAGGTATAATTTTTTTTTGGCTAGGGGACGTGCAGGGGCATAGGACCCGCTAATGAAAATTTGGGACGCCCCTATTATCTCGGAAATTATTTGAGCTAGACAGTTGAAATTAAAAACAACATTAGATGTGGTAATGTACTCACTTTCGGTATAAAAAATTTTCCGCTAGGGGGAGCACAGGGGGACAGGGACCCCTAATGTAAATTTCGGAGCCCCCTATTATCTCAGAAACTATTAGCATTACACACTTGAGATTAAAAACACGATTACATATGGTAAAGTACTCGCTTTAGGTATAAAAATTTTTCGGCTAGGGGACGTGCAGGGCGCACAGGACCCGCTAATGAGAATGTGGGACCCCATATTATCTCGGAAATTATTTGAGCTAGACAGTTGAAATTAAAAACACCATTACATATGATGAAGTACTCGCTTTTGGTGTAAAAAATTGCAGTATGGGGCGCCCATGGGGGACAGGGCCTGCAACTTGTGCGAGGCGGCTTTTGTCGTATTACTACGACCTCTTGTTATCTAACATACTGCGAAAATTACGAAGTGTTATTGTTTTGCTCACCTACCGATGTAATTATTCGTATATGATTATTTTATTGATTGCACCGGAAAAGATCTGACGTCGAAAAGATAAGTCTCGGAGAGCGAAACTTGACCTATTCGAAAAGCTTCGTGATATACTCCGTGCGCACGCACGGCAGATAAGAACGGGAAACCACTTTTAATTTTTTACTCTTTCTCAATCTGTGGTGCCGTTTAAAAAGACCGTTCAAACTATCACGGCCATGGCGGGACATGTGTCAGTTTTACACTGACGCACTTGTTCAACACTCATTTGTGTGATCCTCAACCGTTTTTGAGGCGCGATGCTATATGCATAAGCGCGGCTATAGTCATCATGCGGTGTCTGTCTGTCTGTCCGTCCGTCCGTCCATCACGTTCGTGAGTTCTGTCAAAACGAGTAAACATATCTTCAAAAATTTTTCACCATCGGGTAGCCACACCATTCTAGTTTTACCACACCAGAAATTACGACAATATTCCGACGGGAATCCCCTAACGGTAGGCCAAAAAATGCGATTCTGCGATATCTGGCTTCCGATCGAAGTGTGCTAAGCTGAGCCCGACCATGGCATGTTGTTCGAGGGAGAGGGTCGACTAAGTGTTTATAACGAGTATCCTCAACGTTACGCCAAGTACAACAGTACAACATTTAATTGTACGCACTGGTAAGTCTGATCATTCTAATACCGTAATACTAATAATAAAAGACTGCGCTCAAGGTATTGTACTGCTGAAGCTAACTACAGACAGACATGAAGATTGTGTGGCCTCTTTGCGACAACAGAGCTACTTGTTCCAATAATAATCCAGTTCAAACCACAAATAGGACTAATCCAGTTGACTGTTTATCGCGACTCAGGCGAGGTCTACCAGTTACTTTCTGGGAACTCACTCGTCCAACGTCCCAACACTGAATGGAAAAAGGTGCCGTTTTATCTTCTTCATAGCATCTGTATGGTTCAGTACTTTCTGTGTTTGGGCACAGTAAACCCGCCGAAAATCAATACATAACATGTTATGTACTGGTGCGTGATCGCCCATCGGTTGGTACTAACTATCTTTTTGTGTTTCGTGTTCAACTAACTTGTCAATTTCGTTTTGTGTTATTGAAGGCAGTGTTTCAGTGTCATTTACTGCTGATATAGAAAACTAGCGGTTTACCCGGCGTTGCCCGGTAGTTCGCGAAGTCGACCTGGATTTACTTATTTACTGCTGGTGAATGTGCCACGCCCACATTTCCTAGATAGGTTGGGTTCGGTGGATCCAACAGCGTTATAGTTAGCCCGTCAATATAGGTCCTTTTGCATATTTTCGCATGTAACTCAAAAAGTACACATCGGATTGAAATAAAAAGTAGCCCGTGACCATCCACAGGTCAAGTACCCCCCATTAGTACCCTTTCCCCCTCCCAAAAGTCCCTGGTTTGGCCGCCCATTGGCAACAGACAAACAAACAAAGAGAAATATATGTTAGATGTTGATAATTTTAACATCATGGCCATAAAGCATTGATTCCTGTTGCTGTTATTCACACTATCTACACCGTGAGGCATAATTACCAGACCCCTTGCTTTCATTGGTGTAACTCTGATAAAAAGTAACCGATTCTAATAATTGTGGGTATGCAGAAACCTGAGGACACTATGCCCTGTACCACATGCCCACTCGGTTTAGTTTACATTTCGCGAACTCAGGTTTTTTCCCGCCAAATTTTTTAGCAGTGGGGTGGGAATTTCCGAAAGTAGGTTTGCAGCCTTGACTCCACACCCAACTTGTGTGCAAATTTCGTGGCGATCCGTTACGGGACGGCTGAGCATGGGGACGTAATTGCGCCAAAAGTGCTTTTTTGACCATATTAGGAGCTGCCACAACCTTGACCTTTGACCCTTGGAACCCTAAATCTAATCAGTTCATCTTTGCCCTAAACTGCATCATTGCTGAAAATTTTGTGAAAATCCATCCATGCGTTTTGGACATATCGTGTTAACAAGCATTCGGGACAGACAGACACACGGACGATCGGAAAACATATAGCCTCTCGCCAGTTACCGCCAAGGCTAGTGGCTAAAAAATGAAATTGTACTGGTATAGAAGTCAAAAACCTGAAAGCTGTATGGAAACTGATTTTAATTTGAGAACTGAAATAACACTGGTTAAGTAAGCATGCAATCACATAATTGAGATACGTTTCTGCGCAGGGTTATAGTGCTGATGAGCGTTGTCGTGAGAATGCAACATTTACTGATGCAGACACTCCAACTATGACCTTTGCTCAGTTCTGACAGTTTTAGATCTGTGCTGCAAACTTTGTTATTTCTGCTGTACTAGGACGTCAAGCACATTAGAGGAAATTGGAGGAAGGAAAAGTGCATTGAAATTAACTAAGTTGTGCATGAGCTCACTACGACTTTATGATACTTTGCGAAAACATACATTACATAAGTGAATAGAAAGATGCATTCTTTGAAACCGTATGACTGTGTAGGTGCAGTTCAGAGTTGCAGAAAAGCGTCTGCTGCTGCCACCAGTTACTCAGCTGTATCAGAACCCACACACCACATCTGTGACCGTACCTCTACAGGAAATGCCTGCATCAGCCCTGAAATCTGACCTGGAACTGGTGAGTGCAAGTGAATTAGAATATAAATGTATTTATTATTGCTTTGCTGTACTCATCGCAGCAGGAGAAGCGTATTCTATTGCAGCCGTCAACTGACAAGAGTCTCCCTAGTCCGTTCACGGACAAAGAGATTCAGGCTGCTCTGCTTACGCTTAAACCCCGGACAGCTCCAGCACACAACTGCATACATCCAGAGTTCTTGTAAAATCTAGGCCCTAGACCTGGATGCTGGCTGTCAAAAGTTCTTCTGCAGAATTATGGCTACATACTCCATCCCGACGATCTCTCTCTGTCTCTCTCTTTCTCATTCTGTCTGTCTGTCGTCGCTGTTTGAAGTCATTGTGTATGATGAATACTTCAGTCAGACAATATTGTGCTATGGATGACAGATATACCCCGTGGCTCAAAAAAAAACGGGGCCACCTTGATTATTTTCAAATAGCTCGCTCAAAAAATAATCAATTTTAGTAATTTTTGGTCACTGATTATGTCATACGAAGTGCTTCAGCAATGGGAAACACCGGAGATTGCACTCCGGAACAACTGGTGACTATTGTTGACGTTACCATATTATACTTTATCCCAACTGCAGCCGTTGATGTTCTTTTTTTGAGGCTTGTATTTTCGTGCATTAAAAATTATTCGAACCAAAAAAGTGCTACATGGTATCTTGCAATTTTTATGTCGAACAAGATAAAGCCATTCCATAGTTTTCATTGCTCCCGTGGCCGTCACTATCAGCGACTGGTGTGAACGGCCTAGATCTATTGACCTTACTAATTAATTGACTAATTTCACAAGAGTCATGCAGCTCGCCAAACTAGTAAGCACAGACAAATCGTGTTAGTCATCACTACAGTTTTTGCCAGTCGTTCCTTATTGTTGCTGTATGCATTCTCGTTCTCTGGACCGGCAGCCTGGAACAAGCTCCCACATGACAGTCGTGATTCACTTTCTCTGGACGTTTTTAAGCGGAAGTTGACGATATAGTGTTTTTCAGAGGCTTTTAGTTGTTAGATATTTCAACTGACAATGTAATGCACCGGCGGCCTACTCTATTGTAGTCGGCGCACTATCAATCACTGTACGATACGATATATTATATGAAACCTTGGGGAATGATCAATCTCACAGGAGGAAAGAACCGTATTGTTTTGGGAGTCAAAAGGTCAAAAGTCAAGGTCACTTGGGGCGTGGCAGCTATTACGTGCTTCTCACTTTACTTGTTCTTAACTATGCCTACTATCTTCATTGTGACTGCGTTTTTCAGACTTTAATTTTAATCTTTACTTACTTCTTACTTACTTGATGAATATGTTAGGTCGAATGTCAGCTGGAACATATAAATGAATATAACTTCCTTACTAATGCTAATTTAGCAGTGCGTTGCAGGACAGTGTGAGCAACTACACTGTGATTCAGAAAAAAGTGGCAGTCTACATTAGACAATAACTTTGGCTAATATTAACCGATTTCTGTGCTGCCTTTCATCTGTTGGTTTGTACGTAGGTCCATGAGAATGTGGCCGATGACGACAGTGATGATGCCGATTTCCGTGCAGCTGTAACAGCTAGTCTGGAGCATTCTTCCGTTGATGCTGTCCTGACTGTTACGAGGTATACTTATTTATGGACTCATGAATAATTGACACGTACATGCAAGTCATGACATGTACAAGCAACTAACAACTCACATACACATATTGGTAATTGGTATTGCTTGGGCCAATAGCATTGGGTATTGTGTTTGCTTTCTGGTATTGTAACACGACACCTGTCTTTGTAGTCTAATTGTTTAAGACTGCTAATGTTTGTGGATGTTCTGCACAGATGTTCACTAGACATTGCTTATCACTGTCACATCATATGACAGATATTGAGCAGCTTACGAAAGACGTAAGGCTGTTAACTATCCATACAGGAAACATTCACAGCTGACAGAGCCGTTAGACATAGATGTATTGAAGAACAGAGTGAACATTGTGCGAGAAAATGTGGTGGACGGTGGATTAAGAGCCTTTGGACGGCTGTCATTCAAACCCACTGCTCCATTAAATGTGGTATTTGTCGGTGAAGACGGTCAAGACACAGGAGGCCCGTCAAGGGTATTTCTACGTCTTGCTATGTCAGGTGTTCAAAACATGCACATTTTTGGAGGGACCAGCAAACAACCGCCGAGTCAACCTTGATTACACAGATGCTGCTTTATGTCATAGCAATCCGGTGTTGGGTATTCAGCAGTCCCGATTCCGTGGCATCATACATGCGGAGGGCAGTCATCTAGGTCAACTGATCAGCGGTCGAACTGACTAGTTACATCAATATGATACATGTGTGTAGTGAGCCAACAATGGAAGAAATTATCAGTGAATTGAGGAACAAATGCAACTACAGTGGCATGAGGAACACCATCAACTGTTACCGAGATAATGTGCTGGACGGTGGCTTTCGTGCGTTCTCCCGGAAATCCTTCATTCCTGAACATGGACTGAATGTGCGATTTGCTGGTGAGGACGCTCAGGATGACGGCGGACCCGCGAGGGAATTTCTGCAGTTGGCCGTCAAAACCATCGCCAACATGGGAATTTTTGGTGGCAGCAGCAATCACCGAACACTGACCTTGGATTATGCGGGTTGGTTATGATTTGTCTCCAGGTTCTGAACAGTATTTGCATGACTACTTTAATATTGAATCTTTCGCTGAAATCCACACTTAAGTTTGCCTTTTCAAGTAGCTGGCGCTTACTGAAAGTCTGTAAAGTTAACTGTCAAACCTGTGGATTATTGTCAGCATCAATGCAGTAATGCAAGCAGTTGCCGTCAAAGCAGTTGCTTGTATCCAATGAATATACTATGTACGTGTTTCTGTACGAATATGACTAAGAATCAGACACTCGCAGGAAATGACGTTTTTGACTGGTGTTATTCAGCGCTGGAGAAAGGAACCTACAAGGCAGTTGGAATGGTTCTGGCATACAGTTTGATTCATGGTGGCCCAGCACCGAATTTCTTCAGCAAGCAACTATACCGCATGGTCAGCGGCCAGGCGGCATACGGGGACTGTTCCGTCAGTGACGTGTCTGACATGTCTGTGCGGCAGCAGTTACAGCAGGTTATTTTTTAAACAAAACATGGTCTGCAGATGTGATATTATATTGCTAATTGTTACAGCATTTGCTAGTAGTGTATTATGCGCACCGTCATGTTCGAAATAAATAACTGGAATCATACTATGTATACCGGCACTGTATTAATGTCGAAGTATCAACTCGATGTAAAATCAAAGTAGAACACCATAGCATTGCCGATCCTGCAGGCAATGCAAAGCGCCAGGATTATAAATATTTTGTTGCCTCCTGGGTAGGGGGAGGGAAGGGATGAAGGAGGACGGAGAGGAGATGGATATGGATGGGGAGGGAAGGGATAGGAACAGGGATGGGAGGGAAGGGGATGTGGAATGGAAGGAGGTGGACGGGGAGGCCGTGTTTTGTGAAAGGGGAGAAAGAAAGGGGTGGGAGGGGGAGGAAAGGAAGGGAGGGGAGGTGGCAATGGGGAGGGAGGAAGATGGGGACGTGAGGGAGGGCGATGGGGAGGGAATAGACGGGAACAGGGCGGGGAGGGAAGGGACGTGGAAGAGAAGGAGGGAGGAAAGGGGAGAGGGGGGAAGGGGTGAGGGGGAAGGAAGGGAGGGGAGGGTGGACGGGGAGGAGATGGGAGGGAGGGGAAGGAGGAATGGGGACTGGTTGGAGGGAGATGGAGAGGGATGGAATGATGAGGGCAAAGAAGGAA
>Ga0209122_1000408_pt1 | contig 10983 bp, 10 predicted proteins | sample OlaalgELextract2_2_FD_187375 | JGI IMG/M metagenome (GOLD analysis project Ga0209122, IMG submission 187375) | Olavius algarvensis symbiont microbial communities from Tuscany, Italy - Type A ELBA extract 2 (SPAdes) (version 2) | ecosystem: Host-associated > Annelida > Digestive system >...
CTGTGGGTAAAGAAACGGGGGAAACGGCTCATATTGAGCGTTGGAATAATACCTTACGGCAACATTTGGCACGCTTCGTACGTAAGACGTTGTCTTTTTCTAAATGTATTAAAATGCATGAGATTTATTTAAAACTCTTCATACACCGATATAATACCGAATTATTGCCCATTGTTGGCTAGGTATCACTTCAAAAATCACCACTACCAAATGACTATCAAAGGAGAGACCGGGGGGATCAAGGTGGATTTTTCCCCTGATCGAGGCGGATCGCGGACCTCTCTTGAACGAAATCGAGCGGAAACCCGGCCGGCCCCCCGATCCCGCGGTGGGACAGTGGTAAGTCAGACAGGCTCTTATAAAAGGATTTAATGGAGAATATCTGCAAGGTTTGCCGTAAAACCCATGGACAGGGGGTATAATCTCCGCCATGTTTCGCCCACTGCCTCTTTTCGTCGGTCTGCGCTACACCCGCGCCAAGCGACGGAACCACTTCATCTCCTTCATCTCCCTGATCTCGATGCTCGGCATCATGTTGGGCATGGTGGCCCTGATCGTCGTGCTCTCCGTCATGAACGGCTTTCACACCGAGATCCAGGCGCGCATCCTGGGGATGGCCTCCCACGCCACCCTGTCCGATCCTTATGGCGATATGTCCGACTGGCCGGAGGTGTTGGCGCGGGTGCGGGATCACGAGTCGGTGGTCGGGGCCGCCCCCTTCGTCGAATTGCAGGCAATGCTGGCGAACGGCTCCAACGTGAGCGGCGCCCAGTTGCAGGGAATCCTGCCGGGAGAAGAGGACCAGGTCTCCGATCTGCGGCAGGAAATGAGCCGGGGCCAGGTGGACGATCTGATCGCCGGGGAGTTCAACATCATCCTCGGCCAAGAGCTGGCGGCCTATCTCGGGGTCGGCATCGGCGCCAAGGTCACGGTAGTCACGCCCCAGGTGAGCGCCACCCCCATCGGCATCATGCCCCGACTCAAGGCCTGTACCGTCAGCGGCCTGTTTGCCGCCGGCATGTCGGACTATGATCGATACGTGGGCTTTCTGCATCTCGAAGACGCCGCCAAGCTCGTGCGTCTGGGCACGGGGGTGACCGGCGTGCGGCTCGAACTCATGGATATGTTCGAGGCGCCGCGGTTGGTCCGGGATATCGCCTATGACCTGGGCGGGACCTATCGGGTCATCGATTGGACCCAGCACCACCAGAACTTCTTCGCTGCCCTGCGCATCGAGAAGCGCATGATGAGCATCATCCTGTTCCTGATCGTGGCGGTCGCGGCCTTCAACATCGTTTCGACCCTGGTCATGGTGGTAACCGACAAGCGGCCCGACATCGCCATCCTGCGCACCCTGGGGACCTCGCCGCCCCGTATCATGGGGATCTTCATGGTCCAGGGTACGGCCATCGGCGTCGTCGGGACCCTATTGGGCATCGCCGGGGGGATCGCACTGGCGCTCAACGTGGAGCCCATCGTGGCGGGAATCGAGGGCCTGTTCGGCGTCCAGTTCCTGGACGCCGACATCTACTACATCAGCGAACTACCTTCGGACCTGCGCGCCCAGGATGTCGTCTGGGTGGCTATCGGGGCCTTTCTCATGTCCGTGCTCGCGACCCTCTACCCGGCCTGGCGCGCGGCCCGCACCGATCCCGCCGAGGCCCTGCGCTATGAGTGAGCAAGCACCGGTGCTCGAGGCCCTGCAATTGGCAAAGACCTTTCATCAGGGGCCCCAGAAGGTCGAGGTCCTGCGCCGGGTCGATCTGACAATCCGCGCCGGAGAGCAGGTGGCGGTGATCGGCGCCTCAGGCTCGGGTAAGAGCACGCTGCTGCATTGCCTGGGCGGCTTGGAACGGCCCTCGGCCGGAAAGGTGTGCTGGGAGGGGCGCGACGCGGCCTCCCTCTCGGAGCGTGAGCGGGGTTTGCGTCGTAACCGCGGCCTGGGCTTCATCTACCAATTCCACCACCTATTGCCCGAGTTCAGCGCCGTGGAGAACGTGGCCATGCCCTTGCTCATCCGGGGTGTGAGACCGGCGCGGGCAGAGGAGCAGGCAGTCGAGATCCTGGAACGGGTGGGCCTGGGAAATCGAGGTGCGCACAAACCCTCGGAACTCTCCGGCGGCGAGCGGCAGCGGGCCGCCGTCGCTCGCGCCCTGGTGACGCGGCCGGCCTGTGTGCTTGCGGATGAACCTACCGGCAACCTGGATCGGCATACGGCCGAACAAGTCTATGCGTCCATGCTGGCGCTCAATGCCGAAATCGGGACCAGCTTCGTGATCGTCACCCACGACACCGGGCTGGCGCAGCGGATGGATCAGGTCTGGCGCCTGGACGACGGGGTGCTGAACCCCGAAGTTGTCGCGGGGTAGCGGGTCCGGCACGGGCGGATTCGACGTAAGACCGGGATCGTACGGCAGCCTGCCGAAGATGCGTAGCCGCTTGTGCCCGCGGACCCCGGTCCGATTCGGCGTAGCCATTGTTTCACACCGCCCCCAGCGCTCGTCATACACCCTTCCGAGAAGCCATGTAGACCGCGTTTCCGGTCATCCGAGGTCGATCGAGTATACCCGCGTACAAATTCCGGAAACAAAAACCACGAATCACGCGAATCAGGGACTACGAATGCACACGAATCGATACCAATCAGGATTCGAGTTTTATCCGCGGATTACGCAAATTTTCGGTAACTATTCAGATACAAGGATGCGGGGCAAGTAACACGAACCGCATCAGCATGAACCGGCCTATAATGTCAATGTCATTAAGTTAAGCACTACCAGCACCGTTCCCGGGGACAGACGCGCCGTCTCGGCGCGTTTCCAAAAAGCCGCGGAGTCGCCGTTTTCGTTTGAAAGCGGCGGGACGCCGCTTCTACCCGAACATGGTCAACAATGGCCCCGGCTGCGTTAACTTAATGGCATTGCCTATAATGTTACCGGTATGGACATCTCCACCCACGCACATTCGTCAATGCCCCGGGAAAGTACAAAACTTCTGATTTTCAAACCAACCGAAGCCAACGTCCATGTCCCGCAAATATCAAGCCTATACTTTACGGAATTTAAAAAGTATTCCTCAAATTCAAGAACTACCGCAAGCGGTTCAATTCGAACTACAGGTTGTAGGACAAGTATACTCTTCTAATATCAATATTTTGGTTATTATTAAGAGAATAATTAATTATAATATACTGAAAAATAAGGATTATTTTAGGATAATCCTCTCTATAAAAAACGGGAAAATGGTATATAAACAGTATATACCCTTTTCGAACCAATAACTATGTGGTAGAAGAACTGATCGATTGGGACAACGCGCTTGAAGACCCTTTTTTTACGCTGACTTTTCCAACAAAAGAGATGCTGCTTCCGCCTCATTATGAGCAAATGGCCTCTGTTATCCGAGAAAACGCGAGTAAAGCGGAAATCGAAGCCGTTGCAAATCGAATCCGCTCCCAACTGAATCCGCATCCGGCCGGACAAATAAAATACAATACCTCTTACCTGGAAGGAAAACCACTGAAGGGTATTCAACACAAATACCGGGAAACCGTTCTATTCTTCCCCAGTCAGGGTCAGACCTGTCATGCCTACTGTATACTAGAGTTGTTCCTCTCGATAACTTTATGATATATAAGGATATTATTAGATTAGACAGGCCGGATTGAGAGCAAAAAGAACCGGTTCGTTAATGAATCAGTTCTTTTTGCTCTCAGTAGGCTCATGAAATTTATAAATATCAGAGAGTTATCAACGGGAACAAGTCTAATGTTGAAAAGATACCTCTCAGTGCCGCATAACAAGCGTATCCAGCCGACCGCAAAAAACACCGCCCGTACCTGGTTCTGCTTTTGCGGCCGGCGCTACGAGGCGTTAGCTGTAAAAGGATAGAGCCAAGACATGGCAATTCGTGAAATCGATGTCGATTCAGTCGTTTCCTACCCCTTTTGCCGTCTCTGCCCGGCACGGCTGATTCCGGTAATTCCTGCCGGAACGACGCAACGGGATCCGAACGATCACCCGTTGCCACCCAAGGCTCAAAAGGGGCAGCTCTAGGATATGACCATCTCTCCGGAATCCCAGGCAAGTCGAGACCCGAGTGGTGAGATGGAGGTCGTGCGCTGCGGCTTCGTGGCCCTCATCGGCCGACCCAATGTAGGCAAATCCACCCTGCTCAATCGGTTGCTCGGGCAGAAATTGGCGATCACCTCCGATAAGGCGCAGACCACCCGGCACGCGATCCTGGGGATTCGGACCAGGGAGCGGTCGCAGGCGATCTACGTCGATACCCCCGGCATCCACGACCACGGTCACAGCGCCCTGAACCGGTATCTCAACCGGACCGCCGGCGCGCTGGTTGCGGACGTGGACCTGGTTCTGTTCCTCGTCGAGGCCCTGCGTTTCGTGGCGGAGGACCTCAAGGTCCTGCGCACGATTGCCGCTGCCCAGGCGCCGACCATCGCCGTGATCAACAAGATCGATGGGGTCAGGGATAAGTCGCGTCTGCTGCCCTATCTCCGGGAACTCTCGGCCCGCCATGGCTTTCTCGAGCTGGTGCCCGTTTCCGCCGCTACCGGCGATCAGGTCGAACGGTTGGAAGGATTGGTGATGGCGGCGTTGCCGGAGAGGGCGGCCATCTTTGCGCCCGATCAGCTCACGGACCGTTCCGAGCGCTTCTTTGCCGCCGAGCTATTGCGTGAGCAGCTCGTTCGGCGTTACGGGGACGAGCTCCCCTATTGCACCACGGTCGAGATCGAGCGTTTCGAGGACCGGGATGGACGTTATCGCATCGGGGCCCTGGTCTGGGTAGAGCGACCTGGGCAGAAGGCGATCATCATCGGCAACCGGGGCGAATCCCTGAAGGTAGCGGCGAGCCAAGCGCGCTTACGGATGCAGGCGTTGTTCGACTGCCCGGTACACCTCGATGTCTGGGTCAAGGTCAAGAAGAGCTGGTCGAGCAATGAGGCGGCATTGGCGAGCCTGGGTTACACGGATCACTGACGTTGGACAAGACCCCGCGCGATCACCTGCAACGTTGTTTCGTGCTCCACCGACGCAACTTCAGCAACACGAGCCTGATCCTGGAAGTGTTTTCGAGCGCCTATGGGCGGCAAGCCGTGCTTGCCAAGGGCGCCAGGCAACAACGGCGGGGCCGCCCTGCCGGTGGTGAGGTGTTGCAGCCGTTCCGACCGCTCTGGTTGAGCTGGAGTGGGCGGGGCGAGGTCAAGACCCTGGTGCGATACGAGTCGGCCGGGCCCGTGGCCGAGTTGCCGGGCAAGGTCCTTTATTGCGGGCTCTATCTCAACGAGTTGCTGGTCCGGCTATTGCGGAGAGGCGATCCGCATGAGGCCCTGTTCGCCTTTTATTCCGCGGCCCTCACCGCGCTTGCGGCCGGGGAAGACATGGAGACGGTGCTGCGGGGCTTCGAGCTGAATCTGTTGGGGGAGATCGGCTATGCGGTGGCGCTCGACCGGGAGGCCGGGAGCGGTCGGCCGGTGGCGCCCGGACGTTACTATGTCTACGAGCAGGAATCGGGCCTGCGCGCCGCGGGCGCCGAAGATGGCCGACAGGTCCTCTCGGGGGAGATCCTCCTGAATCTGGCGGCCGGCGGCCCCTTGAGCGGGTCGGCGGCCCAGGCGGCGAAGGGGCTGACCCGACGCTTGCTGGCGCCTTACCTCGGCGAAAAGCCCTTGAAGAGTCGCGAGTTGTTTCGACGAGCCCCTGAGCGACTCGGAATGGATGTTGACCCTGGACGCTGAACGGCTACGCGCGGTCTACCGGCTGTTGCTGGCCCGGTACGGTCCCCAGCACTGGTGGCCGGGGGACTCGCCGTTCGCCGTCATGGTCGGCGCCATCCTCACCCAGAACACCGCCTGGACCAACGTGGAGCGGGGTCTGGAGCGGTTGTGTGATCGCGTTCCCCTCACGGCCCAGGGGATCCTCTCCCTGCCCGGTGACGAACTGGCCGCCTGCCTGCGGCCGGTGGGCTACTTCAACGTCAAATCGAAGCGACTGCGGGCCTTCTGCCACGCCTACCTGGAGGCGGGGGGGTTGGAGGGCTTGGGGGCCTTGGAAACCGAGGCGCTACGCCACTGGTTGCTCCGGATCCACGGCGTCGGTCCCGAAACGGCGGACGATATGCTGCTCTACGCCTTCGAGCGTCCGGTATTCGTCGTGGACGCCTACACCCGCCGCATCTTCGAGCGTCTCGGCATGCTGACGGGGAACCCGGATTATGAGGCCATCCGGCACGGTTTCGAGACGGCCCTCGGCCGGGATGTCCCCTTGTTCAACGAGTACCATGCCCTCATCGTGCGTCACGGCAAGGACGTGTGTCGCAGCACCCGTCCCCGGTGCGCGCAATGCTGCCTGGGCGCGTCCTGTCCGAGCTTCGGGTAAGGGCTCGACCCGAACCGCGGACGCCGCTCGGGACGGCGGATCGATAAGGCTCCCATCATCATCAACAAGGTCCTTACCGACAATGGCAAGGCGTTTACCGACCGCTTCTGCGCTACCGGCGAACGTTCGCCGACCAGCGCCTGCCCGCCTTTGATCGGGTCTGCTCCGATAAACACATCGAACACCGCCTGATCAAGCCCCGACGGTCCCAAACCAATGGTAGGTTTGAACGCTTCAATGGCCGCATTGCCGATGTCTTGCGCACCCACCGCTTCGACTCGACCGCCTCCCTTCAGGCAACCCTCCCGTATAATCACCGCATCCCGCAAAAAGGCTTACGCCACAAAACGCCCCTTCAGATGCTCAAATAATGGCGCCCTCAGCAGCCCCACCTTTTCAAAAAAGTTCAACGTAATCATCCGGGACCCGACACCCACCCAAGGCGTCGCAGGTTGCGTTCCACTTCGTTCTGGTCGCTGTAATAGGTTTTGTGGCCGTTGCGGTCGATGTAGCGCTCGTGGCCCTTGCCGGCGATCAGTCCCACCCATGGCTCGTCGGGTGGGCGCTCGGCCAGCCGGTCGAACAAGCGGGCGATGGCCCGCGGGCGCTCGACCACCACCTCCCGTTCCGCGCCGGGCATGCCGGTGAGGATGTCGGCGATGATCCGCTCCGGGTCCTCGGTGCGCGGATTGTCGGATGTCAGGATCACCTGGTCGGAGTAACGCGCCGCCGCGGCGCCCATGAGGGCCCGTTTCCCGTGGTCGCGGTCGCCGCCGCAGCCGAACAGGGTCAGGATGCGGGCGTCCGGGAAGCCGCGCCGGATGGCGGTCAGAATGGTCTCCAGGGCCGCCGGGGTGTGGGCGAAATCGACGACCAGGGTGCGCTTACCGACGACCCGGCAGGCGAAGCGTCCGTCCACCGCCGTGAGATGACGCCAGGATGGGCGTTCCTCCGGGCCGAGCAGGGTCGCGGCCAGGGTCGCGGCCAGGGTGTAGTTTTCCCGGTTATGTTGCAGGGCCAGAAAGGGCTTGGCGGCGATTGCCTCCGACCCCAGGGGCGCCGTGTTCAAATATCGGATCGGGACCGGTGGCGATCCCGCTTGCTCCAGACGTGCAACGACCTCCGGGCTGGTGCAGAAGAGCCGGCCGCCGGCCCGGATCAGAGCGAGGATGCGGGCCTTGGCGGCGAAGTACGCGGCCTCGTCCCGGTGATAGTCCAGGTGGTCCTGAGAGAAGTTGGTCCAACCCGCGTCGCGGAGCGGGATGCCGTGCAGCCGTCCCTGGTCGAGGGCGTGGCTGCTGACCTCCAGCGCGACCAGGTCGTAGCGGCCCCGGTGGGCGTGCAGCAGGCGGCGCAGCTCGATCCGGGGGGGGGAGGTGAAGCCGGTCTGGGCTATCGGTTCACCGCTCAGGGAGACCCCGAGGGTGCCCACCGTGAGGACCCGCCGACCATGGGCCCGGAGCATGGCTTCCAGGTATTTGACCGTGGTGGTCTTGCCGTTGGTCCCGGTGATGCCCACGAAACCGTCGGCAATCCCCGCCAGGGGATAGAGGAGGTCGCAAAAACGCCCGACGACCCGCGGCCAGTCTCCGGGACGGGTCACGAAGATCCCCTTGCCGGGCAGGGCCGGAAAGCAATCGAGCATACGGTTGGTGACCAGCACGGAGAAGGCGCCGGCGGCCAGGTAACGCCGGTAGAGCTCGGCATCGTCGCGGCCGTCGTCGTGGCGTTGGAAGAACAGGATCGAGCCCGGCCCGCACGCATCGGCGCGCCACTGGATATCGGTGAGCGGGACGGGGGGCGTCGGCTCCCGCCGCCAGGCGAATTCCGTCGTCGCGAGCAGCTTGGTCAGTGGATCGAAAGACATGGGCTTCCGGGTCTTTTTCCAGTGTGAAATGATAAATACTACCAGCCGAGTCATTGGTGGTGGCCGTTGGGAGGATGGGTAGCCTCATGGACAACATGGACCGAGTGGACATGTCGGCAGCGTGAATCCTACGGCGCCTGGGAGCCCCGAACTGCCCCCCGTCCACTGCACCCTGCACCCTCCACTGCCCCCTGTCCCACGCGGTGACCCCAAAGCTCTATACTATGTTGTCTCCCTCCGAGCAATGGGGTTCTCAAGGAGTTGCCATGTCTACGAATGAGGCAATGGTGGTCGCGGCGCTCATCGCCGCCCTGGTGGTGGTCTTGGTGCTTGTCTTCCGCAAACGGGCGGCTATCCGCGCGCGCTTGCCGGCGCGCCCGAGGGGGGAGAAGGCATCCCCGCCGGGAGCGGGCCGGGTCGGCGGTGACGGCGGACTCGAGGACTCGATGGCGGGGGACGCTATCCGCCTCTCCACGGGAGTCGCCGAGGGCGCCGGCGACCCGATCGGGTTAGCCCCCGTATCCACGGAGGCCGCGAGGGCCTATCGGATCGATCTCGACGGGGTCTCCGCGGGCGGCGAGCTCTCCGTCGCCATCGATCATACCCCCGAGCAGCTCCGCGGCCTGATGGCCGATCAGCGCCGGGAGCAGCGGGCGCTCCAGGCCGAGTTCACCGAGCTGAAAGACCAGCTCGGGGTTTCGGACGCGGCCCTACGCGCCTTCTTCGTCATCCTGGAACAAGAGGTCCCCGCCGCGCACTGGTTGGCCCACCTCTCCGAGATCGCGCTACGTCACAAACAGGCCCTGGAGTGCCTGTCCGCCCTGGAGACCCGGGACCCCCAGGCGCGGACGCTGCTCGACCGGGCCCAGGTCGCCATCGAGGCGGGGGACTACGGCGAGGCCGAGGGCCTGCTGGACCAGGCCGAGGGGCTGGAACTGGCCGGTATCCGGGCGGCGGAGGGGCCACCGGAAGGGGCGGGGACGGCGGTCGAGGGTCATCGACTCTCCGCCGCGGCGATCCGGGCCGGGCAGGCCGAGGTCTTTCTGATCCGGCTGCGCTATCCGGAGGCCGCCGAACGATTCGCCGCCGCCGAGTTGGTCTCCGCCGCCGAGTCCGAGATCCGGTTGGCCTATCGGGAGCAGCATGCCGGCGCCCTCTACCGGCAGGGTGACGAGCGGGGCGACAACCCGGCCCTGGAAGCCGCGATCCGGGCCTATCGCGACCTGCTCCAAAACCACGTCCGTGAGCGCGTGCCCCTCGATTGGGCCATGACCTGGAACAACCTGGGCAACGCCCTTTCCATCCTCGGGGAGCGCGAGGCGGGCACCGAGCACCTGGAAGAGGCGGTGGTCGCCTACCGCGCCGCCTTGCGGGAGTTCACCCGCGAGCGCGTGCCGCGCCGGTGGGCAACCACCCAGAACAACCTGGGCGCCGCCCTCGGGACCCTCGGGGGACGCGAATCGGACATCGGCCGCCTGGAGGAGGCAATCGCCGCCTACCGCGCCGCCTTGCGGGAATACACCCGGGAGCGCGTGCCCCTGGATTGGGCCAGGATCCAAAACAACCTGGGTAACGTCCTGTGGACCCTCGGGGTACGGGAGGCGGGCGTCGAGCGCCTGGAGGAGGCGGTGGCCGCCTACCACGCCGCCCTGCGGGAATACACCCGGGAGCGCGCCCCCCTCGATTGGGCCGGGACCCAAAACAACCTGGGCAACGTCCTGCGGACCCTCGGCGAGCGCGAAGCGGGGACCGGCCGCCTGGAAGAGGCGGTGGCCGCCTGCCGCGCCGCCTTGCGGGAATTCACCCGCGAGCGCACGCCCCTGGATTGGGCCAGGACCCAGAACAACCTGGGCGCCGCCCTGCAGGCCCTCGGCGAGCGCGAGTCCGGCGCCGTGCGCTTGCGGGAGGCGGTGGCCGCCTACCGCAACGCCTTGCGGGAAAGGACCCGTGAACGGGTGCCCCTGGATTGGGCCAGGACCCAGAACAACCTGGGCAACGCCCTGCGGACCCTCGGGGTGCGCCAGCCGGGCACCGAGCGTCTGGGGGAGGCGGTCACCGCCTACCACGCCGCCTTGCGGGAAAGGACCCGCGACCGCGTGCCCCTCCAGTGGGCGAGCACTCAAAACAACCTGGGCAACACCCTTGGGCTCATTGGGGCGCGGGAGTCAGGCGCCGCGCGCCTGGACGGGGCCCGCGGGTGCATCGAGAGCGCCTGGCGGGTGGTCAAGGACGCGGGCATGGACCAGTATGACGAAGATTTCCGGCAACGCCTGGAGGTAATCGACCGGCTCGTCGCGGCGCGTCGGGATGGGGAGTGAGATTGCTTGCCGGCAGCCGGGAGAGGTTGGGGTTGCTTCGTCGCACCGACAAAAAAACGGTAGTGGTGATTTTTGAAGTGATCGAGTAGATTGGTTCATCGGCAATCATTCCGATTTCCCCCGTTTTTCTCGCTACCTGATTCTAGATTTTAGCCCTCTCTTCTGGAATAATACGGTTGGTCTGAACGATTACGTTCATTTATAAAACCAACCAAAGAGTTTTCAATTATGATTACTGAGTCTAAAGTATACACCTGTCGCAAATGTCAGAGCAACGATCTCGTTAAAAATGGCACAAATGCGTCCGGTAGCTCGCAATATCATTGTAAAACCTGTGGTGCCTATGGCGTACTTGAGCTCAAGGAACGCTCGACGGAAGAAAAGAAAGAACTCATTATAA
>Ga0209122_1000409_pt1 | contig 10979 bp, 7 predicted proteins | sample OlaalgELextract2_2_FD_187375 | JGI IMG/M metagenome (GOLD analysis project Ga0209122, IMG submission 187375) | Olavius algarvensis symbiont microbial communities from Tuscany, Italy - Type A ELBA extract 2 (SPAdes) (version 2) | ecosystem: Host-associated > Annelida > Digestive system >...
GAACCGGGCCACAAAATCATAACGGCTGGATTTGGCCGTAATGACAACGCCGCGCCACTCAAGTTTTTTCAGCAGTTCGTAATCCGGATTTGCTGATTCAATATCGCTTTCGCGATCGAACACCACGATTAAATCTTCCGACGCCAGGCATTCAGCGGGAGCTGCCTCGAATGCCTTGAAAATTTCAGCGGGAATTTCACAGGCAACGGGCGGTTGTGCCGGAAAGTCCATGACCAACCACCCCTTTTCCCGGGATACGGCCAGCGGGCCGGATCTGGAGTCAAACTCGATTCGATCTTTTTCATAACCGAGAATGTTGAACATCACATAGGCCGTGGCCAGCGTCGCATGACCGCACAAATCCACTTCACTCAGCGGCGTAAACCACCTGATGTGGAAACCATCGCCTTGCGGTACCACAAACGCCGTCTCCGACAGATTGTTCTCGGCGGCAATGGATTGCATGGTTACATCCGGCAGCCATTCATCCAACGGGCAAACTGCGGCCGGGTTCCCCTCAAACAACTCGGATGCAAATGCATCGATCTGGTACAGTGGTATTTCCATTGGTGTTCCTCTTTGATATTTGAATTTCGGTCACCGGTTTTGGTTGGGAAAGGTAGCAGGTTTTAAATTCAAACCGCAAAAGTTTTTAAAGGAATCCGGTTATCCGGTTAGAGCAATTTTTAGTAGATGTGGGAGCGGCTTTCAGCCGCGATCATTTATTTTGTCGCAGAAAACCTGGTCCTCTGGGCCCGGATCTTTACATTTACCAGACACAATCCCGTGGATCAACCGGGAAAATATAGGAGAAGTTAACTTCGAAGATTCTTTATGCGGAAAGCATTGAATATAGCCAATAGCCGAATCCCGGACCATCGCTTGCCAAGCGGCCATTTAACCAGGAATCGCTGATTAGGGTTGACATGCGAAATCGGGTATGGAATTGTAAGTCCGTTATTTTTAATCGGTGGAAAAAACCAAAACCAAGGAGGTGGATTCATGAGGAAAGTGTTGATTATTGCGATGGTATTGTTAATTGGCTTAAGTGCCTCGACTGCCCTGGCGGTGCGCAGCGGGGGGACGCTGAACACGATGGCTCCATACGGCGGCGATCTTTTCGGGCTTGACCCCCACAAGTCGACCCGCTACCAGGACTTTCTGGTGGGAATGAACATTCATCGATCCCTTTACCGGTGGGATCCCGCGCAAAGCGAGCCGGTGCCGGAATTGGCCGAGAGTGTCACTGTTTCGGATGACGGTCTGGTTTTCACTTACAAATTGAGGCCCAATATCAAGTTCCACAACGGCCGCCGGCTGATTGCCGATGATGTTATCTGGTCCTACAACCGGATCGCCGCCATGAAACCCGCATCACCGAATTTGGACCAGGTCAAACCGATCAAAGGGTCCCAGGATGTCGTGGACGGTAAGGCCGCCACCATGTCAGGCCTCAAAAAAATCGACGACCTGACCTTTACGATGACCCTGGACATTCCGGTGGATCCCAAGTTTTACCTCTGGCTGCCCGGCACCGATATATTGCCGAAAGAGGAAGTGGAAGGGCGGGGAGATGCCTTCGCCACAAATCCGGTAGGCTGCGGGCCGTTTAAATTCGTCAAGTGGGTCAAAGGATCCGAAGTGGTGATGGAGAAATTTCAGGATTTTTACAAGGAGGGCAAACCCTATCTGGACAAGATCGTCTACAAGATCATGGGCGAGGCAGCCCCCCGCGACCTGGCTTTCAAAGCCAAGGAACTGGATGTGACCATCGTCGGAGCGGTGAACTATCCCGAGTACAAGGCCGATCCGGAGATATCCAAGAACATGATCGAGGTGGCCGAGATGTTTACCCGCCTGGTGGGTTTCAACCCGGACTACAAGCCTTTGAGCGACAAACGGGTACGTCAGGCCATCAGTCACGCGATCCCGGCCGATCTGATCATCGAGAAGGTTCTCAAGGGCAAAGCATTTTCGGCCCGCGGATATCTGCCGACTACCTCGCCGGCATTTAACCCCAACATCAAAAAATACGACTTCAACCTGGAAAAAGCCAAACAGCTCATGAAAGAGGCGGGCTACGAAAAAGGCTTCACCGTCGAGCATGCCATCGGTACGGCCAACAAATCCTGGGGCACGGGCATCTATGAAGCGGCCATGCCCTATCTGAAGAAAATCGGCATCACCCTGAAAATCCAACAGATGGAGGGTGCCGCCATGGCCGAACGCGTGCGCAAGGCGGATTACCAGATGTTTATCTGGTCGCTGGACTCCGGTCCGGATCCGTTGGAAGTAATGACGCGCTGGAAGTCCGATAATCCGCCGGCCGCCGGCAACTATATTCAGTATAACAACAAAGAGTTCGACAAGCTGCTGGATATGGCAGCCGCCACACGGGACCCGGCGGAACGAATCGGCTACATCAAGCAGGCCGAGGAGATCTTCGTCGAAGATGCGCCGCTGTGGTTTTTCAACTACAATAAAGCCATTCTGGCCCATCAACCCTGGGTGCATGGCCTGTCGGCCGTTGCGCCGGAAATGATGTTTCAGGACATGACCGGCGTCTGGATCGACGACACTTCGCCACGGGCCAATATGAAGTAGTATTCAGGTTTCGGGTGTCAGGTTTTAGAGGCCGGAGGTCAGATGACAGAGAGCAGAGAATAGAGGTCAGAACGGGATCTTTAAACCTTCGCCCTTTTACCTCTTATGAAATTACAGCATATTCAAAGCCATTCAGATATGAGTTAACGTTTTGTGGGAGTGGCCTCGATTCGACTGAGCTCGTCGCAGGCCGGCCACGATTACCCAAATGGGTAATCGCGGTTGGAAACCGCTCCCACCATCTATGAACGTGCGATTTACGGATTGAGTTTCTTTTCTTTGATCAGATCGGCTGCCCTTTAGCCGGAGGCCGTGCTCTTATGAAACTTCATTTAAAGCGAACCGCAGAATATCGAACAAGAAATATCGAATGATGAAGGGTGGAATCGCTTTGCTTTGTCATATTAACAAGATAGATAGAATTCGTTCCTTCGACATTCGTTATTCCTTGTTCGATATTCGATATTCGCTTTTTCGAAGTTTCTTATCCGATCAGACCGGCTGTCTTTTGACCGGAGGCCGTGCTCGTGTGAAACTACATTTATGTGAATTGACCGGATCAGGTAAATCGCGTTTAAAAACCGCTCCCACAATCTAAAATTGCGCTATAAATCTATATAGTTTCTTTTTTCTATGATCAGACTGGACGCTTGTGGCCAGAGGCAGTGCTGACACTTGAAACCATCAGTAACTGCGACACGTTGGCAGAATAAATAAGGGATTGAAACCATGCCGCACCCACTTCTCCAGAAGCTTGACCAGGAGACAGACGGTATTCTAAAAACTACCAAAGAACTGGTGGAAATCGAATCGCCGACCACGGACCGGCCGGCCTGCAATCGCCTGGCCGATTATCTCCAAACGCGACTGCAGAAACTGGGCATGGTCGTCCGGCGCATTGCGGAACGGGATTTTGGTGATCATATCGCGGCGGAATTTCCGGGAGACCCGCAGGACACCCCGGGTATCTTCATCCTGGGTAATTATGATACTGTCTGGCCGGTGGGCGAATTGGCCAAAAGGCCGGTGAACATCGCCAACAACCGCATGACCGGTCCCGGCGTTTATGACATGAAAAGCGGCATTGCCCTTGCGATTCATGCCATGGATTATCTGAAACGCGAACGCATTCCAACGAAGCTGTCGATCCGCATGCTCTGGAACAGCGACGAGGAACTCGGCAGTCCTACCTCACAAAGCCTGATTGAAGCCATGGCCCAAAAGGCCAAATATGTCCTGGTATTCGAACCCGGCGATCTGCCCGGGGGAGAGGTCAATACCTTTAGAAAAGGGGTCATGGAATACCGGATAGATGTTAAAGGCCGATCCGCCCATGCCGGGGCCAATCACGAATACGGTCTGAATGCAAATACTGAATTGGCGCGCCAGGATTTGCGGCTGGAGGAAATGACCGATTACCAGACCGGCACCACGGTCAATGTCGGGCTTGTCAATGGCGGCACCCGATCCAATGTGGTGGCGGAACATGCCTGGGCCAAACTGGATATCCGCACCGCGTCGGCTAGGGAAACGGACCGGATTCAGCAGGTATTGGGAGACCTCAAGCCCCAAGGTGACGGTTTTGAGGTGTCGGCAGCCCGATTGAAATTCCGCCCCCCGCTTGAGAAACACGCGAAAGTGGCCGCACTTTACCAGACGGCCCGGCAGGTGGCGCAAGAACTTGATTTAGAGCTCCCGGAATCCCTCCCGCGGGGGGAGGGAAGTAGATGCGTTGTACTTGGGCTTCTTAGATAATCGGGTTGTGGAATTCTATCATTATCGCTGCAAAGAAGCAGATCCCAACGAGGTGAAAATATGGAATCTCAACTATCAGTTAAGGATAGCAATCCGGAACTGAACGAGCTTAAAAAAATCAGACGCGAGTTGCACCGCTATCCAGAACTCGGATTCCGGGAGTTTTGGACTACCGCCCGAATTTGTCAGCATTTGGATACCTTGGGTGTCGAATTTAAATACGGAAGAGACTTGTATTCGGAAATTAAGGACGTGTCCGTTGAAAAAGACTTTATCAACCGGCTGCCGGATCTCGATACCGCATTTCAAGAAGCCCGGGCGAAGCTGGGTCATAATAAATGGCTGGCCGCCCAAGAGGGCGGATATACCGGGGTTGTCACCCATATCAAGGGCCGCCAGGCCGGACCCATGTTTGGTTTCCGTTTTGATATCGATGGGCTGCCGGTCAAGGAGTCGACGGATGCCGATCATGTGCCGGCAAGTGAGGGATTTGCGTCGACCAATGAGTGCATGCATGCCTGCGGGCATGATGGCCATATAACAATCGGGTTGGGCCTGGCGGCAAGACTTGTTAAAAACAGGGATCAGTTGGCAGGGGATGTATATCTGATTTTTCAGCCGGCGGAAGAAGCTTTGGGCGGCGGAAAAGTTTTTCAGCATATCCCCGAGATCAAAAAACTAAACTACTTGATTTCGCTTCATTTGGGAATTTACAATGAAAGAAAAATCATCGCCAATTGTAAATTTTTGGCCTGCAAGTGGTTCAAGGTAAAGTTCAAGGGGTTAGGCGCACACGCTGCGGTCTCTCCCGAGTTGGGAAAGAACGCCCTGCTGGCGGCCTGTATGGCGGTCTGCCAGCTATACGCCATTTCACGCCACAGCCAAGGCATGCAAAGAGTCGGGGCCGGGCGGTTCCATTGTAATAATCCCTCCAGTATTGTGGCCGATTATGCGGAATTCAATTTCGAGCTGCGCGGAGAAAACAACGATATCTGTCAATATCTTTATGATAGAGCCTCCACGATCATCGAAAGTGCTGCGAAAATGCACGATTGCCACTCAGAAATAATCCTGGAGGGAGAAGCGATTACGCTGGACAATGACGCGGAGTTGTCGCAAAAAGTAAGGCAGGCGGCGCTGAACCTGGGAGTGGCAGAAGCGGATATGGTTGATTTCTATCTGACACCCGGCGGCGAAGATGCCTTCTATCTGGGTGACATGGTTCATAGAAACGGCGGCAAATCGACCTACATCTGCCTGGGGTCGCCTACAAAAGGCGGCCATCACAATCCAAAATTCGATTTTGAGGAGGACATGATGCAGTGGGCTGTTGATATTCTCTGGGAGACGATTCAAACACTGTCGCGATCACGCCCTTGATAGGGCTTGGAGACATCACATAGACAATTTATTGTCGATGTTGCCGCGCGAAATGATTTTGCAATGGTTTCAGGTGTCAGCATTAACTGCGTCGAGCATAAATCACTATACATGGTGGACTGACATTAAAAAATTTTTTCACCGCAGAGTTCGCCGAGAGCGCAGAGAAAAGCTTTATTTGGTCGCAGAAAACCTGGTCCTCTGGGCCAGGTCAGAGCTAATCGGCTATGCCGTGAATCTGCTGCAAGCGGGGGCGGAATGATGGAATATTGGAATACTGGGTTTAGTGCAACGGGATCTAATCGTATAAGGATGGCACGGATCAGTTTGTAAAATCAGACCGTCATCCGCTTTGTATACCCAATATTCCATTATTCCACCATTCCATTATTCCATTATTCCATTTGCAGTCCAAGGTAAACTCCACCCCTCTGGGGTGAACTCAAAGCCGGGTCCTCTGGGCCCGGATCTTTACTTTTACTTGTACCTTTGCGATTTCTCCTCTGCGTGCTCCCACCGGGGCGTAGGCCTAAGGCCCTATGGGCCGGAGGCTGCGATCTCGAGCGAAGCAGGCGGTGAAATCAAATAATTATTGGAACATCGATAAATTATACGTCACTGTATTTGTTAAACTATGTACCAAGTGCTTTGCCGGACAAAACGCCGCCGGCGATATCAAACAAGGTTTACTGAGGTCAAAAACCAAAAAGTATTCTGTCAATCTAATTCCTCATATCCTGAATTCCTGAATTCCTCAATCCCTCAATTCCTAAATCCCTCAATTCCTCAATTCCTAAATCCCTCAATCCCTGAATTCTCCAATTAACCTACTAATACTTTTTCGAGGCGTTCAGTTAAAAAGGCGATCTCCGGATTGCTGATATTGAGCGGCGGAGAAATTCGTAACGTATGACCGTGGCTGTCATTGACAATGATGCCCAGGTCCATCAACTGGCGGCAGAATTTCATGGCATCGCCCTTTTTCACTTCGATGCCGATGAACAGGCCCTTGCCCCGGACCTCTTTGACATGTTTGGAGCGGGCGGCGATTTTCATGATCTTCTTCTTTAGCTTATCGCCCTGGATGCGGGCGCGTTCGGCCAGTTTTTCATCCTGCAGCACTTCCAGGGCTGCTACACCGGCGACGCAGGCCAGGGGATAGCCGCCAAATGTGGAACCATCCGATCCAACCTTAAAAGCCAGGTCCATCAACCGGGCATTGGTCACAAATACCGAAAGCGGGATAAGGCCGCCGGAGAGGGCCTTGCCCAGTATCAGGCCGTCGGGCACAATGCCTTCGTGCTCGAAACAAAAGTTTTTGCCGGTACGCCCCAGGCCGACCTGGATTTCATCCAGCATCAGCAGCAGATCATGATCGTCCGCCAGCTTGCGCAGTCCCCGCAAAAACCCGGGGCGCGGCACAATCATCCCGCCTTCGCCCTGCAGGGGTTCAACCAGGATGCCGCAGGTATTGCGGTTGATCGCCGCTTTGACCGCTGCCAGGTTACCGTATTCGACGGATACGAAGCCGGGGTTCAGGGGGCCGAATCCCTCCCGGTACTTGGATGGCGTTGAAAAAGAAATGACGGTAATCATGCGTCCGTGAAAGTTATTGTCGAAGACAATAATTTCCTGTTGACCGTCGGGTATGCCTTTTTCCTTCCAGCCATAGAAGCGGGCCATTTTGATGGCGGTTTCCACCGATTCGACGCCGCCGTTTTTGGGCATGACCTTGTTGCCGTCAGCGCCGAAACGCGGTGCCAGCTGGGGAACGAATTGGGCGGCCGTGGACAAAAAATGGGCCAGCGGGTCCGTATAAACCACATTGGAAATAACCGATGCATAATTGCCGGCCAGGGCCTTGATCACAGCGTTGACAACCTTAGGATGGTGATGTCCCAGGTTGGCGGCGGAATAGGCGGCCAGGCAATCCAGATATTTTTTCCCGGTGACATCCGTGATCCAGCTGCCCTGGGCCGTTCGGACCACAACCTCGAGCCGTTCGTAGTGGTTGGCGCCGGCCTGGCCTTCAAGATCATAAACCTCGTCATCGGTGGCGTTGGAGTATCCAAAAACAGGTCGACCGTATAAATTCATCGGTTGGTTCAACATGGCGATCCCTCCTGTCGTTCGATTTAAAATGTTGCTATATATATAGCAACTTTATCGGAAAATGCAATGATTTGTCAATCAATTTTGTCCGATCATTCTCGCTGAAAACCATAAACCCATTAATTTTTTTAGGAAAATTGACAAGATTATTGAATTGATGTATTCTGGCCGAAACTTCAACGGCATTCAGTTTTAAAGGTTTCCATTTATCGGCTTGACGGAAAAGAAACCATATTGCGGCCTATTTTGACAGTCCGATAATCCGGCATTAGAGTCATGTCGCAACTTGCCTAGCAACTTTGAAGGGACCCCAGTGGATATTACGGCTCTTTTACGGGATTTTGCGTTTTCAAAGTATGAATCATCCTGCTACCTGGCGCTGCTCACCCGGCACCCGGCCAACGGCTCCCAGTTGAGCAAACTATCCGGCATCGCCCGCTCGCGAATCTATGACGTTCTGCGCGGCCTGGTAAAAAAGAAGGTCATTTTTGAAATCGAAAAAGGCATGTATGTCCCCCTGCCGTTCGAGGAATTGAAAAAGCGCCTGCGGAACCAATTCGAATCCAACATCATGCTGCTGGAAGAGCAGCTCGATGCCATGGTCGGGCAGTCCAGCTTCGAGTACCTGTTTACCCTCAACGGCGTCGAGGAAGTCATATCCAAAGCCGGGGACATCATCGACTCCGCCGGACAGGAATTGTACCTGCGCCTTTTCCCGCAAACCTGGGAGCGTTTGCGCGGTCATCTTGATCGGGCAGTTCAGCGGGGCGTCGGCCTGCGCTACATATCCATGGGGCCCATGGACCTCGTTTATGACATCCAGGTTTTCCATCCCGATTATGACCGGATCAAGGGCAAACTCGGTGGGGAGTCCATCGACATTATCGCCGACAAGTCCGAGGCCCTGGCCGGCATATTCGAAAAAGACAAAATCGATCATTCCCCTTTTATCTGGTCCCGCAACCACTGGTTCGTGACGGCCAACCGCGACAGCCTGCGCCACGATTTTTACCATTATTTTTTCGATAAGCTTTACGAAAAAGAACAACCGCTTACGTCGCGCGACAAGCAGATTTACGCGTTTATCAAGGCTGACGATTAATGAGCGAAAGACGACCCCAGCCGGAGTTTGCCAATCTTGTTCTTAAAAACGGAAAAATCATCACCCTGGGCGCCGCTCGGCCCCTGACAAGCCATCGGTCGATTTGGCGCCCTTCCGGCTGGGGAGGTTTTGATGACGGTGAAACAGGTTAAGAGGTTCGAGATTGAAAGGTTCAAGGTTCAGAGGTTCAGGGTTCAGAGGTTCAGGGTTCCGAGGTTAAGGGTTCAGAGGTTCCGAGGTGCAAGGTGCAGCGCGGCCTCTGTCCTGGAAACGGCCGGTTTGATCAAAAATAGAAACTTTTAAAATACAGCAAAAATAGGAATGGATTCTAATCTTTAAAAGAAGATTGGACAGGATCGACAGGATCATCGGGATAAAACGGCCTTCGGCCGAAATGGCTCCTCGCCGAAGGCGAAAACCATCCCGTCAATCCTGTAAATCCTGTCAAAAAAAAAGAAATCGAATCCATTCCTAAGAAGTTTCATACGAGCACGATTTAATTACCCTGTTTTGGGATTAATATAGATTAAGTTCCAAACGAGAATTCAGAGGTCAAAGGTTTGGTCTGACCTCTGTCTTCTGCTTGCCGCGGCGTAGCTCGTAGAGCGAAGACGGGTCACCTGACTTCTGTCATCTGACCTCTGACCTCTGACCTCTGACCTCTGACCTCTCTCATCTGTCATCTGTCATCTGACCTCTGTCTTCTGACACCTGACACCTGACACCTGACACCTAACATCGAACACTAAAATTTGGTACCAAGGAGGCAATTTATAAATGTCAAAAATGAACCCCTTTGAAGCCACCTATGGAGGTGACAATTGGTCGTCCCGCGTGCAGAGCCTGCACGATGAACTCGGCCTGCTGTGGGGTGCCTGTGGGATCGACAGCGAATGGGCGCCGCTTAAAAAGGTTCTGCTCCACGCGCCCGGCGAGGAGCTGCAAGCATCGTTGGACGATTATGATGCGGCCCAGATGCTCGAATCGCTGGATATTGCCAAAGCACAGGCCCAGCACGCCGACATGGCCGCGGCCTACAAAAAATTGGGTATCGAAGTCTTTTACGTAAAGCCGGAGGGACCGGCCGCGCCCAATCAGATGTTCGTGGCCGATCTGATGGCGGCCACCCCGGAAGGGGTTATCGTTACCCGGCCCGCTTCCACGGTGCGCGCTGGCGAAGAGCGCTGGGTGGCGCGGCGCCTGGCCGAACAGGGGGTGCCCATCGTCAAAACAGTGCGCGGCACCGGCACCTTCGAGGGGGCCGACCTCATGTGGCTGCGGCCGGATGTCGCCATTATCGGCCGGGGGCTGCGGACCAACGACGAAGGCATGGCCCAGGTGACCGACTTGTTGACGGAAATGGGGGTTGTCGTCGTCCAGGTCGATCAGCCTTACGGCACGATGCACCTGATGGGCAGCCTGCGGTTTGCCGACCAAGACCTGGGCCTGGCCTACCCCAACCGCCTGGCGCACCGCGCGGTTGAGGCATTGAAGCGCTGCGGCATCGAGGTGGCGTTCGTGCCGTGTACAGACGAACTGCGCACCGGATCGGCTTTCAATATTGTCTGCCTGGGGCCGCGTGAGATATTGATGCCGGCCGGCAACCCCCAGACCCAGGGCTATTTTGAATCCCTGGGCATTAAATGCCACACGGTGGATGTCAGCGAACTGCGCAAAGCGGCCGGGGCCGTGGGTTGTTTGACCGGCATTGTCGAACGGGAGTTTGTCGGATGAGAAGAAAAACCATTTAATTTTGGATTTCGGATTGATGGAAGCGCTGCGCTCTGTCAATTCTAATAGATAGAATTCCTCAAATCCAAAATACGTAATTTAGGACGCAGATTTTCGCAGATGCACGCAGATTGCGCCAAATTGATGAATTGAGGGATTGAGGTATTATATAGAGCCTGCGCATAAACTTAAAATTGATCAGAATAAATTACAAAATTGTAGGTCCAACATTTTAAATTTGGTCAATGTTCTTTGAAAAATTGGTTAAAGCAGCAATCTGCTGTGCTTCAGGTTA
>Ga0209122_1000414_pt1 | contig 10933 bp, 11 predicted proteins | sample OlaalgELextract2_2_FD_187375 | JGI IMG/M metagenome (GOLD analysis project Ga0209122, IMG submission 187375) | Olavius algarvensis symbiont microbial communities from Tuscany, Italy - Type A ELBA extract 2 (SPAdes) (version 2) | ecosystem: Host-associated > Annelida > Digestive system >...
TAACCTGAAGCACAGCAGATTGCTGCTTTAACCAATTTTTCAAAGAACATTGACCAAATTTAAAATGTTGGACCTACAATTTTGTAATTTATTCTGATCAATTTTAAGTTTATGCGCAGGCTCTATAAGTAAAGGAGGGGCCATGAATCTCGAGATTTTTGAAAATATGGATGCGCCGGAACTTCGCAAGTATATCCAATTCCTGCTGTGGCATTATCGGGTTGTGGATGCATTCTGGTACTTGAAAATCACCGACCGATTCGATCAGAATACGGCAGACCAGTTGAATGAGAGCGTCTGGGGCAAAGTCGCCGCCATGGCTGCCAAAGATCTTGTCAAACGGTTCGACATCAAGGAAAAAGGATTGCCCGGATTTGTCGAAGCGCTGAAATATTTTCCCTGGTGTATCCTGGTGGGATACGAAATTGAGCAGAAGCCGGATGAAGTCCTCATTTCCGTTCCGTCATGTCCGACCCAGGTGGCACGCACCCGCCGGGGGCTGGCTGAATACGACTGCAAAGAAATGCACCGGGCCGAATTCTCGACCTTTGCCAAGGTCATTGATGAACGCATTCAAATCGAATGCCTGTTTGCGCCGCCGGACCCCCATCCGGCGGATATGCATTGTCAGTGGCGATTCACACTGGCAAATGCTTAGGGCGCTGCGATTGGGGTACAGAGAAAGAGGAACCGTGGATGTTAGCCAAAACAGGGTTTCAGGTTTCAGGTGTCAGCGCGGCCGCTTATCGAAGATCGGGCAGATTGATCTTAAATAGAAAACCTGGAAAGCGAATATCGAATATTGAAAGTTGAATTTGGAATTTCGATGGAACTTGTTCTATCTCTTTTATATGAAGACTGAGCGCAGCGACTTCATTTTCAATCCAAAATCCGAAATCCAAAATCCGAAATTGATACACTGTATAATCTTAAATATGTCATGTGATCTCTTTATCTAAAGACCATATTTGAATAAGGAGGTTATTCTTGCCTTTAGCATTTGATTCGCTTAGCCATGGCCAAATCGCGTTTGGCTTTTTTAATATCGAATCCGATATGCTGCTGTGTGACCATTATTTTATCTTTGCCGATCGGTTTTGCAATTATGTACAGGATCTGGCTGAAAAAGCCGACCAGCCCACCATTCGAACGGCCTGGGAGATTCAGATTATCCAGACCCCGGAAGCGATTGGTGATTTAATGGGGGCGATTCACGGAATTCGCTTTACCGGATTTATCGGTGAGCTATACCGACGCTTTCCATTTCCGTCCGAGGCGCAGAATTTCAAGCAAAACCCTCAAGGGTTTAAAACCCAATCCCAGGTCGCTGAAATTATCGGAAAGTACGCCACGCTGCGCGAAATTCAGGTTTCGGTTAAAAACAGCGACGCTGAAATTCAGGTCGGTGAGTACCGATTCAGCAGCACCCAATTCCAGGAATTAATCGACTATGTCTGGCGCGGCGGGTACCCGCGCTGGAAGGATAATATCAGACCGGCTTATGTGTCGGGCATGCGGGCGAAGATCTTGCGCAACTGCCAAGGGATATTTGAAGGGATTCGCACCCACGCTTTGGCTCAAACCGAGCTTGGGAATACATAACACACTATATTTGATACTCGCTTTCGACCGGTTTTTTAGATTTAACCGGCCGCCGGGTGACCAGCGGTTCGGCCGAACGGGTCCCGGTCAGCTTTGATCTAAATTAATTGACAGTTTGGTTCAGACATCTTATTGTTGCGGGATAAAAACAGCATGTTCTTAACAGGTGGGTTCCGGCATCCGGGATGGAAAAATGGTCCTGCAATCATCATATCTCAGTTTGAGAGAAAATTAATAAATCACGCTTCAAACATTTTAAAGGAGGATTAAGTAATGGTGGATCTGTCAACGCAGTATCTTGGAATGAAATTGAAAAATCCTGTCATCGCAGGTAGCTCCGGCTTGACCAATTCAGTCAAAAGCATTCAAGACCTTGAAGAGAGCGGCGCTGGTGCGGTGGTATTAAAATCTATTTTCGAGGAGGAGATCGCCTTTGAATACGAGGATATCTTAAAAGAGGCTTCTGAGGAAGGCGTTAACCTCGATCAGTTCGATTATTATGATTTTCATATAAAAGGAGAGAAACTCGACAAATACACCACCCTGATCGAAGAGAGCAAAAAAAGCGTATCCATCCCTGTGATCGCCAGCATCAATTGTGTCTATTCACACGAATGGACATCGTTTGCCAAGCAGCTGCAAACCGCCGGGGCGGATGCACTCGAATTGAATATGTTTTTTCTGCCTTCGGAATTCGATCGGACCACAGAAGAAAAAGAAAAAGCCTATTTCCAGATTATCGAAAAGGTCCAAAAGGAGATTACCATTCCCATCGCCTTGAAAATCAGCTACTATTTTTCCAACCTGGGACCCATGATTCAAAAGTTGTCTGAAACCGGGATTGCCGGATTGGTGCTATTTAACCGTTTTTACAGCCCGGATATCGATATCGACAAAATGGAAGTGGTGTCATCCAATGTCTTCAGTACGCCGTCCGATTTGCCGATTTCCCTGCGTTGGATCGCGATCATGGCCGAAAGGGTCAATTGTGACCTGGCAGCGTCAACCGGTGTTCATGACGGCACGGCGCTGATCAAGCAGATCCTGGCCGGGGCCAATGCCGTGCAGGTGGCTTCAACGCTTTACAAAAACGGCAAAGGGCAAATTACTGAAATGCTCAAAACCCTCGAAACGTGGATGGACCAGAAAAACTATGGCAGCCTGACCGATTTCAGAGGTAAAATGAGCCAGGCCAAGAGCAGCGATCCGGCGGCCTACGAAAGGGTGCAGTTCATGAGATATTTCGGCGGGAAGAAGTAACAAGAGGTTCAGAGGTTGGGAAGTTCAGGGGTTCAGAGGTTGGGAGGTTCAGAGGTTGGGGAGTTCAGGGGTTCAGGGGTTGGGAGGTTCAAGGGTTCAGAGGTTAAGAAGTTCAGGAGTTCAGAGGTTCAAGGTTCAGGATTCAACCTTTTAGGTTTGGATTCATTTTTTGATCTCTATCGAGGGTAGCGATGTAGTTAATAATGCGCCGGTACTAAAGCCGCAAATCCTTGACTCAGCAATAATGAGGATTTCAATCGTCAAACCTTGAACCTTTGAACCCAGGTCCTTTGAACCCGGAACCTTTGAACCCGGAACCTTTGAACCCAGAACCTTTGAACCCGGAACCTTATTTATCTGACGGTTTTTCTCAGATTAATAAAATTACTGCGGTCGAAGCCCAGGGTTTTAAAAAAAGAAAGCATGTCGGTGGAATCCCAGCGCACCGATGTGTATACATTTTCGATACCCTGCGACTTGTAGTATTTGAATATTTCTTCAGCCAGACCGGCACCGATTCCCTGACCCATGCAATTCGGGTCAACGCCCAGGGTGGCGATCCAGGCGCTTTTGGCCATCCCAAAGCCGGCTGTGAGAATATAACTGATCATAAAGCCCACGACTTCACCAGCGCTTTCGGCCACAAAGCATGCTTCATCATCACTTCGGGCATGATCTTCAACGACCCGCTTGAAATCCGCATCAATATCTTGCATGGTTATGGCCGCGTAAATTCGGCTGATCCGGGCGGCATCTTCTTTTTTTAATTTTCTGATATGTATTTTATCCACAAATGAATCCCTTTTCCTGATAAATGGATGTGAATCCTGCCGGTGCCCCCCGCCTTTGGTGACAGGCGGCTATCCGGTGCTAATCCGTGCGGATGATTTTTACCTTATGGCCGACCCAATTCGGGGGCAAGTATACTCTGCCGCTGTTTCCACTGGACTTAACCCGCTTTTCGATCATTTCTTCACCATAGATCTCGAACTTGACCTTGCTGCTGGAAACATCCGTGGCGAGATCCTGCTCGTTTGCGAAATCCTGATTGCCGCCTTGATTTTTATTATCTGGCACCTTGATTTGCCTCTTTCTAATGTTTTCCCAATCTGAGCGATTAAAATCAAAAGGCATCCGCATGGGGTAGATGCAAAGCGACCGCCCGCGCCGGTCAAGTCTTACCCCGAACCGCAACAGCCGAATGCCGCCTTTTTTTCATCGGAATCGCTCAATTCAGGATTTTAATTGATCCCTCCAGTAACTCGCGATAAAAACGAATCTGGTTGATTATCGCTGCAGAAGGCGGTATAGATATTACTTGAAGCTACATTACAGCTACATTGTATCGGAGTCAAGGGAAAAGAGTCTCGGGGTTTGGAGGTTCAGGGGTTTGGAGGTTCAGAGGTTCAGAGGTTCAGAGGTTCAGGGGTTCAGAGGTTCAGGGGTTTGGAGGTTCAGGGGTTCAGGGGTTCAAAGGTTCAGGGGTTCAGGGGTTCAAGGTTCAGAGATTAGCGGTTTAGCGCTGCCGCCGGCCAAACCAACGGCCGGTCGAATCGAAAAAGAAACTTTGAAAAAGCGAATATCGAACCAGGCCTTGTCGTGGATGAATGTCGAATATCGAAGGAATGTATTCTGTCTATTTTAAATTGATTGAGCGAAGCGATTTCACCCTTCATCATTCGATATTTCTTGTTCGATATTCTGCGGTTCGCTTTAAATGAAGTTTCATAAGAGCCCTGCCTCCGGCTAAAGGACAGCCGGTCTGATCAAAGAAAAGAAACTATGAAAAAGCGAATATCGAATATCGAACAAGGAATATCGAATGTCGAAGGAATGTATTCTATCTATTTTAAATCGACTGAGCGAAGCGAATCCATCATTATTCATTATTCATTATTCAATAGTCATTTCATGGTAGTTTCATAAGAGAGTGAAAGGATTGCGTGTCTGGAGGATTAGTGACGTATGTGGAAAGGCTTAATGGTGGCGGTTCCAGAAATCCGCAATCCGCAATCCGCAATCCGCAATCGAGAAAATCCGCAATCCGCAATCGAGAAAATCCGCAATCCGCAATCGACAAAATCCGCAATCGAGAAAAGGAGAGCACATGCTGACAGTTGGCATTGATGTGGGATCGATAACCGCCAAGGCGGCGGTGGTCAGAGACGGCGAAGTGATTTCGAGCCAATGGAGGTTGACCGGCTATAATGCCGGCAAGGCCGGTGACAATGTGTTTGCTGCAATTCTCAAAGAGGCGGGCATCGATCGATCATCGGTCAACCGGATCATCGCTACCGGATACGGCCGCAGCAGCATTGCTGTCGCCGACAAGACGATCACCGAGATTACCTGCCATGCCATGGGCGCCCACCACCTGAATCCTGCAGTTCGATCGGTAATCGATATCGGCGGGCAGGACAGCAAAGTCATTGCCGTGAATGATTCCGGCAATGTTAAAGATTTTGCCATGAACGATAAGTGCGCGGCCGGAACCGGCCGTTTTCTGGAAGTCATGGCCAGGGCGCTTGAAGTCGATCTTGATGCCTTTGGTGAATTTTCTTCCAAAGCCGATCAGCCCGCAAAAATCAGCAGTCTTTGTACAGTTTTTGCGGAGTCGGAAGTCATTTCGCTGATTTCAAAGGGCGTGCAAAGGGAAAACATCATTGCCGGTATCCACGAATCCATTGCGGCCCGGGTGGCCGCCATGGCCCTGAGAACCGGCCTCAAAACTCCGGTTATGATGACCGGCGGTGTGGCTAAGAATATGGGTGTCGTGCAGGCGCTCGAGAAAAAAATGGGGCGGCCGATAGAAGTGTCCCCGCTGAGCCAGATGACCGGTGCGATCGGCGCGGCCCTGCTGGCGCAAAGGGCTTAGGCCACGGGGTAGCGGGCAACCCGATTAGTCCCCTGGCTCCAAATTTTGCGACAACATGTTGCAAGTTACTGAAGGTTTCAGGTGTCAGGTTTCGGGTGTCAGTAAAAAACCAATCCTGATTCCGGAATTCTGCCTGGGTTGAGGCTGAAAATCACCAGCGGTGAAAGAAAGTCCATTTCATGAGGGATTCCCATCCAACGGGTCGACTTCAGTTGCTGACACCTGACACCCGACACCTGAAACCTGCCGTTAGTCGTTGTCACTTTCATTAGCCTCCCGGGGTGGACCAAGGCCGGCCCTTCTGGGATCGGATTTTTACTCGCCATGCTCTATGCCCTCTGCCCTCTGCGCTTTGCCCTATTCGTCCTCCAGCTGCATGTGTTCGGGAATGATCATGGATTCCACGAGGATCTCTTTGAGTGCCAGTGCCTTAACTCCCAAATCGTATTCCTCGCTCAAATCATTGACCTGGTCAAAGCAATTATGGCAAGGGGTGATCACGATTTTGGCGCCGGTTGCCCGGATTTGCTCCGCTTTTACCCGGCCCGACGCCATACGGACCGGCTTGTACTGCGGACCCATCGGCATGATACCGCCCCCGCCGCCGCAGCAGTGATTGCGATCACGGTTGGGCGCCATATCCCGGAAATCCTCCGCAATAAACGGGATGATTTTACGGGCCTCTTCCCAGAGTCCACCGTTTCTTGAGACATTGCACGGATCCTGGTAGGTGATGGGCTCCTTAATTTTTTTTGCGGGATCGATGATGAGACGACCGTCCCGCAGGTACTCGTACATCAGCCGCACAAAGTGCACCACTTCCACCGGCGGCCGGCCGTCCTTGTAGCCGGCCAAATACGGCCCTTCAAACGCCAGGGAGCGGTAGGCATGCCCGCACTCGGTGATCAGTATCTTCTCGACGCCCAATTCGAGCGCTTTTTCATAGACATTGCGCACCTGTTGTCCGGCCAGTTCGCGATCACCGCAGAACATGGGCAAATTTGTACAGTCCCATCCGAAGCCGGGAATCGTCCAGCTTTCGCCGGCGGCGGTGAAAATAATGGCGGCATTGGATATGTCCTGGGGATAGTAGACCGGCTCACGCGGATTGATGGTGTACATGTATTTGGCCCGGGGCTTGTCTACCGGTATTTTAATGTCCCGGTATTCATCTTCGGTTTCCTCTTCCATCCAATCACAGGTATCGATCAGCTCTTCTTCGGGAATGGCCATGTGATTGCCGGATCGGCGGCAGTTCTCCGAAAAATCGGCCAGGCTTTGCGGTTTGAATCCCTGTGAGTGGCAGATCTGGCGGGATATCGTGATCATGGTCGCGATGTCGATCCCAAAAGGGCAAAAAACGGAGCAGCGCTTGCACATGGTGCACTGCAGCCATGAAATTTTATAGCTTTGCTTTAAGAAATCCTCTGTCAACCGACCTTTGCGACGGTACATCTCCCCCAGGGTGTGATGAAATTTGTAGGCCGGGCTGAGCCTGGGATCTCTATCATTGGCCAGATAGACGAAACAACTCTCAGCGCACAAACCGCAGCGCGAACAAATACTAAGCCAGGTTTTTATCCGGGCGCCGTCGTTGGCCGCCAGAATAGCACGGATTTTCTCCCGATCAGCAGGGGTCTCGTTGTTTTCAAATTCTTTTTCCAATACTTCTTTGATGTCAACCATAGTTTTGCTCACTAACTTCTGAATTTAATATCGCCCACAAAAGCAGAATATTGATGCAAGTTGAAGGAATAGTTTAAATCTCAAATATCAAGCACCAAATTCCAAATAAAATTCAAATTCCAATAACCAATGACCAAAACAGTTTAACCGTCTATTTTGGATGCGTCCGAGGTTTGGTATTTTGAATTTCGGTAATTGTTATTTGTTTGATATTTGTAGTTTGATTTTTGTTATTTGGTATCGCCGCCTGGCAATTAACTTCAATTTTCACCAGTCAGCAATGTTTAGGAACCACTTAGCACTACCATGAGCGGGCCCCGCGTCGTCCGCCCATTTCAAAACCGATAAACGCCCGGGTAAAAAAGAACAGAATCATATGGGCCAGCTTGGTAAACGGGATCAGGATCAATATGAGCTCAGCCGATAATAAATGCAAGATCATCAGCACTTCATACGGCCCGATCTGATGGTACGCCAAAAAGCCGGTTAAAAAGGGCAGGGCGGTAAGAGCCAGCAGCACGTAGTCCCAGGCTTCGGTCAGAATGCGCACTTCAAGCCGCACGATGCGGCGAATCACCAGAAATACAATCGAGACAAAGAAAAGGACCGTCAGCACGTCGCTCAAGGCATCCGGCAGGGACCACAGGCTGATCCCCCAGGATTCATCCCACAGGATATTATGAGCGTTAAGAAACAAGGGAACGGCCAGCAGGGTGATATGAAAAACAAAAACCATCAAGCTAAAGACCGGCTGTTGCCGCATGCCTGCGCTGCCCCATGGCAGCAGCCAGTAAAAAATGGATTTGAGCCCCCACTTTAGGCTGGCATGGTTGTAGAGAACCCCATCTTTTTTACGGCTTAAACGATATAGATAGACGGTTCGAATAATCAGCCCGCCAAAAAAAATGACAAAGGCGGCCCACAAACCGGGGCCGGCTAAAATGGTGTAGATATGATTACTTTGCATGGTTGCCCCGAACCGTTAATCCACTGTGAAAAATCCGCAGTCAAGTTCAGGCAATGTTGCCCGAAAGCTGAAGTAAGCTGCCGGGTTAAAGCGGCGGCGGATTAGTGAGTTTATGTTGTGCATGCCCGTATCTTTCCCGGGGCTTAAAACACAAAGGCAGAGCCGATTTCGGCTCCGCCAGGTTATTATTTTGTTATTGCCTGAGTTGTAATCGATTCCGGGTTCATGGTTAACGGTTTCAAACCTACGGAGCTGCCCTGAATTTTAAAATTCCGTAAACCCGGAACTCCCCCATCGGGCGGACCTTATCGGTCAATGAAGATAAAGTTGCGTTAATCAGATCTGAATTCCAGGCCTTCTAACCCAAAACCTCAAACGCCGAACCTCTTGATCCTCGTACCACAAGAGTTACATTTCATTGTCAAAAACAGATTCGCTGCGCCATTGGCCGACGCGCAGCCAGCCGTCTCTGCGCTCCTCCGGATGCCTGCGTTCCTTGGCTTTTCTTCTTTCTCTGCCGCCCTTGGCAAAATAGGATTTATCCTGACCATGGCGGTTATCATTGTCGGAACGACGCTCCTCCGACGAGCGCTCTTCCCAGTCGTCATTGAGCAGTTGCTCAATTTTGGGTGTTTTTCTATTCATGGGGTCAGTCATATAGCGTCCTCGCGAGAATAGGGTCATTATTGATTCCATTTCGAGTTTCAATTCCGGAGTCGAATGCAGCAGCGCGAATCACAACGTATCACGGTCCGTCGAGCAGGAACTTCTTCCCCATTTCCACCGATAGAACGCGATAAAAAATATCCAAACTCTCAATAGGTTTGGTTTCCACCGCGATCTTGTCATGGATGTGACGGATTTTATAGGATAAAATGATCTTTATGTCAACAAATAATTAGCATTTTGATTCCAGATTTCGCTTGCCAACCCTACACGCTATCTGTTATACGCTCTTTATTTCCTAAGTTGGATTTAATTGATGAGGCTTCTTCATCATCGCTTGGGGAATTTGCCTAATCCAAGCAGGAAAACGGGCCGGAGCATCATTTTCTGCGGATCAAGCGGATTCTGCCGGATTGGATCCGGAATGCTGCGGCCTCCCCGCGTAGAGAAAACCGACAACCACAACCAAAGGAGGGAATCCACATGAAATTTACCAAACTAGGCGTTCTTATCGTCGTTGCAACTCTTATCGTTACCGCAGGGTATGCGGTAGCCGGCACCCTCGAAGAAGTTCGGGCCCGGGGCTATATTTTAGCGGGCGTCAATGGCGGCGTGGCCGGGTTCAGTATGCCGGATGAGAAGGGCGAGTGGATGGGTCTTGATGTTGAGACAGCCAAGGCCATTTCGGCCGCAGTTTTTGGCGATGCGAACAAGGTGAAATTCTCGGCCCTGACCGCCGTTCAGCGCTTGCCGGCGCTGCAGTCAAAGGAAATCGACGTGCTGTGCCGCAATACGACCCAAACCCTGACCCGTACAACCACCAATGGCCTGAATTTTGTCCAGGTCAATTTTTATGATGGGCAGGCCTTTTTGGTGCCCAAGAAATTAGGCGTAAAAAGCGCCAAAGAGCTCGATGGTGCAACCGTGTGTGTGCTTCCGGGAACGACCACCGAACTCAATGCGGCCGACTATTTTCGCAAAAATAATATGCAATGGAAGCCGGTTGTCATCGAGAATACGGCGGAATTGACCAAAGCATTTTTTGCAGGGCGCTGCGATGTCTATACTTCGGATGCTTCCCAACTGGCGGCCCATCGCTCGACCGCCCCAAAACCGGACGATTACGTTCTGCTGCCCGAAATTATCTCCAAAGAACCCCTCGCTCCGGTGGTTCGGCATGGCGATGATGTCTGGTATGACATCGTAAACTGGACGGTCATGGCGCTGATCCAGGCCGAAGAGTTCGGCATTACTTCCGCCAACGTGGATGAAATGCTGGGCAGCAACGATCCCCAGATTAAGCGTTTTCTGGGGGTAACGCCCGGACTTGGCAAAGCTTTGGGCCTTGATGAGAAGTGGGCTTACAACATTGTCAAACAGGTCGGCAACTATGGTGAAATCTACACTCGCAACGTCGGCCCCGACACGCCGTTGGCCCTGGAACGCGGACTGAACGCGCTGTGGTGGAATGGCGGCCTGATGTACGCTGCCCCGTTTAGATAATCAGAATAATTTGTCCCTGCGGGACAAATTATGTCTATTGCCGTAAAGTAAAAAACACGTTCCCGATGCCTGCCTTGCTTCATTCAATCAAGCGGGGCAGGCATTTAAATGGCCGTCTTTTTGGCCAATCAATCTCCGATTTAAAACGTGTTAAAAATTAAGTTCCGTTACCCATCGCTACTATACATTAGTGAATTTTAGATTTTAGATTTTGGATTTTGGATCGGTGGCATCGCTTCGCTCTATCTATAGAGTGGACGCATAAACGTAAAAATTCTCATTATATCAGCATGATAAGATAAAATACTACTTGACTTTTTTTGATATAAGTACTACTAAAATCACTCCTTTTATAGGCCTAGTTCCCTAAAACT
>Ga0209122_1000422_pt1 | contig 10791 bp, 8 predicted proteins | sample OlaalgELextract2_2_FD_187375 | JGI IMG/M metagenome (GOLD analysis project Ga0209122, IMG submission 187375) | Olavius algarvensis symbiont microbial communities from Tuscany, Italy - Type A ELBA extract 2 (SPAdes) (version 2) | ecosystem: Host-associated > Annelida > Digestive system >...
CCCGCCGCTGCCGATACCGCCCTGTTTCAGCACCACCAGCATCGCCAGGGTGCAGCTGGCCGGATCGGTGGCAAACTGGTCGGTGTCCCATCCCAGCAGCGGATCACCCACGTTGGCATCGATACTGCCCAGTTTGCCGTCGATGGATGCGACCGTTAAATCATGTTCAAATGTATGGCCGGCCAGGGTGGCGTGGTTGGCTTCGATGTTGAGCTTGAAATGGTCGAAGAGGTCGTAAGCCCGCAGGAAACTGAGGACGGTGGCGGCATCGAAATCATACTGGTGCTTGGTCGGCTCCTTTGGTTTCGGTTCGATCAGGAACTGGCCTTCGAAGCCGATTTGCCTGGCGTAGTCAACCGCCATATGAAAGAAGCGGGCCATTTGTTCCTGCTCACGCTTCATGTCTGTATTCAGCAGGGTTTCATAGCCTTCCCGACCACCCCAGAAAACATAATTGACGCCGCCGAGTTCTTTGGTTGCGGCAATCGCATGCTTCACCTGGGCAGCGGCGTAGGCAAAGACATGGGCATCGGGATTGGAGGCGGCACCATGGGCATAGCGCGGATGTCCGAAAAGATTGGCCGTTCCCCAAAGTAGTTTGATGCCGGATTCCTCCTGCAGCTGCTTGGCTTTGGCCACCATAACCTCTAAATTTTTGCAGGATTCAGCAAATGTCCCGCCTTCGGGCGCGAGGTCCCGGTCATGAAAGCAATAAAAGGGTGCCCCCAATTTCTGTGCAAATTCAAAGGCTGCCCGCACGGTATAATCCGCCTGTTCCAGCGGCGTGGCAGCTTTGATCCAGGGCCGCACAAAGGTGGGCGCACCGAAAGGATCCATGCCGCTGGCTTTGAAGGTATGCCAGTAGGCGACCGAAAACCGCAGGTGTTCCTGCATGGTTTTTTGGCCCACCATTTGCTGCGCGTTGTAATATTTAAACGCTAAGGGATTTTTTGATTCAGACCCTTCAAACGGGATTGCCTGCGGAATATCAGGAAAAAATTCATTCATTATGAACCCCCACCGGTTATAGTATGGATATTGTTTGTTATAAAGGTTTTAATAGATAGATTACGTTGTTCGCAGTTTATTTGAGATAGAAAATTTTGGATTTTAGATTTTGGATTTCGGATTGGTGGTATCGCTTCGCTCAGTCTATTTAAATTTAGATTTTAGATCTCGGCCTCCGGCCCATAGGGTTTGCAAGGGCCTGCGCTCCGGAGGGATTTTGGATTGGTGGAAACGCTCGCGCAACGCAGGCGCTTGCGCCGGGCGTCGCTCGGCTCTTAAATAAAATAGATAGAATACCTTAAATCCGCAATCCGCAATCCGCAATCTGCAAACCAAGGTCCGCAATCCGCAATCCAAAATCCAAAATCAGGCCACAGCCTTACCAGCGCTTGGCGACTTCTGCCTTTAAAAATTTGAGGCCGTCTTCGGCCAGTTGCTCTTCGGTGTCGTACATGCGGCGCCATATCTTGGTGGCGGCTGCCAGATCCTCCAGGGATTGTCCGAAGGCTTCTATAGTCATCCAGCCGTCGTAGTTAATATCCTTCAGCGTATCAAACGTGGTGTCCCAGCGTACACCGCCGCTTCCCGGCGTGCTGCGATCGTTTTCCGAGGTGTGAACCAGGATAAGATGATCGGCACACGCACGAATGGCACCGGCGATGTCCTTTTCTTCAATGTTGGCATGAAACGTGTCATACATCAGGCAACAACTCGGATGATCGACGGCTTTTACGAACTTTACCGCATCAGCGGCACAGGTGAGAAAATAGGTTTCAAATCGGTTCAAAAACTCAATGCCGAGTTTCACACCGCAATGGCCCGCATGCTCCGATACGATTTTCAGGCTTTCGACGGCCCATTCCCATTCCTGCTCCGTCGGTCCCTTGCCGCTGAAAATCCCCAGGCCGGAATGCAGCGGGCCATTCAGGGAATATGCTCCCAAAGCCTGACAGCAATCCAATGTCTGTTTGAGCAGATCGATGCCCCGAGCGCGAACTGCGGAATCCTGGCTGATCGGGTTGGCCTCTTCATTGCAAACCGACACGGCTGTTCGCTCCAGGCCGAGGTCATCCAGGCGCCCGGCCCAGGTCTGCCATTTTTTCAAATCGAGATCGAAAACCGGCACTTCAACACCATCAAAGCCCATTGCTTTTATCTTTTCTATAACGGGCAGCATGTTATCATGAATATCGTCGGACCAGAGAAACAGATTCATTCCGAATTTCATAGCGATCCCCCTTTCGGTTGCATCCCAATGCTGCGGGTGTTGCAGACTGTGAGTATATAAAATTTCAGGCAATAAGTAGAAATTAATTTATTCAGTAAACTTTTACTATAAACCAAGGTGATGTCAAGCTATTTTTTAAAGTTCGGTGAAAATCGGTTTAGAATTTGGATTAGTATATATCTATCTGTTATTACATTTTATTTTATAAATATTCGTCAGCGATTTTTTGCTGAATGAAGGAATGTTTTGGATCTGGTTGTCCTTCATTAATTTTTTTTTAAACAAAAGAGCCGAGGGACCGATGGTTCCGATTTATCCTTACTGGATGCCGGATCAAGTCCGGCATGGCGGAGTTGGCTGTTTGGTTGTCAGGTATTTAACCAAGGAACCGCGCTTTCTATTTATTTTGTTCATGGTTAAGTTGTCGGTAGGCGGTTGACTGTAATCAGTGATGCCGGGTCGTGCAATGGCCCCTGGGCGCAGGCGACCTCCAACTGTGGTCCCTGGTTGCCTTTGGCGCCGCCGGAGGCGGCTAAACCTTGAACCCGTGAACCGTTACGACTGTCAAATAAATTTTGAGGGGGGAAAATGATGATAAATAAACTTGTTCTAATTATCGCGGGGTTGATTGTTATCAGCACATACGGGACATGCCTGGCCGGACCAAGTGAACCGATGCGGCAGGCTATGAAGACGCCGGTCAGTATTTTTGATTTTGTCCTGTTTCAAATCGCCTATGAATTGAAATTTGTAAATGTTGATGGCCGGCACAGCTTTCTCAGTGAAATAAATTATCACGATGAAGATGATCGCATTCAAATAAGTTTCATTATGCCGGATTCCCATGCGCGTTGGTTTGTCTTTAAAAACAGTGATGAGCGCAGAAAACAGAGAATCTTGCGGGCTGAGATAGAAATATTGAATACCTTTATTGTTCGCCTGATAAAAAACATGCCGATCTATAGATTTATGCAGATCGAAGAATTCGATGCAGCTGAATTTAAACTCGATCTGGTGAAACGCCTAAATCTGAGCTTGAACACCTTTGATGCCAACAAGATCGTGTCCTACGAAGTTACCCGAAATCAGTCCGGAGAAATTACTTATCGCAGGGAAGCGTTATTGGATAGGGATAAATTGCAAAGTAAATCTCAGTGATTGATAAGTCATGCCCGGCCGGGATGATGTTGACTTAAAAGCTGTTTTCTGTGAAATTGCCAACAGCACTTCAATGTCCTTGAGAATCTAAATAAGACGAAGCTAACGTGGATTTTCAAATGTGGATTTTCAAATTAGATTTTTTCTTTTTAATTTCCACCTGAAGCATGTTGACCGGAGCTGGAGCATCACCAACTGGACATATTGAGGTGCATGAAACGGAGAAAAGCCGATGCCGACCATCATGACTCATACCGTTGTAGCTGTCTGCGCCGGATATACCCTTGGCAGGACAACTCTCCCGAAGCGGTTCTGGGTGCTTGGCATCATTGCCGCGGTTCTGCCGGATGCCGATGTTATCGGTTTAAAGTATCTTCACATTCCTTATGGCCACTTTCTGGGCCACCGGGGCTTTTTCCACTCCCCGTGCTTCGCTGCCTTGTTCAGCGTGGTAGCCGTGAGCCTCTTTTTTCGGCAGGAGCCCATTTTATCCCGCAGGTGGGTGGCCTATGTGCTCTTTTTCTTTGCCGTGGGCGCCAGCCACGGACTACTGGATGCTATGACCGATGGGGGGCGGGGTGTCGCCCTATTGGTGCCGTTTATCGACGAACGCTACTTTTTACCGTGGACTCCCATCGAAGTCTCTCCTATTGGGATTCGAAAATTTGTCAGCCAGCGCGGCCTGAACGTTATGAAAAGTGAAATGCTATGGATCTGGCTGCCGGCAGTCACCCTGGCCGTATTGGGGTGGATGATTCGAAGGATTTATTTAAAAATGAAAAAGAAACTCTAAAAAAGAGAATATCGAATATCGAATAATGAATGTCAAATGTCGAAGGAATGTATTCTGTCTATTTTATTAAAAAGACTGAGCAAAGCGATTCCACCATTCGTCAGTCGTCATTTTATGTAGTTTCACACGAGCGCGGCCTCCGGCTAAAGGACAGCCGGTCTGATCAGAAAAGAAACTTTTGGGAATTGGTTCCGAATTCGGCTGTTGTTGGGTTTCGCATTTCGTGATAGCCCCGCAAAAATGTAGGTTGGGTTGAGTGTAACGAAACCCAACAATGCCTGGAGTTGGCTCAACCCAACCTACAATCGCAACCCAGACTAAGGTGGAATCAACTCCAGCATTTGAATTGTAGTTTCATAAGAGCGCGGTCTCTGGCCAAAAAAACGGCCAGTCTGATCGGAAAAGAAACTGCACCAAATTTACGCAGTTTACGATGAACTCATTGGCCGTTTCGTCCTCGTCCTCGTGCTCGTCTTCGAAAATCTTGAGCCGCTTTCAAACCCGAGGACGAGGACGAGCACGAGGACGAGCACGATTTAAAGTCCCTTTTTTGGGGTTAATGCAGATGTAGTTTCATAAGAGCGCGGCCTCTGGCCGCGAGCGTCCAGTCTGATCGAGGATAGAAACAATGTCCTTATATGTTAACGTAGGGTCGGCCACCGTACCGACCGTTTTTCGCTGGCACAGTGGCCCGCCCTACGTCACTTCTTTTCGTCCTCGCCATTGTGCTCGTGCTCGTCCTCGAAGCTTTTGAGTCGCTTTCAAACCCGAGTACGAGGACGAGTACGAGCACGAGGACGATTTAATTACCCTGTCTTGGGGTCAATATAGGCGTAGTTTCATAAGCGTGAATTCTGAACCTTGGGCGGTTAATAGAACAAAAATGAAGGTCAACACCGGTAAAAAAAAGTCGATTTTTATTAGCAGCAGCGACCCAACGAGTCGTGGTCTTTTGCTGATACCCGACACCTGAAACCTGAACTCAGCGGATAACGTTAATTGCCATTTTAAACCCTCTGGAATCGGATATGTACTTCAAGGAATCTGAAACACATTGAGCCATCACAAGGCATACTCGATGTTGGGGCAAAAATTCCTGCTCAGCTCCGATCGCGCCCTGTATTGGGATGAACAACGGTTGCTGATCGTGGCTGATCCTCATTTCGGCAAAGCCCAGACTTTCCGGGAGAAAGGCCTTGCGGTGCCGCGCGGTACCACGGCCGACGATCTCAAGCGCCTGTCAGCCCTGATAAAACAGTTTAGACCGGAGCGGCTGCTCATTCTCGGCGATCTGGTCCACGACCGTATCGAGCATCCCGCCGAGATTAACCGGATGATCGACCGTTGGCGGGGGCACCACCGTGATGTTCAATTAATTTTGGTCAGGGGAAACCATGACCTTGGTGCCGGCGATCCACCGGCAAAATTTAAAATCGATCAGGTTGCTGATGAACTTCTGATCGATCCATTCATTTTTACCCACCAACCTGAAGTCGACAGCTCCTGCTATGGAATTGCCGGGCATCTACACCCGGCAGTTTCGTTAACCGGCAAAGGACGCTCGCGGGAGACGTTACCCTGCTTTTGTTTCGGCCCCCGAATCGCGCTTCTGCCGGCGTTCGGCGGCTTTACCGGCAACCAGGTGATCCGTCCCACCATAAGGGATCGAATCTATGTAATTGCCGGCAACGAAGTTATCAAGGTGCCAATTGCGCAACCCCTATCGAGTTAAAACCAATTGAGAATTATTGGGGTGATTGAAGATCTGGCGCATATTTGATATAGTTACATTTCAGTCCGTTTTCGAAATCAATCTCGGCTGTGGCAGCCAAGACCATGGCCGATGCAGGCAGGCATCTCTGGTGTTCAATCTGAATCAGCAATCATCTCAAAAAACGCCCCGCTCAAGTCCCGTTTTTCGAATCATCGAAACCGTCCTCCTTGCTGTTCTCCTGCTTAATTGTTTCAGCCCGCTGCTCTATGCTGATTCTTTCACTTCCGGCATGGGTTCGAATAAAGCCTACACGATCATGTTATACCTGAACGGCGACAATAATCTCACCCACGAGGTGCTGCATACCGTGGATATGCTGGAAACCGTCGGTTCATCAGATGATATGAATATTCTCGTGCTGGTCGATGGTCGTCCCGGCGGCGATCACGGATACGGACCGGGCTGGGATGGATCGAAATTATTGTATATTACCCACGATAGCCGCATCGGAGAAATTAATTCGCTTGTTCTGCAGGATATGGGTGAGCAAAATTTAGGAGAACCTGAAACACTGGCATCATTTATCAAACAAGGCCTCGGATACCCGGCGGATCGATACGTTTTCGGTACATTTGCCCATGGGCGTGGTGTCATCGACACCCAAACCATTGCCGCACCCGAGCCGCAAAAATCACTGGCCATTTCGCCCGATGAAACCGATGGCAGCATGATGACCCTGCAGGATTTTCGTCACGCAGTTCAACGGGGCCTGAACGGTAAAAAATTTGACGCCATGGTGTTTTTCTCATGCTTGACCGGCATGGTCGAGGTTGGCTATGCCCTGAAGGACCTGACCAAATATCTGATTGTCAGCGAGGACGAGATCCGCATCGTCAATAATCCACCGGGGAGCTTCCAAATCCGGGGCATCAAGTTTGAAGAACCGCTCAAGGCAATCCGCTCCAATCCGGATTTATCGATCTATGACTTCGGCAAAATTACCATCGACACCTTTATCGAACAATACTCGCGCGAGGTCACACTCAAGGATAGCCACCAACGACCATATACCTGCCGCTATCCGGCGGCTCTGGCGCTGATCGAATCTCAGGCCTTGGATCAACTGGCCGGTCATCTCAATAAGTTGGCCGGCTATATTAATGACAGATTGCGTGCTTCGGATGACTCAACGATGCTCCTCAACGAGATTCAATCAGCCTTATCGAAAACGCAACGCTATTCGAGCTTCATGAATCTGGAATATTATGATCTGCAGGATTTTATTCAGAATTTGGCGGGTAAAACGCGGGACCAACGCTTGACTGCATCGTGTCTCGCAGTCGTGGATTTTATGGTAAACAAGGTGGTCGTTTATGAGAAGCATACTCCGGACTCAGCTTCCAACGGTCTTTCAATATTTCTTTCCAATTACCTTATACCGGATAATATTTTTCGTTCGCACCAGAAGATGTACCAGAAGTCGAAATTTTGCCAGGACACAAGTTGGGATGAAATGATTGAGTTGATCCGGATACAGATGCGTTTGAAGTCTGAATAAAATAAGATTGCTTTGGATAGAGCTCTTTTTTTATGGTTTTAACAACGGACCGGGGATCTGATATCCCCCGGTCCTTTTTTTCCAGGATCTACATGTCTTTGGGCAGAATTACGGAGTCGATTACATGAATCACTCCATTGCTGGCCATAATATCGGTTTTGACGATCTTGGCGTTGTCTACCATAGCGTCTCCACCGCTCATACTCACCATGAAGCTTTTGCCATTGACGGTTTTAGCGGAGCTCATTTTCAGAACATCCGCCGCCATATACCGACCCGGTACGACGTGGTAAGTCAGAATCGACTGCAGCTTGGCCTTATTTTCCGGCTTTAGCAGATTTTCAACGGTCCCGGCCGGCAATTTGGCAAAGGCCGCGTCAGTCGGCGCGAACACGGTAAACGGTCCATCTCCCCTGAGAACATCCACCAAGTCCGCGGCCTTGAGGGCAGCCACCAGGGTGTTGAAACTTTTGGCCGAAACAGCGGTATCAACAATATCCATCGAGGTCTTGGTTTTGCTGCCGTAGTTGCCCGCCAGCAAGAGCGCCGGCATTCCGAGTAGCAGTAGTGATATGGTAGTGATTTTAAGTATTTTCATTTGAGTGACTCCTGTGTATGTGTGGTTGAGCAGCAATTTCTGCTGCCGGGTGGTTTTTCAATAAGCTTGGATCTTGAAAAGATCCGCTCCTGCCATCGAGACTATATCCGGCGGGTCTGGGAATGTTAAATTATAGCATCGCCGGTTTCATTATTGTCCCTGATACTGTAAAACTTAATCACCATCTTACTGTCTGCAATCCTAATTAAAAGGTAGTGGATTGACAGGTGTAATCTATCAGTTAAGCCGCCAAAGCGTGCCGTTCATAGCCATCATCATCAGCGTTCTTTTTGCCGCGTTCGCTAACGGCCGCGGACAGTGCTCTGAGCGCCTGGCCTTCAATCACTTCGCTCTCCAATAATTCGGCGGCGGTTTTTTCGAGAATGTCCCGATTGGATCTCAGTATATCGAGGGCTTCATTGTACTGCTCATCGATAATCTGTCTGATTTCTTTATCGATTAAATGCGAGGTCATTTCGCTGTAGTCCCCGCCGCCCTCCAGATTGGCGTTCAGGAACTGGCCCTGTTTTTTGTGGGCCAGATAAACCTGTCCGAGATGGCGACTCATCCCGTATTCCTTGACCATGCTGCGCGCGATGTCGGTGGCTCGTGAGATGTCGTTGTGAGCTCCTGTCGAAATGTCGTCAAAAATAATTTCCTCGGCCGCACGCCCTCCCAGCAGGGTTGCAATTCGATTCAACAATTCGGTACGCCTCATCAAAAAGCGATCTTCGGTCGGCACCTGCATGGTGTACCCCAGAGCGGCAATTCCCCGCGGGATAATAGATATTTTCTGAACCGGATCGGTTTCAGGCAGCGTCATGGCTACAATCGCATGCCCCAGTTCATGGTAGGCGACGATTTCCTTCTCTTTGGGATTGATAAGGCGGTTCTTTTTCTCGAGACCGGCCACGACCCTTTCGATCGCCTCTTCAAACTCTGCCATGCCGACCTGTGTCTTGTTTCTTCGGACCGACAGCAGGGCAGCTTCGTTCACCAGGTTGGCAAGATCGGCGCCGACCATGCCGGAAGTCATGCCGGCCAACACATCCACGTCCAGTTCCTCGACAGCCTTGATTTTGTTCAGATGAACCTTCAGGATGTCCGCCCGTCCCACCTTGTCGGGTCGGTCGACAAGAATCTGACGGTCAAAGCGTCCTGGCCGCAGCAGGGCAGGATCTAAAATTTCCGGGCGGTTGGTCGCGGCCACAAGAATGACACCCATGTTGGGATCGAATCCATCCAGTTCAACCAGTAGCTGATTCAGCGTCTGCTCGCGTTCGTCGTGTCCGCCGACAAATCCGATCCCGCGCGCTTTGCCCAGTGCGTCGAGCTCATCGACAAATATTATGCAAGGTGCATTTTCTTTGGCTTGCTTGAACAAATCTCTTACCCGGGCAGCGCCCAAGCCGACAAACATCTCGACGAACTCCGACCCGCTTAAGCTGAAGAAAGGCACCTTGCTTTCCCCGGCAACTGCTTTTGCCAGAAGGGTTTTGCCGGTGCCGGGCGGGCCCACCAGTAAAATGCCACGTGGTATTTGCCCGCCGATCCCGGTAAAGCGCTCCGGTTCTTTCAAAAAGTCGATGACTTCCAGCAACTCCTGCTTGGCCTCATCGACGCCGGCGGCATCATCGAACTTCATCTGGACATCATCTTCCATATAAATTTTGGCTTTGTTCCGCCCTAGGGACATGAAACCGCCCTGCTGTTGCTGAAAGCGGCGCATGATGAAGTACCAGAGGCCGACGAAGAGCAGAATTGGAAAAGTCCACGAAAAAAGGTTCGATAAAAAGTTCGATTGAATCTTGCCGGTATATTCTATCCCATTTTGATCCAGCACACCACTAAGATCGGGATCAACTCGTACCGTCTGAAAGCGGTCACCCTGTTCCGATGAAGCGGTATCAGTCAACATGCTGCCCTGTATAATCTTGTCTGTAACGGCAATGTCGGAAACCTTGCCCTCTTGGGCAAGGCGCAGAAATTCACTGTAAGGAATGGTCTTCACAGCGGCGGTTGACATCAAGCTATTCAGCAACAGGAAACCCAGCCAGAGACCACCCACAACCATTATCGTTTTCTTTTTGTTGTCTTTTTTCATGGATAACACCTCATTTTGACTACTGGGTTGATGACAACTTTTTGCACCTCCGACAGAGAAACCCGATGCTTTGGTTCTATAGAATGGTTTTCTTCCACACGGTTCCCAAGAACCGATCCTTATCAAATTCTAAATATAAACAAAATTTAGACACTGTCAAGCCATATTCTAAGCTTTATTGAATGGGCTTGATGCTTCTGTTAATTGAAAAATGTTTAGAAACGCTGCCAGGCATTAAAAATAGGTAATCGACCGCTAATCGGGAAGTCGGGCGGGCGGGCTGTCAACTAATATGGAGATGTTACTAAAACTTAGTCAAATATTAGACATGTTGTAGTTTTATCCCGTCATTCTACTCAATTTTTTCTCTCATTGATTTTCCGTCACTAAAGCAAATATTATCGGGTGACAAGATTCAAAGATTTACGGTTCTACAGCCTTAAATTAGGTAATCCATCGTGCGCCGCTAGTCTTTTGAATATCACGGTACTCCGAGATCGAAACTTTTAAATAACATCATACAAATTTTTTTTTGGTCGCAAAAAACCTGGTCCTCTGGGCCAGGTCAGAGCTAATCGGCTATGCCGTGAATCTGCTGCAAGCGGGGGCGGAATGATGGAATATTGGAAT
>Ga0209122_1000424_pt1 | contig 10788 bp, 7 predicted proteins | sample OlaalgELextract2_2_FD_187375 | JGI IMG/M metagenome (GOLD analysis project Ga0209122, IMG submission 187375) | Olavius algarvensis symbiont microbial communities from Tuscany, Italy - Type A ELBA extract 2 (SPAdes) (version 2) | ecosystem: Host-associated > Annelida > Digestive system >...
GTGTCGTTTTCTTCTTGTTGGCGTACTCGAGGTCGGAAAAACTGGGCTGCTTCGTCATGGATCAGGCTCGAAATTCTTGTCCCGCCAATTTTATCCCCTTAGCATGCCTTTTGCAGAGGTTCCTTAAATTACTGGTTTAACTTGAAAGTATACCTATAATCATGTCGTAGTATAGTGGGGGATACCCGCTAATAATCCCTGGGGGTTACGTGAACACCGAGTCTCAGATAGCAGATGGAGCGCAGGAATTGGTCAACCTGAACGTCAAAGTAATGGTAATTGACGACAGCAAGACCATCCGGCGCAGCGCTGAAACCTTGTTAAAAAAAGTTGGTTGTGAAGTCGTGACTGCGATCGACGGTTTCGAAGCTTTGGCTAAAATTACCGAACACAAACCGGATATTATTTTTGTCGACATCATGATGCCGAGGCTGGATGGTTACCAGACCTGCGCCTTGATTAAGAATAATCAAACTTTCAAGGCAACGCCGGTCATTATGCTTTCCAGCAAGGATAGTATTTTCGACAGGGCGCGCGGGCGTATCGTGGGTTCCGAAAAATATTTGACCAAGCCCTTTTCAAAAGAAGACCTAATTAATGCGATTACCACGCATGTCGGTTAGGCGGTTACGGTAAATGGAAGCAGAGGTAGTTCCCGAATGACGCATATATTAATTATTGATGACTCGCCAACCGAGGTGCATGTATTCAAAAGCATGCTGAAGAACAACGATATCGAGGTTTCGGTTGCCAAGAACGGTGAAGAGGGCATCGAAAAGGCGATTGAAATCAAACCCGATTGCATTTTGATGGATGTAGTAATGCCGGGGAAAAACGGTTTCCAGGCGACGCGTGATTTGAGCCGGAATCCGGCGACCGCGTCGATACCGGTGATCATTATTACCACCAAGGATCAGGAAACCGACAAGATCTGGGGTATGCGCCAAGGCGCTAAAGACTATATCGTAAAACCCACGGACGAGCGCGATTTGATCCAGCGCATAAACCGGGTGCTCGGTGCCAACGTCGACCCGAAAGACTGAGTTACTGATTAGCAATGCCCATTACATCGCCTTTTGAAATACTGAACAAACTGGATGCCCGCTTTCGCCGCAACTCCAGCGGATTGCCGGTGGCCAAGGCGGTGGTCGATGACTGGATCGGTATCGGCTTCGCGATTAATGAAATTCCGTTGATCGCAAAAATGGACGACGTTAGTGAAATTTTGCCGCCGCCCGAAACCATCCGCGTGCCGGGTGTCGCACCCTGGGTCAAAGGATTGGCAAATATTCGCGGCAACCTGATGCCGGTACTGGATATGAATGGATTCCTGTACGGCAAGTCCACCAGTATGCGCAAGGAAAGCCGGATATTGATCATCAATAAACTCGGTATCGTTGCCGGTTTGCTGGTGGATGAAGTTTACGGCTTGCGACGCTTTAAACTCGATGAGCATCAAAAACTGAATCAGGAGGGCCTGGGTTCGGTGGGGGATTATCTGGCCGGCGCCTTTGCCGATCAGGTGCGAAGCTGGAATGTTTTCAGTGTCGAAAGACTGGCCAACGCCGAGCAGTTCTTGAGGGTGATTTAAATGACAGCGCGTATACATTGAGGAGCCAATGGCAGTACTAGATAAAATCAAGAGTCGGTTTTCGGGCCAGGCCTCGGGCGCGAGTTCACCTGCGACCCAGGGTGGTGGCATCAACAAGAAGGCCGTCTTGGTCGGCATATTGCTGGTCATTGTAGTGGTGGCAATGGTGGTGCTATTCATCATCGAATCCGGAGAGGCGCGCAAAAATAAACTCTATACGGCGATCGCCGCGGAGCTGCAGGTCATTTCGCAACAGATCGCGGTTAACGCATTGGAGGCCGCCGCCGGACAGGACAAGGCTTTCGAAAGGCTGGCTTTCAATCAAAATCGATTTCAGGCCAATCTGGACAAATACGACAAGGGCGCCCAGGAACAGAATCTGCCCGCCCTGCCGGCGCATTTTTCGTTCGAGTTTTCGAACATGAAGGTAGTCTGGGACGACTATGACAAGGATATCGCGACGGTAGTCGCCGCCAAGAATTCGATTTCCACGGTCAGTAACTTTGTCACGCAAATCAACGAATCGTTGCCGCAATTGATTTCACTCTCCGACGGCGTAGTCGATAATCTGGTGGCCACCAACGCGCCACGAAAAAATATTGCGGTCGCGGCGCGCCAGGTAATTCTAATCCGCAGTATCGAGCACAGTCTCAACCAGATTCTGACCGATGGTGAACTGGTTATGGCAGTGGCGGACCGTTTCGCTACCGATGCCGCTCAACTTGAACAGCAATTGTTGGCCATGCTTGAAGGTAATGCCAAGCTTGGAATTGCCAAGTTTACCGGCGCCAACGTGATCGGTAACCTGCTGCAGTTTGCCGATCTTTACTCGGTGGTGCGCAAAAACGTGCGTGAGATTCTCGATAATTCCGCGCAGATTTTCAAGGTTCACGAAGCAGCCTTGAATATCGATCAACGCAGTCCGTTAATGCTTTCCGCGGCCGGCGAACTGATCGAGGCAATCGAGCGCAACGATGCCGAGGCAAAAGTTAATAACCTGATCGGTTACGTTCTCGGGTTTGTTGCGCTGCTGTTATTGTTTTGGCTGATCTTTCTCATTTCGAACGAATCGAAGAAAAGTCTGGCGGAATCCCAGGAGCAGAACGAAAAGAACCAGCGCGCGATCCTGCGCCTGCTCGATGAAATGACCAACCTGGCGGACGGCGATTTGTCGACCCACACCACGGTAACGGAAGATATTACCGGGGCGATCGCCGACTCGGTTAATTACTCCATCGATGCGTTGCGCGATCTCGTCGGCACCATAAACAACACCGCGAATCAGGTTCGTGGCGCGGTACGCAAAACCCAGAACCTGACCGGCGAGCTGGCCGAGGCCAGTGACGCCCAGGCGCGCCAGATATCCGAAGCCAGCGGCGCCGTAACCGAAATCTCCAAGTCGATGTCAAAGGTCTCCGAACGTGCCTCCGACTCGGCCGAGGTGGCGCGCAAATCGGTCAGCATTGCGCACAAGGGCGGTGAAACGGTGCGTCAGACCATCAATGTCATGGAAACCATTCGCGAACAGATCCAGGAAACCTCGAAGCGGATCAAGCGTCTGGGAGAATCGTCCCAGGAAATCGGCGATATCGTTAACCTGATTACGGAGATTTCCGATCAAACCAATATTTTGGCCCTCAATGCCGCGATTCAGGCGTCGATGGCGGGCGAGGCCGGCCGTGGTTTCGCAGTAGTCGCCGATGAGGTACAGCGACTTGCGGAAAGAACCGGTGACGCGACCAAGCAGATAGAAGCGCTGGTCAAGACCATCCAGGCGGATACCAACGAAGCTTCGGTTTCGATGGAGCAGAGCACCGCGAACGTAGTCAAGGGCGCCAAGTTAACCGAAAACGCGGGTAGCGCGCTCGATCGCATCGAGCAAGTGTCGATGAACCTGGCGCAGCGTATTCTTGAAATTTCGGACGCCACCCGTGACCAGGCGCAGGAAAGCGTGCAAATCACCGAGTCCATGGACGTAATTCAGGAAATCACCGCCAAAACCTCTAAAAGTTCGGAGCACGCTTCCCCGGCTATCGGCGATCTATCGGACATGGTAAAAGAAATGCAGACCTCGGTGGCGGGCTTCAAGCTGCCGGGTATCGGTTCGGCTGATAGCACCATGATGCAGGAACCCGAGGATTTGGCCGCGCTAGGTCTGAATACCGAGGCGGCGGAATAATAGGATATTCGATGACTCCTCAGGAAACCTCGATCAAACACAGCGCGCTTGGGTGGGTTAAGAAATCCATCGATGACAACCTGTCCGAGATCGATACCGATCTCAAACTTTTTGTCGAAGAGGAAGACGAGGCGCTGCTGGAACGGGTTCAGGAACGGCTGGGCGTTGTTCAGGGCGTGTTGCTAATGATCGAGCAATACGGCGCCGCGATGTTGACCGAGGAAATGGTGGCGCTGGTTGATTTCATCATCGAGAATAAGCAGGAGCAGGGCGAAAAGGCGTTGGAAGTCATGCTGCGTGCGGTACTGCAGTTGCCCGATTACCTCGAACATATCCAGTCCGGGCATCGCGATATTCCGATTGCGATTCTGCCATTATTGAACGATATACGCGCGGTCAGAAACCAGGATCTGTTTTCCGAAAAACTGCTGTTTCTGCCCGATTTGACGATGCACCAGGAGGGCGCCGAGATTCAGGCGATCGATAACGATCAAAATCAGGCATCCAAGCTACTGACGAAAAAATTACGCCCGGTGTACCAGTTGGCGCTGTTGAATATTATCAAGGATCAATCGGTCGACGAGAGTCTCAAACGTCTGCAAAAGGTATGCGAAACTCTGGAAGAGCGCTCCTTTTCCGAGCAAATCGCCCGGATATGGTGGATAGTGGGTGCCTTGATCGAATCGGTGGCGCGGCAGCAGCTGGAACTTGGCGTATCGATAAAAAACCTGTTGGGTAAGGTGGACGCGCTATTTCGGGTCATCCTTATTATAGGCGAGCGCGGTCTACTGCAGCGCCAGCCGATCGAGCTGATCAAAAATTTTCTGTATTACGTCGCCCAACCGGAATGCGATGGACCCAAGGCGCAGGCGATCAAGACCGCTTATCGACTGGAGCAGTTCCTGCCTTCGGAATCGGCACGTAGCGAAGTACTGAACAACATCGCCGGACCGAATCAGGCTCTGTTGAAAACAGTGGCGGAGGCGATGAAAGCCGATATCGAGGCGGTCAAATCCACCCTCGAGGTCTATGTCAACGGGGAATTGAGCGAGGTTCGCGCCTTGCAGGACCTACCGCAGGAAATGCATGTCATCTCCGATACCCTGGCTATGATCGGACTCGGTCCGCAGCGCCAATTGATAGAAGCCCAGATTGAAGTCGTCAAGGGCATCCTCGAAGGTAACAAGCCTGCCGAAGAAGAGCAGCTGCTTTTGATGGCCGGTGAATTGTTACAGGTGGAGCAATCGCTAGATCAGATGCAGAAGCGCCAGCCGCTTGGCGCGACATCGCCGCAAACGGAAAGCGACCTGTCGCAGGACTACGAACTGGACAGCGTCTTATCCGCGGTGGTCACCGCCGCCCTCGACGATATTCAGAAAACCAAGAATGCAATTCTGGAGTTCATAAAAGATTCTAGCCGCACCGAAAATATTGACCTCAGCATCAATTTAATGGGCGAATCCAGAGGGGCCTTGGAGTTACTCGGCGAACAGCGCGGGGTCGCCGTGGTTGATGGCTTGCTAACCTATCTAAAGGGTCACGACATCGAAGCTTTTTTGGATACCAGTAAGCTGGATTCGTTGTCGCAGGTCGTTGTTAGCCTGGAATATTACCTCGAGGCGCTCGGCGAACGCCGTAGCGACGCCAACGGCATCCTCGATTTCGCCGACATTCAACTAGAGGAACTGTTATCGAGCCTACCGGCCAAGCCTGCGGCAAAGACTGCCGCGCAGCGCCCCACGCCCCGCGCCAAATCGACCCCCGCAGCGGCGCCGAAGGCGCCCGATGCTAAAGCGCCGGCGGAGGTCACAAAACCACTGCCCGTTGCCGATGTCGTCGAGCTGGGAAATGAACCGGATGAGATAGCCACTACCGATCCGGGCCTCGAGGAGGCAACCGCGGCGCAAACCGCGGTTAGCCCGGATTCAGCCGACGGACGCCCCGCGGCGGATCCGGCGAAAAAAAAACCGTCCCAAAATCGACTGAAGGTCGAACCGGTAGACGATAATCCGGAGGTCCTCAAATCCGGTAGCGATCCCGATATCCTGGAAATTTATCTCGAGGAAGCCGCCGAAGAATCGCAGAATATTGCGCGCTTGCAACAAGACTGGTTATTACACCCCGAAGATGAAAATGCGTTAAAGAATATTCGCCGTGCATTCCACACCATCAAGGGTAGCGGGCGCCTGGTAGGGGCGATGAAGATCGGTGAGTTTGCCTGGGATTACGAACAGTTACTGAATCGACTCATCGACAAGGCCATTCCTCCTAGCAAACAGATAATCAATGCCGTCGGCAAGGCGGCACAGGCGCTGCCCGAACTGGTAAACGAGTTGACGACCTCCACGGCGCCGCAGGCTGACATCAACTATTTGCGAGGTCTGGCGCGTGCGCTGGCCGAGTTTAAGGCTGAACAGCTGATGACCGGTAACGCGCAACGGCAAAACGCGGCGGAATCTTCCGACGATCGGATTACCAATGCTGAGGTGACCGAACGCGAAGGACCCGGCGCCAGCGCACCCACAGAGGTTATTACACCCACACAGGTTATTACTCCTAATCCAAAGGACGCGGCGCTGCTGGAGCAAATTGAACCCGATACCATGCAAGTCGCCCCGGCTGAATTCGAAGCCATCAAGGAGCTGGCCGCAGAGGAAAGCGAACCGGCCGACGCTGGCGTTGCCTCCAGTTTCGATGACACGGTGCTGGCGCAACCACCGCAAATTCCCGGCGCCAGTGAAAATCAGGAAGCTTCGGAATCAGAGGATATCGCGGTCGACGATTTTGAGTTTGACGGGCTCGATACCGGCTACACGCAAGCGAATGATCATGCCCCAGCGACGGCAGAGGATGATGCGATCGAGTTGGAGGAAATCGAAGCCGTAGACCTCGAGTCGGCCGCCGAGGAGGAAATTGTAGTTCAAACCATCGGCGAAGATTTTCTCGATGACGACGCGTCGCTACAGCTTGAACCCGCGATGCCGGCTAGCGCCGAGTCCGAAATTGAAATCATGGACCTCGAGGTGATCGAGCCGGAGATTGAAGAATTGGTAGCGGATACCCCTGTTGCCCCGGATGAACTCGAGGCGGGTGCGACGATTGCGGCGTCTGAGCAGGCCGCCGCGGAAGCAATCGATGTTGAAGAAATAGTGGTGCAGGCGCCGGCGCCTGAAGCGGCGGGAATGACGCTCGAAATCAGCGATCTCGAAGCTGACGCAGGCGTCGCCTCGTCGCAGGTCGATCCGGCGCCCGGCGGTTTGCAGGGCGCCGCTGCGCCGGCGGTCGGTCTCAACCCGGCCCGTGACAAGGAGGAAGCCCCCGACCCTTTAGCAGGTACGACAGGGACCCGAATGCCTGGAGAAGAGGCAGAGGCCGACGTGTCCAAGGGCCGAGAGCCGGCCGCCGCAACCGGCCTGTCGTTCGATCCGGAGCTACTGACAATTTACCAGCAAGAGGTAGAGCAGCACCTAAGCATAGTAAGTTCCGCCCTTGATCAGGCCGAACAGGCACAGGAACTGATTCCCAGCGAAGAAGTATATCGCGCCCTGCATACTATATCATGGCGCTTCGCGCACCGCCGATATCACAACCATCGGCGAACTCGCCGGTTTGATGGAGAAGCCTCTGAAATCCGCGATCTCGCAAAAGACGGCGCTCGATCACGAAATCGTTGCGCTCTATCGAGAAGGGCAGCGCGTCATCCATAGTATGACCGAGGAACTGGTCGTTACACGGCAACTACCCGATATTCCCGGGGATCTCGAAATCAGTCTCAGGGCGCTGGCGGAGGATTTCGAAGAGCACACCGTCGAAATCCCTGTCGATGCTGAGCCTAGCGGAGAATTCATCGACACGCTAACAATGATGAACGAAGCAGTCGATTCGGAACAGGACGATGAACTGCTGACAATTTTCATCGACGAAGCCAATGAATTACTGGAGATGAGCGACCATACGCTGCATGAATGGGAACAGCAGCGCAGCGACGATTCCGGAACCATGGATTACAGCGCGGTGATGGAACTGCAACGTTATTTGCATACCCTGAAGGGCGGTGCTCGCATGGCGGAAATCAGCGAGATCAGCGATCTGTCGCATGAGATGGAGTCGCTGTTTATCGCGGTGATCGATGGGCGGGTCGAAAAAAACGAAAACCTGATCGAGTTGCTCAAGGATTGTTTCGATACACTGCATCGGCAAGTCGTTCAAGCACAGCAGGGCGAAGGCCTGAGTGATTCTTCGGCGATGGTGGCTACACTTAAAAAACTGCGCCTCAATGAAAGCGAGGTGAGCGCGCCGCAAGCCGAAGATACCGCCAGCGATGCGGAGAGCGAAGTCATCGATATCGTTCGAGAAAACTCGCCCGGAGAGCCCCTGTCGAGCACGGAAAGACCATCCCAGGATGTTATCAAGGTGCGCTCCGACCTGCTCGACAACCTGGTGAGCTCGGCCGGCGAAGTCAGTATTTACCGTGCGCGCATGGAGCAGAAGGTCGCCGGTTTCGGTTCCCACCTGGGTGAACTCGGGCAAACCATTGCGCGCCTCAAGAGCCAGTTGCGCAATCTCGAGGCGGAAACAGATGCGCAAATCCATTTTAGTCATCGCGCCGAACCCGGCCACTCGGAATTCGATCCGTTGGAAATGGATCGTTACACGTTGATTCAGGAACTGTCGCGCTCGCTGAGCGAGTCGGTCAACGACTTGTCCAGCCTGCAGGGCATGCTCGGGGAGCAGGTCAAGGATTCGGAAACCCTGCTGTTGCAGCAATCGCGCGTCAATACCGATTTGCAGGACGGTTTGATCAAGAGCCGTATGGTGAAATTTTCAGGCCTGTTATCGCGCCTGCGCCGACTGGTGCGGCAAAGCAGCCAAGAGCTCGGCAAGAAAGCCGAGTTGGTTATTACCGGCGAGGAAAATGAAGTCGATAACAAGGTGCTCGATCGCATGGTCGCACCGCTTGAACATATTATCCGTAACGCGCTGTCGCACGGCGTTGAAACCCCGGTAGAACGAGTTAAGAAAGGTAAGCCGGAAACCGGCAGGATCGCGGTAGATATTACCCGTGACGGCTCCGAGGTTGTGATTCGCGTGAGCGATGACGGCGCCGGCGTCAATATCGAAAAAGTCCGCAGTCGTGCGGTTCAGCTGGGGCTGTTGGAACAAAGCCATCAAGTCAGCGAGTCCGACCTGGTGCAGTATATTCTCGAGCCCGGCTTCAGTACCGCAGATCATGTTACCCAGCTTGCAGGCCGCAGCGTGGGCATGGATGTGGTCGATATCGAAGTCAAGCAGCTGGGCGGCACCCTACAGATCGAAACCAACCCGGAGGGTACTACTTTTGTCGCGCGCCTGCCGTTTACGCTGTCGATCAACCAGGCCATCCTGGTTCGCACCGGCGAAGAAACCTACGCCATTCCCCTGATCAATATCGAGGGTATTACCCGGCTGGACACCCAAAGTATGCTCGAGTATTACCGCCAGGATGAGCCCGAACTCGAATATGCCGGTCAGCGTTTTGCGCTGCATAGCCTGGCGAAACTGGTGGATACCGGAGTCCAGTTCCGGGCGGGCGGCGAAGTCGACAAGCAGCCGGTTATTCTAAGCCGCGCGGGCGACGTCCGGATCGCCCTGCATGTCGATGAAATCATCGGTAATCGCGAGATCGTCGTAAAAACCCTCGGCAAGCAACTGAGCCAGGTCAAGAGTCTTGCCGGCGCCAGTATCCTCGCGGACGGCAGCGTGGTGCTGATTCTCGACATCAACGGCCTCATCCGGCACAGCATCGCCAGTGCGGTCAAGACCGACTACCAGCAGGATCAAGGTCTCGACGATGCGCGCAATATGGTGATGGTGGTGGATGACTCGATAACGATGCGGCGCGTCGCCAGCAAACTACTCGAACGGCACAATTATGAAGTGGTAACTGCCAAGGATGGAGTCGATGCGCTGGCCCAGTTGCAGGATGTGCGTCCCGACGTCATGTTGCTGGATGTAGAAATGCCGCGCATGGATGGGTTCGAACTCGCGACTCATATGCAAAACGAGGAAACCTACTCCGCCATTCCTATCATCATGATCACTTCGCGCACCGGTGAAAAACATCGGGATCGCGCCCTGGAGATCGGTGTTACCAACTATATGGGTAAACCGTACCAGGAAGAAGAGCTGATCGAAAATATTCAGAGTGCGCTGGTCAGGTGACGTGATCTATGAGTGATAAAGCTACCTCGGTACGCTGCATGCTGTTGCAGCTGACTTCGCTGAATCTGTTGATCCCGAATTCGGCGGTGGCTGAAATCATCGGTTACTCGACGCCGCGGGCCTTGTCCGATACCAGCGACTGGTTTCCCGGCGTCGTACTGTGGTGCGGCGTTTTTGTGCCGGTAGTCGTGGTGGAGGAAATGTGCAATGTGGGTAGCGCCCAGGTGAGTCCGCGTGCGCGTATCGCCATCGTATACAATCCGGAGAAAGATCCCGATTTACCCTATATCGGAATCCAAATGCTGGATATTCCACGCGCCTATCTCGCCGAGACCGAGAGCATGGAATCGGGCAGTGACGAGAATCTCAGCCCCTATTTGATAACCCGCGTCGACGACGAGCAGCTCGCACGCGTGATTCCTGACATCGACCGCATCTGTGCCGACCTCAAACTCGAATTCAATCAAGGCCGCATCGAAGAATTGAAACGATGACAAAGTTTGGACTCCCGGGGACAGACCTTCAGGTCTGTCCCCGTCGAAGCGAGCAGCGACAAATCCGGATCGAAGCGGCAGCTAACTTATCGTTGTCGCAAGATCCCCGCTTGCGCGCACTGCTGTCCGGAATAAATTAAGTTGGTGTATTTGAAAGTGTTGACGTGCCCGGGTTTTACGAATAAAACCATAAGCAACAACTTAATTTCAGGACACTGCAACATGTATACAAATACCCGATTTGGCGAACTTTTGAAAGTCCTTCCTAAAAATACTTTCAAACGCTGCGTTGAACAGCATCGGAGCGATAAACATAACAAGGG
>Ga0209122_1000426_pt1 | contig 10772 bp, 8 predicted proteins | sample OlaalgELextract2_2_FD_187375 | JGI IMG/M metagenome (GOLD analysis project Ga0209122, IMG submission 187375) | Olavius algarvensis symbiont microbial communities from Tuscany, Italy - Type A ELBA extract 2 (SPAdes) (version 2) | ecosystem: Host-associated > Annelida > Digestive system >...
TAACCTGAAGCACAGCAGATTGCTGCTTTAACCAATTTTTCAAAGAACATTGACCAAATTTAAAATGTTGGACCTACAATTTTGTAATTTATTCTGATCAATTTTAAGTTTATGCGCAGGCTCTATAATCAAAGCTGCGTTCAGCAAGTCCAAATTCATTTAATTTTGTTTTCTCAACATCACCATGAATTACAAGGTCAAGCCTTTTCTGCGCCTCCAGACATGCCTCCTTTTTGATTTCCAAGCCAACGTATTCACAACCAATCTCCTTTTTGATCAACTGGCCCATACCCCCTTCCGCACAGCCAACCTCCAAAATTCTTTGAGGTTTACCGGTAATCATAGCAGGAATATCTTGGCGAATATTTGAAAAATAGGTTTCGTGCTTACTGTATGATACAGGGCTGACAAATTCTTTCATGTGTCTCTTACTTTTACTTTCTCGCGCCATCTGCAAAGCCAGATTAGCCACGCGTTCTGTAGCTTTTCCATCACACCTGCCATTGACACGATGCAAAAAGGATTTAATTTCACCATCCAAATATTCAGAACCCTCTTTTAGGATCCTATCCAATGCCTCTATCATCTCATCTTCATAAAAAACAATATCAAATGGCGCCATATCGGAGGTCGCAAAATTTGGTTCTGGATTGAATAGATGGATTAGTGGTATTCCAACCAACATTGCCTCTACAGCCATACTACCTGAACAGATTACAACATCTGAAACCTGAATAAGCTGTAACGGCGATTTATTAGTAAAGAGTTTAAAGGAAATAGCTTCCTCGCGAAGTGCTTTATCATAAAAACCCCATTTTTCTTTTTGACCAGGATGAAGTTTGACAACCAATTCAATATTGTCGTAAGCAGACAGATTCTTAATTCCTGCAAGCACTATCTTAAGATCGCGAATTAAGTACTGCTCAGGATTATCGGCGTTCCCAAAATTATGATACCATGTCGGGGCATACATAATCGTTTTTTTGTGAGATGGTAGCTGTAATTCCTTTTTAATCTTATGTAGTTTTTCATTTGAGCATGGTTTAAAAGAATCCCAATGTGGGTTCCCGGTGATGACGATCTTTTCTTCTGAATTCCCGTTACTTAAGTAGAATTGTCGGGAGCTATCACCAAAAACGGCAATTTTGTCAGCCCACACTTTGCCATGAACCGGTATTTGCCCCGGGATACCATGGCTTACAACCAGAGACGGCACATCATGCTTTCGGCCCAAGTATGTCAGAGCCTTTGTCCACGCGGTATGATCATTCCAAAGTAATATCAGCGATACATTTTCATCTTGGAGGCACTGGTCCAATGCCTGGATACTGGGAATATATTGCCTTGACTGTTTGACCTTAGACTCATTAACAATCTTTTCAAACAAATCGGCATGTTTTTTGAACCATAAAGGAAAGCCCGAAAAAATTCTTTCAGGAAAAGCTATGTATTGTGAAATTTCATGCGAATTTTTCCAACCCGCAGATTTATAGCGAGCTAACGCTTGATTCAAATTCAAAAAATCGAGATCATTCTTTCTAAGCATCCACTCCTGAACTGGTGAAAGTAAGTGATATGGATCAATAAGGATTTTATAGCCCATTTTCATTGACCTTCATTGTCCAGCGCAAAATATACTGATGACGGGGTCTGCAAAATGATTTCTTTCATAAGTTCATATTCCATAATAGGACCAAACGGGACATCACAAATTGAAATATCAGTCTTGTTTGGTGGTGTTTCATGCCAAGTTGTTACTAGTTTCTCAGCCCAGTATGAAAATTCTTCTTTCAATGATACATGGCGTAAAATATTGATATTTTCGTCTTCATAGGCATAATCCTTTTTAAAATTGCCATGATAGTGGCCTTGTTTAAGTTCCGACAGAAGTGTTTCCTTTTTGCACTGACTGGCTATACTGATGGGGTCTATTGGTAGAAATTGTGAAAATATTTCCGTGAGTTTTCTGTGAAATCTACGCACTCTTTTCGAATACAAAGTAGAATAGTAGTGAACATCAAGATATATCAGAAGTAGCTGTTCTTTTTTTTGTCCTATAATCTTCATTGCAAGTCGTGCCGCTTCATTTAAGTTTGTAGCCATATTGACGTTAACATAATTTCGGTCCAACAAAGGAACCATTTGAATTTTATTGGCAATAAAAAAGTTTTTGTGACTCATTCCCGGAGGGAATGAGGAAAGTATATCCTCTTCTATCCGGCACCAAAAATCTATGGCTTCAGCCGTCGAGAGAAGATTGAATAGTTGTTTTTCACAACTTTCGTTTTGCCCGCATAAAAATTTCAAAAATTCGTTTGAATTTAGAAAATCATAGGGAATGACTTGGTCGATTCTAACGCCGTTTATTCTTAATTCCTCATAAATTTCATCAACCGTCTCAAATGACTCATAAGCTTGGGCGGATGAATATTTTTTTTCGATATCCGGTAGGATTTCTTTGGCCCAATTCAGATGTTCCTTGCTACTCATTTCGAATAGGATTGTTCCACCGATCTTCAACACACGAACTAGCTCCCTAACTATTTCCTTCCAATTGGGAAAATGTACAAGCACCCATGTTGCATTCACCGTATCAAAGGTTTCATTCTTAAACGGAAGAGCCTCAACATCCCCACAGATGTTAGAACCACATTCAACCTGCCGGGCCAGCATCTCAACTGAAATATCCAATGCAATGACAGACTTATTAAGTGTGCGTAAGTGGTTGGTGATTCTTCCACTGCCGGCGCCAGCATCTAGTATCAGTCCTTTGGCATATCGGGAAATAATTTTCTTTTCACGCTCGGTTCCAACAGACGGTTTATCTACTGTTTTGTGATACCATTTCGCTGACGGAACGTGCCGCCACGCCGATCGCTTGAATTGTCTAATTTTTTGCGACCATTGGGTTTCTAACATTTCTAATTCCATCAATAATTTCAGGTTAATCGGTCTTCACCGGCCCATAGATATCTATGGATATTCGGCCGGAATTCGCCATAGGTGGAGTAATGAATATATAATTGTCAACATGAAAGTCTAAATCGGATTTTTGAAAACTGCCGACAACATCATTCCGGCGAAGGCCGGAAATAAATTCACATTTCTCCCCGCTCACGTTGCTGTGGGTAACACCGTAAATGGGGGGTTTAGATAGACCACCTTAATTCCGCAAAAATCATACCAATTTTCGCATTAAGGTAATTTTGCAAGGATCGATGATATGGATTTGCTGTAAGGTCGTGATATTAGGTCGGCAGACGTTATGGCTGGACGTTTAGGCGGGAAACGGGGGAAAAGTGGATATGGTCAACAAATTGACATATATGTCAATGAGATTACATTTTTATACAGAAAAGGACATGCGGGCAATATTGTAACCCCTAATTATTATTAAATTTCAAATAGAGTATTGCCGGACGCATCTATTCCAACGGAAAAAATTGAACTTGATATTTATAATGAGAATCATAATCAACTAAAATACATGCCTCCATTTACATTGATCGTTTGACCTGTAATATATGAGGAAGCATCGCCTGATAGAAAAACAGCGACATTTGCGACTTCTTCAGGTGTCGAAATCCTTCCAATAGGTATGCTTTTGACCTTCGCTTTTCCACTTTCAGATTCCAACTCTCTCCGAGCCATATCGCTACCAACTAGTCCTGGAGCTATGGAATTTATCGTTATACCGTCTTGGCTGTAGATACGAGCTAACGATCGCGTAAGGCTGATCAGCCCGGCTTTTGATGCTGCATAGTGCACCTGATTGAAGCCGCCCCATTGCCCTCCAATGGATGAAATGTTTATAATTCTACCCCAACCCTGCTTTTGCATGTCCGGCAGCAATTCTTGGCACAGGGTAAAAGGACCTCTAAGGTTAACTGAGAGCACATCATCCCAGTTCTCATCTGTTATTTCGTTAAACGCCTTCTCCTGAGCAATTGCAGCATTGTTTACAAGAACATTTATGAATCCAAATTGTTCTTTTATTATTGCCAGCGCCTTTTTAATGCTGCTTCTGTCTTCGACTGCCATCTGCAAAGCGATCGCTTTTCCCCCTAGCGTGTGGATTTCCTTCACAACCTTTTTCGCCATTGACTGCTGTGATTTATAGGTAAGAGCCACTGCTATTTGGCATTTGGACAACGCCTTCGATATCGCCGCACCGATGCCCCGACTGCCTCCTGTAACGATTGCAGTTTTGCCAACCAATTTGATTACCTCATTTTTTTTCGTGTTTTCGTTTGATTACTTTATTAACTGCTGCCCTGATAGCCGCGCTATCTAAACCGAATTTTTGGGCCAAATCGTCCGGTTCACCCGATTCGGCAAAAATATCATTTATACCCACTCGCTCCACCGGGACAGGTTCACAATCAACAACGACTTCCGCAACAGCACCGCCTAAGCCGCCGTAAATATTATGATCTTCTGCAGTTACGATTGCGCCGGTATTTACTGCTGAATCCACAATAAGTTCCTTATCTATTGGTTTCAGTGTCGACATATTTACCACTCTGCAGGATATGCCTTGTTCTTGCAGGTCTTCAGACGCCTGAATTGCACGAGTAACCATAACACCCATGGCGACAATCGTTACATCATTTCCCTCCCGTACGACCATACCTTTTCCCAGATCAAACTTCACTTGCTCATCAAAAAGGATTGGTATGGAACTCCTGCCGGTACGCAAATAAAAGGGGCCGGAGGTATCAAGTATAATAGGTATTGCACTTTTCAGTTCAAAGGGATCGGCCGGTGAAACAACCCTGAAATTAGGTATTGCCCTGAAGATGGCCACATCCTCAACAGCCTGATGTGTAGGCCCGTCAGGACCCACATCCAGCCCAAGGTGGCTGGCAACGATCTTCACATTAAAATTCGGATAAGCTATGGAGTTTCTGGCCTGTTCAACAGCTCTCATCGATGCAAAAACAGCATAGCAGGTTACTACGGGTATCACCCCACTTGTGGACAATCCTGCCGCCAATGACATCATATTTTGTTCTGCGATGCCACATTGAATGAATCGCTCAGGATACGCATCCCTGAAAATATTCGTCCCCGTACCGCCAGCCACATCGGCGTCCAGTACTACGAAATCATCCCTAACACCGGCAAGCTCTATGAGAGCTTGACCAAACGCATCACGCATCGTTACCATGTCATACCTATCGTTGCCGCAAATTCCGTGTTTTTGTTTTGGCATTAATTACCAAAGGTCTTCACACCCACATTCTCTTAGTGCCCATTCTTTTTCATCCCCTTGGGGGGCAAGACTTCCATGCCATTTTGGGTTGCCTTCCATAAAAGAGATCCCTTTCCCTTTTATTGTGTGAGCAACGATAATAAAGGGTTTGCCTTTTGTCTTTTTGGCCTGATTCAGGGCATCACCGATCTCCAGAAAATTATGCCCATCGATTTCTACTACATCCCAGCCGAAGGCTTTAAACTTTTCCGCCAGGGGCTCCAGGGCAGTTACATTACTGCACAAATCATCGCTTTGATATTTATTGTAATCAACAATGGCCACAAGATTATCTAACTGGTGACGGGCGCCAAACATCATGCCCTCCCAAACCTGCCCTTCATTGAGTTCGCCATCTCCAAGCAATACATATACTCGGTATTTCATTTTGTTTCTTTTTCCACCCAGAGCACAACCCAGGGCAAAAGAGAATCCCTGCCCAAGAGAACCGGAATTAAATTCCACTCCGGGTGTCTTTAGTCGGTCAGGATGCCCCTGGAGCATGCCGTCTACGCACCTAAGGTGTCTGAATTCTTCAACACCGAAAAATCCCTTTTGGGCCAATACTCCATATAATGCCAGGCATGAATGTCCTTTTGACAAAATAAATCTATCTCGATCTGGATGGTTGCAATTTGAGTGAGAGAAGTTGATTTCATTGTGAAACAGATATGTGATTATTTCTGCAGCCGACAATGATCCTCCGGGATGACCCGATCCGGCATGGCAATTCATAATTAAAATATATTTTCGCAATTCGCGGGCGTTTTCTTCCAGTTTCCAGGTAATTTTCTCAGTTGGTATCATTTCATTCTACCTTATCGCATTTTTTCAAGCTTCATGTATAAAGCCATTTTTTCATGATTTCTGTCCAATAGAAATCGGGAAAGGTGTTGCTTTTTATTAAACAGCGCCTTTTACCTCATTCAAATTAAACCGGAACGGTTTCAAAATTTACACTATTGGCTGCAAAAACGGCTCTTTCCTCGGCATCCTCAAAGGTCTCAGCTGTGACGTGAACAAAGCCGGCCCTTTTTGTATGATTGGATGGAAATTCAACGATATCGCCTTCCTTTAAAAAAAGCATTTTCTTAGACACCCACTCGTACTGATCAAGCTCATCAAATCCTTGAATCTTAACTATTCGTCCAGGTTCAGGGAAAAAATACCGAATGCCCATCTTACACACATCTATAGGGTTTAATTCAGAAATATCTAGTTCTTCCCCAAGGGCAAGCTTAATTACCTGTTTAACCAAGTCCACGCCGCGTGCGAGGGGGATCTGGTCTGTGCATAGATAACCTCCGCTTAATCTAGCCGCCATTTCTATAACCACTGGGCCTTGCGCAGATAGGACGATATCACCCTTAACCGATCCATTTATAATACCCAGGGATCTGGCTGCGCGGCCAACAACATCCGCCACCGATTGGAGAGTTTCATCGCTTAAATCGGCTGGCAAAACCCCGCCATTCTCAATAATATTCGGTGCGTATTTTTCAATTAGCTCATAATTCCTATCTGAAATAGAAGCGGTAAAGCACCGGTTGCAATAGATCATTGACTCCGTGCTCAACTGTTTCCCCTCAATAAATTTTTCTACCATGATCTTTTTACTATCGGAATTATCAAGAGCGTGTTGGAGTGCCCATTTCCTGTCTACGTCTTCAGTAACCCTCAATACACCTCTTGCGCCTCTGCCGTCGCTTGGTTTTATAACAAGTGGAAATCCCCACTTTATAGCCAATCTATCAATATCATCAGGGGAAAAAATCTCTTGATGAGGCGAAACCGGGATGCCGTCTTCGCGGAATTTTTCTTTCATTGTCAATTTGTCAGAAGAAATGAGAGCTGATTCAATGGAAATTCCCGGCAGATCCAATTCAGCCGCCACTTTGGCCACCGTCAGGGGCACGTCGTTGGCTAAAGTCATGACACCGTCAATATGGTATTTACGGTGAAATCGTTTTGCCGCAGACACAGTTTCTTCAACATTTCTCGTACTCGCTATTATCTTATGATCAGCATAAACCAAGGCCGGGGCTTCAGGACTGATATCGGATCCCACTGTTTCCAGATCCATTTCATGGGCCAATTCATAGGCACGCACCTGCTCGATACCCGCTCCGATGATAAGCAATCGTTTCTTACTCATATTTTTTTCCTGAGCAATAACATTACAGCATTTCTCGCTTTTTCAGGGGCAATATAGTTGCCGCGGCTGACCCCGAATATGTTTTCAATCTTGAAATAGCTTTCGCACTTGGCATACAGTTGCTTTATTTCATACTCTCGGATATGCTTGTCACCTAATGGCCTTCCAATATCGGTAAAGGGATATTTCATTGAAAGCGGTACCTCGAGAACCATTTGCCCTCCCTTTTTCAGCCATTTCGAACAATTTGTCAAAAACCGAACATCATCCCGGAAATGCTCCATTGAATGGATCGAAACAACAGCATCCAGACTATTTTCCTGGAGGATTTTAACATCGGAAGCATCGCCCGAAAAAAAAATGAGATTATTTACTTCAGAGAATCTCCTTTGGTTTTCCAGAATTTGCTTCCGGGAATAATCGATTCCGAATACCAATTCATTGAACCTTGACAGCTTTGCGGCGCCATCCCCATGGCCGCAGGCAATATCAGCCACAATGCCCCTATTGCTCTCCAACAAAGAGAGGGCTACCTTATAGGCGGGCATATCATTTAATCGAGCTCGCTCAGGGTAGTATCGATTCACAACGTCCCGAATTGCTTTGAACTTTTCAAGGCCGTAAACAGGCACGCTCTCCAAACAACTGAGCTGGAAAAACTCAGGAAAAAGGTCAACCGCAGCCCAAGGGCAAAAACTAAGGGATCGGGAGGTAAACGCCTTTTCTGGACACTCCCGCGTTGAAAGGGCCTCGGCCTTATTCAAAAAAGACAACGAGAAAATGTCTCCTGCGAATTTCATGTCAAAATTCCTTGGCAGCACCAGGTAATCCCGTTTCTCCGATCTAAGTATCTCAAGACACTTTACTAGAAATGCACAGTCCACCATGAAATGGTAGTTCAGAATTCTGGCGGCATAGATCATGCCGTATTTCTTCATGCACGCATTAAAACGCTTGGAGACATCCCATAAATCACCTTGAAAGCATTCCACACCCATTTCCTCGGCATATTTACGAACAACTCGATTTTCGGGTGTATCCCCACAAACCAGCACAATGGTATCAAAGTATCTTTTGGCTTTATTGGCGATACTAATATCCGGATCCCGGATAATTTCCCCATAGGATTCGAAATCAGACCAGTGCGTTTGAATTAATAGATTGTTGAAATCCATGTTAGCCAAGATTTAGACTACTTCGTTGACAGGTCCGATTCAAGTTTGGCAGGGTCAGGCACGACAATCCCTTTAATATATCCATCGCCGCGGTCAATGCCCATCTCGATGGCTTCGGCCACCTGGTCCAGTCTGAAAACATGAGTGATTAACTTTTCCATCGGAAATATTCCATTTTCAAGTGCCCACATGGCACGTCGAAGGTCATCATTAATGTTTCTTGAATGGGCCGGGTGGCAGGCAATAAGGGTTGGTGCCCGATTCATCAAATAGTGCCCGATTGAAAACGGATCCGTCCCATAAAAAGAAGGCATCATCAACTTTGCCCTTTTTTTCGGCTTACATAAACTGGCGCAAAGTTGCAGGGCTGACATGGCACCGGCAAATTCAAAAGCAATATCAACACCTCCCAGCCATCTGGTGTTTTGAGAGTCGTGATGCTGGCCGTCGAGATGTTCTCGGATTATCCAATAGGGATCTTCATGTAACGCATTAATGGCAATGGATGCGCCCAAATTCTTTGCAATCTTGAGGCGCTCATCGTGATGGCCCGATACAACGACTGATTTCAGAGGGTATAATTGGAGGCAGGCAATGGTCAGGAGCGCCATGAATCCGTCACCGCAAATGAATATGAAGTCTCCAAAGTCAGGTTCCGACATTCGCACGATGTTTACGGCAGCCATTAATGGTTCTCCCAGAGCATATTCTAGAGGGATATTTAGTGGAACTTTCACAAACACTTCATGGGAATCGATGATATGCGTTGCAAAACCGGATTCGCGATAGGCAACCCCCGTTACCCTGTCACCGGGCTTCAAACATTTTACATCTTTACCGACGTCGGTAACGATTCCCACAATCTCATGCCCCATGAAACAGGGAAATTTCGAGTATCGAAACGAAACGCCCGGCACGTTCTGCGTTTTACCCTGATAAACCGGATTCTCGCTGCTGCATATCCCGCAGGCGATAACCTCAACCAGGACATCGGAATTCAATAAAGACGGAACATCCTTGTCAACAAGCTCCATTCGATTCTGTTCAACGAGTAATACCTGCGTAATTTTCATCGCGTTAAATCCCTGCTTGAATCACATTCGAATCGTTCCAACGTTTGCATTCTTATACTGCCACCCCTTTTTATCGCGAAACTCATTCTTGATTCGGTTAAAGGTCTTGCAAAGCTCGTTTTTCTCAATACTATCCGGGCAATACGTCAGTTGGTTATATCTACCAGGTAAAAATGATATGTCTATAGTACCATTGGCAACGAGTTCTTCAAAGATTGGTGTACCAGGCAAAGGCTGAAAAAAGCAGAGTCCGATTTGATCAAAATCATTGATTTTTATGAAACGTTCCGTCTGCAGTATATCATCCATTGTTTCTCCGGGAAATCCAATAATAAAATTAGCCTTGACTTTCAATCCGGCTGCATGACACATCCGGACGAAAGGGTCAATAGAATCGAGGTCCATATCTTTTTGCATCAGCTTGAGTGTCCTGGGAGACCCGGATTCCGGGGCAATCGCCACTTCTTCCCACCCTGCCCGTCTCATTTTCTTTGCCAAATCCGGTGATAAGGTCGTTAATCGAAAACCATTTGGTGATGTAAGTATTAAGTCATCGAGTTGCAAGTCGCTTATGCAACGGCACAATTCAGAGACATAGTCTCTTTTTAATGTGAAATTATCGTCACCGAGGCTGATCACCCGCACAGAAAAATCTGCATAGAGCCTTTTAATAGTTTCGGCAATATAGCGGGGGGAATGAGCGCGAATTTTTCGACCACTGATAAGGGGAGCGGAACAAAACCGACAGCGGTAGGGACAACCTCGTGTGGCGATGATCAGGGCAGAGCGTAAGTTATCGTGCAGCACCGCTTGACCGGAGTAACCATAGCCGACATCATGGTAGTCCGCGAGCCTCAAGGCATGATAATCGACATTTCCAAAACTATCAAGGTTTGATTCAAAACAAACTGGGTTAGAGACAACCTCGTTGCCATCCGTCAAATAATTCAGTCCGGGGATATGCTTAAAGTCCTCAGAACTATCTGCATCAATAGCGTTCAGAAGCAGGGGAAAAGATTTCGGTACTATAACCCAAAAAAAGGCTATTTTTAACAAGCTTTGGAAGTAATTGGGCTGAAGATGCCGCCTTTTTTTGATCGTCGAATCTGGCGACC
>Ga0209122_1000428_pt1 | contig 10760 bp, 7 predicted proteins | sample OlaalgELextract2_2_FD_187375 | JGI IMG/M metagenome (GOLD analysis project Ga0209122, IMG submission 187375) | Olavius algarvensis symbiont microbial communities from Tuscany, Italy - Type A ELBA extract 2 (SPAdes) (version 2) | ecosystem: Host-associated > Annelida > Digestive system >...
CGGAAGTAGGGCCTATGACACTGATAACACTATATTACAATGGTTTTATATGCTGACAACTTCTGAGCACTGTCACTGACACTCGGCTAACTGTTAACACGTGAATGTTGAGAACCAGCTCGCAACTACATCACTCCAGTGCAGACGTTCACAGTGACTAGTTTCTGTGTTAGCTCAGCTCGGTGTGATTTGTGAATTCTGGTTTGTACTGCACTGTATTCAATACAGATCTGTTGAAACTTACTTCTGGTCTTCCGGGAAATAAAGTAGTTCAAGTAGAGACGGGTCAAAGAACGCTTTCTCTGTAACAACACCATAAATTACACAAACGTCATACCAGTTATCATCACCCTAATTGTCACCTCAGTAGAAGTGCTGTGTAAAAACAGTAATAACAGCGTGGATAAAAATTAATGATAAATTAACTAAACTTTTCAATCTATTAGACATCAATTCTATAGTCATGAAGTGATGTAGCGCTCATAAACGTTAACAAACCTGACGCATCTCTTGCTTGTATGGAGACGAGAAACGCTTCACGAAGTCGACCATCGGCAAGTAGCTGACGACTATGTTCTATCGACTCCACAGCAAGAACCACCTGCATCATCATCATCATCATCATCATCACCATCATAAAAAACCAGCAGCAGCAACAGCATTAACACTAGCATGTTAGAATGCACACAATACACATAAGACCGGCAGATTATGTATCACCAAGCGGAGGTTACTAATCTACGTTTTACAGTGAATACTGTCCATTCCACATGCACGTGTTTGCCAGCCCATTATGCTAACCACCTTCTGAGAGTAAGACTGATAGTTGTGGGATTTAGAGGTGGGTCCATATCACCTTTGTGATCCAAAATATCGGCAATATCGACATCGATATCCATTACTGCAGCGCTCTTTGGCCAAATCATATGTTTCATTATCGCCAGCAAAGTAGTCAGTGACGTCAGTTTTATTCCTTAACTTCTGTTTCGGACTAGTAGAGATGTAATGAGGTGTAATGACGCATCGCATTGCCAAATAAGATACTAAATTTTACTCATATACCTGTAAATGTCTGTCTTTAACGTTAAAAAGTTGGAAAAATTGATAAAATATCCAAAAATTACCGATATTTCAATTGTCACCGATACAATATCGATATATTGAAAAAATTATTATCTAAAGTGCCGATAATACTGATAATGATATACCGATATATATCGGGGATATATCGACCATATTTTCGATATACCGACCCACCTCTACTGGGAATGACCGAGTGGCAATAGCAAAATTTCACAATACATCAACCATGTGCACAAAAGAACGCCTACTTATCAGTGACGCAACGAAGCAAAAATTGAATAAATAAGCTGAATATATTTGTGTGCAATTTTTTTGATACGGTACTTCGGTTTCCTAGTTTTCTCTTGACAGAATTTTTATGGAATTCGCGAGTAAGGAAAAATTCGGTCTTTGCCGAAACGTGACATTTTTTTGCTACAGTTACATCCATCGGACCAATATGTCTTTTACAAAGAACAACAACAAAAATACACCAGTTTGTAATGCATGCAATGTCAGCATATTGCAACTGAATCTCAGATGCCAGTTATTATTACTCAGCCCGAAAGATGACACTCAAGGCTTACCGTCCCACGGAGGTTAGAAGGCTGAGTTGAGATGGCTGGCTGGTTACACACTGCTTAAGTAAGTAGTAAGTAAGTAAAAAGTGGATTTATATAGCACATCGTCGTGAAACCTCTAATGTGCTGAATGCATCAGTACGTTGCGAACAGAAACGTCTTCAGAGATTGTCTGAAACTGTTCCCGCCAATAATCTGAAGTGGTTTACCCACGCGCAGATGGTCACCCATCCTGATACTAACTGGGTCTGATGTAGCACAACTATTTCAATTGATTCCAACACGTTACCACTCAGCCAAAGCCGTTTGATACTCACTACACAGGCCTGGAAGCAGACACTGCCACCTAGCGATCAGACACTGTACTATACGTCAGCGAGTGTTTGATTGCAAATATTTGAGTTGTAAAATTTGTTTTAACGTGTTAAATTATGTATTTATTCTATTTATTTTTAATCTTTACTGTTTAGTAAATATTCAACAGCACTGACACAATTCTAGCCACTGTGACTGACGACACCATATATAGCAAGGCTGTCGTGAAGTTATATAACAACGTTTATATGCCACGGTAGTTCCATGTTTGACCGCTAGGATCGCCACTTGTCTGCTTCCAGGCTTGTGTAGTTAGTATCCAATGGCTTTGACTCAGCCAATGATGACGACGATGATGATGATGACGATGATGTTAATAACCTGAGCAGCAATGTCATCATTGATGACAATGTTGCTGATCTTGTCAAGCAGCTGTCCGAGCGAGTGAAGCGTCGACGCTGATGTAAACATGTTCTCAACACAGCGTTCTCTCAGCCACTCGTCAACCTCCTACACACAACATCTATACTATATACTCTCGTACAAGCCGAGAATTGTTGACACTAAGCAAGTAAGTTAGAACACTTATAAGGTGCTATTCTAATGGCCTAAACAGTCACAAAAGCGCCAAGTCACATCCCATAGGCCAAGTGAAATAGTGTTGTCTTTAGTCTGCTCTGGAAGTGTCCAAGTGTGGTAGATGATGAACGCACAGTTGGTGGCAGATCACTCCAGATACGTGGTCCGGAGACTGCAGAGGTGCATGATCCATAGGTTATCGTTCTCGTTCTGGGCACCATCAGATCTCCACGTGCTGCTGAACGAAGACAACGACGGCCAGTGCTGGCAGCAACCGGAACACACATTTCCGTCAGGTAAGATGGAGCTGCCCTGTGTAGACACTTGTAGACAATGGTACTCAGCTTGTATGACTGACTTCTGAGCCTGTACATTGTCTGCATTGATCCGATGAAAGACACTGTAATGTTAGACAAGCTAAAACCTACGAATGTAAGATAAAGGCTATTGAGCTACAATAAAAAGTAAATAACAAACATTAATATGAAAACATTAAAGTTGCTTATAAAAATGAGTTTCTTTGATAAAATCAATGACTTTCTGTGCTTCGACATTTTCAAATAAGTCTTCAGTAGAAGAAGCAACAAAGTGCTTGTTTTGTACATCATTAAAATTAACACACTCCATCAGGATGTGCTTCACTGTTAGTGGGCACTGATAAGTACCACATTCAGGTATGTTATCACCTAACATGTAACATAACACCTCCTCACAAAAATCGTGTGCCTGCAGTGTGCTGGCTTGCTTGAAACCAGGCCACTTACCAGTAACGAGGCCATGGTTCAGTCAACTCACTGTCCATTCATAACCCTGACCTATATCGGAACTTCTCCATAACCCTATTAACCTGCATCGGATGTAACCCAAATCCTGACCCACTGCAGTGCGATGTAGTAGATCCAATGTGGTCCGATGCAGTCCATTCGTCGGATTCACTGAATGAGTAAACCGTGACAGAATGCAAACAAATGCACAGTAGCAGACATAGCATTTTTTATGGCTAGAAGTTTGAATTTTCAAATTCTACCATTGAAGACCACTACCGACCACTAACGCCCAAAAGCCTCAGATTTGTGTCAATCTCAAGGACTGGGGGTCCAGACCCCCAAGACGCCTTGCTGTACATACTGTGTCAATCTCGTGGATGATAAAACAATAAAAATAAAACACACAAGAAAAGAATAGTAACTGACCCAGTCAGACACGATTTTCCTTCCGGGTTCGACAACTTTTAGTTTCGTTTTCTGTGTCTAAAAAACACAAGATTAAATTATGTACGGAATTAGTGCCATTAGTTTAGTTATATATGTTCTGTCAGTTTTTATAACTGAAGTATTAGTTATTATTATAGTTCTGTGAACTATAAAAACCAGCTTGACGAAACAGGACGAAACAGAACGGAGAACAAAGAACGCCTCCACCAGGCCTCCAAATCAAACTCTGGCACAGTGTGACCTTGACCTTTGACCTCCTGACCCTCAAAGTTGATCGTTTCATCCTCTTGCTCCGTGGACCATTGTGCCAATTTGCAGGAAAATTGAACACTTTGTTGCACCAAGTTAAAGGTAAAGGTTCCTACCCGAGCCGAAGCTAATAGGGCGGCGCTGATCTCCGTTTCTGTAGCTCTCAGCCAGACACCAGATAAATCAGCAAGACCACGGACACGGGGCTAGTGTGTCGCGTGGTGTGCCTGTTTACCTCCCAGCTTTCGCTGGTACCAAATTATACTGCTTGAGTGAGTGTGTAGTTTCTTAACGGCACATCAGCACAAGAAAGCTATTTAGTGCCATTCAAGGTTTATATGATGGATAGGATATGAAAATAAGTTATAAGAGAGTAAAACCTATGAATGTAAGATCATCGGCTATTAAGCTAGAATAAAAAACAAATAACAAACATTAATATGAAAACGTTAAAGTTGCTTGATGACAGAGGCAGTAGGGAGAGAGAGAGAGAGAGAGAGAGTAGGCTCTTAATGGCACATCAGCACAAAACAGGCCATCAGTGCCGTTCGAGGTAAAAAATATAAGCAAATGGGATAATCAGGTAAACTAAGGGAAATACTTAACAACGTTTAATGTTAAAAGCAAGGGACTTTAGCTAATATTTATAAAAGGAAATAACAAGCGTGATAAAACTGAATTTCTTTTATAAATCCATGACGCTTTGTGCATTGACATTTTCAAATACATCTTTCATTGAAGAAGCACTAAAATACTTGCTACAGATATCAGCAAAATTAACATATTCAATGAGAAAGTGCTCAACAGTGAGTGGGGACTGACAAGCAGAACATACTGGTTTTAGTGTATCTTACTTCTGTGTATATAGTCTTTTCTGTCTGTCTTTCTGCCATCTGGCGAATAAAAATGTTCATAATGATGGTAATTTAAAAAAAAATAAAAGCAATGCTGTTGTGAACATAGACATTATCAAATAAAGCCTTTCATCGATGATGTCACAGTGAAATAAGCAAGATATCACAATGATATCAGCAAGATATCAATGATATCAGCAAGATACCACAATGAGAGTAGCAAGATACCACGATGATAGTAGCAATATACCACAATGATAGCAGCAAGATACTACAATGATATCAGCAAGATACCACAATGAGAGTAGCAATATACCACAATGATAGCAGCAAGATACTACAATGATATCAGCAAGATATCACAATGATAGTAGCAAGATACCACAGAGTGAAATCCCAGCAGCAGTCGCAGTTGAGAAGCAAACACTGATAAAACGTGTCGCATGTCGACATCAACTCTGACATTGTCAGCCGTCACATTCACATTATACACCAGCAGGCCACCCCAGCGTGGACTAAGAAACGCATTTGTTGACGACACTTGGCCTTAACAACACACGCGCGTCATTGTAAACACTTTAAATATTCATCATAAATGCATAATAAACAGCCAAATGAGACCAACAAACCAAACAGTCACTGTAATACATATTCATTAATTACATACAGCTGCTGCTACAATACCTCCAAACGGTAAAGGTAAGGGATTTATATAGTGCCTTAATTGTAGTACACAAAGCACTCAGCTATGGATCACACAGCTTTACCTGCATTACGCCATACCTGCCTTTACCTCATAAGCATTCACCAGATGGTGCTACCACTGATTGCGGTGGCAGACATCTACTTGCAGTGTACTGCTCATTTATTGACCCCGAAAGGATGAAGGGCTGAGTAGGCCTAGTTGGCTGACATACAGCGGACAATTTACCCACATAAGTGGTCACCCGTCAGCGGAAGGTGATATGCTCACAGAGCATATCACATGATATGCTCCGAGCGCACGCACGGCAGATAAGAACTGGAAAATGACTATCCACCGTGCACACAAATACTGCGAGGCTATTAGTCAAAAAACATACACCAGACGGCAAAAGTAGTAGGCAAGTAAGCGAATACCCGAATAAAGATGTGAAGCGAAGCAATAACTTTTCGGTATGGCAACGGTCTGGGGTGGGCGTTAACATGGCTAACAGCGGTAACGCGCAGATAATCATGGGTCGAGGGGGCGGGTTGCGCACGTTTTTGCGCACGGTGGATAGCCATTTACTCGCTGTTATCATCCGTGCATGTGCACGGAGCATATAATTAATGCCCATCAGCTGTAGATCGAGCGCAGGACAGGGAAAGTTCGCCGGTCAAAGACCGACGTTCTACCACTGTGCCACACTACTAGCATTACTACTCTTAGATTTTATACCTAGGCATCAGCTTTAAAAGTCTATATCGGATATCCAAATCAACAGTTGAGTGAGTGTGTAGTTTCTTAACGGCACATCAGCACAAGAAGGCTATTTAGTGCCATTCAAGGTTTATATGATGGATAGGATATGAAAATAACTTATAAGAAGGTAAAACCTATGAATGTAAGATCAAGGCTATTAAGCTAGAATAAAAAACAAATAACAAACATTAATACGAAAACATTAAAGTTGCTTATAAAAACGAGTTTCTTTAATAAAATCAGCGATTTTATGAGCTTCAATATTATCAACTAAATCTTTAATGGAAGAAGCAACAAAGTGTTTATTTCGTACGTCGTTAAGATCAACACATTCAACCAGAATGTGTTTCACTGTTAGTGGGCAGTGAGTGAGTTAGTGTGTAGTTTCTTAACGGAACATCAGCACAAGAAGGCTATTTAGTGCCCAAATCAACAGTTATGAATATTCATCAAAATAAAATAAAATATGGGAATAATAAAAAAGGTAGCAGAAACTCACCAGATTCGTCGTAGATGATGAGCGGTGATTGGTCGCGAGTGGGAACATAAACAACGAAGTTGATGTTTGGATTGGTCGACACATGTGAACCTGCAACGTCATCAACTTCACTCATATTCTACTTAGTTTTAGGCACATTTCAGTTTTTTTTTGGTTTAATATTTTACAGCTTTAGTTTTGCCACGATAATCTCCGGTTATTTTTCCATAATTTGAAACACAGTGATAGCATTTATTTTAGACAGACCAACACTACAAATCAATCAATCAATCAATCAATCAATCAATCAATCAATCAAATCACCTGACCCTGATCACATGTATTTTTTGATTGCTCGAGTTTCTTCACTCTTTATTATATATAAGATTACAAGAAAATGACTAAAGCTATCATCATGAAACTTTCACGAAACTTTCAGACTAGACAGCTGACTGACCAGTGAGTGAGTGTGTAGTTTCTTAACGGCACACCAGCACAAGAAGGCTATTTAGTGCCACTGGCTGACCAGTAACAACTGCTTGTGCTTACTGTGCACCATTACAATGGTATGTAATGCTGTAGCACAGCGATCTTCTGTTAATATTTCCCTTCTACCAGACCAACACCACATCTCAGATGTGGCCAAATGGAGGTAAGAGGTTGACCAACATATATAGGGTGAGTGAGTGAGTAGTTTCTTAACCCCACATCAGCACAAAAAGGCTATTTAGTGCCATTCAAGGTTTTTGCAATAAGATATGAAAATAATTTATAAGACTGTAAAACCTATGAATGTAAGATCAAGGCTATTAATCTAGAATAAAAAAACAAACAACAAACATTAATATGAAAACATTATGACGGAGCTACAGAGGCAAGAGACTGACAGAGGTGAAAGGACCGACTGACAGACTGACCGAGGTAGGCCTCGATGGGGTTGATGATGTGAGGAAGCTGATCACTGTCGAGTCTTGAGCCGACGTCGGTCTTACGAGGCTGAACGCCGAGACCAATGTAGTGTAGGTACTAGCAGCATCCACATCATCATCATCATCATCATCATGACATCATCATCGTCATCATTGGCAGTATCTTTTGAATGTTATTTTCAAGTCAAATTAAAACATTTGTATTGTTACTGACTTTTATATATATGTTGATTCTGCACAAGTGCTGAAATACCGAACTCAGGAAAATATCGAAAAATGTAAAAAAAACTAACGTTCCAAAATAACTAGAAATGAGCACAATCTAAGTTAAATAAGAATTCATGTGATCAAACACACTATAAACATTTCATACTCGACTTAACTCGTCTCGTGATGTATCAGTTTAATTAAGCGCCTCACTTTACTTTAGTAAAAGAGGCGCTTATTGAGATAGGCTGTGTCGTGACGTCGTTGGTTGGTTGGTTGTCACGCGTGTGCAACGCCGCGTGCACTGTGGCCAAACGGTGCATCCTAGGCCTATAGTTACTATGGAACACTAATAGAAAACCCTACCCCAGGAATTCAATGGTACAACTTTCGACCCCCTGGGGTGACCCCTAACCCGGGAATTGGCCCCCCGTGAGGCGCTTTTTGTCAAATTACTTTGACCTCTTGTTTTAAGTGTCATTACCATTTGACACGCGATACTACACAGATTGACTTTCATGCCAGTTTCACTATCACGAATACCTCAGTTAACAATTACTCATTAATGACACTATTGCGACTACTGTAACAGTCAGAATGTCAGACCTGTGATTTCACAGTGATGTTTGTAAACTCACTCAGTGTCGTCAGCAAACTGTGTAAATATTCTACCACACACACAGAAAGATATACAGACACACAGACTCAGGCATATATCGACAGGTACTGCATGGCACACACAAACAAGAAATAACTACTACAGTATGATTAGAGTTCAGTAGTCCAAAGGGTCACCAGTCTGAAAGGTTGCTGGTCCTAATCCTAACCACAGCCTAAGCAGCAACCTTTCAGAATAATGACCCTTTGGTCACCACAGCTGCTGCTGCTACAGCAACGTGCTACTTAGTTTATTTTTAGCTACTTTTTTGTTAGTATGATAATCAGCCCGAATGAATGAATATTGCGTTATCATAATTTTCTGTTTGGCTCCGTGGTAGACTGAATCTTCTGAATTGAGTGATTAGTAGATCAAATAACAAACATTAATATAAAAACACTAGAGTTGCTTATAAAAACCAGTTTCTTCAATGATGTTCTTTGCTTCTACATTTTCAAATAAGTCTTTAATTGAAGAGACAACAAAGCATTTGCTGCATACATCATTAAAATCATCAACACACTCCATCAGGATGTGCTTTACTGTTAGTGCAAACTGACAAGTACCACATTCAGGTTTAAGATAGTTGACAGAAACATATACAGGAAACTAGAATAAAAATTCATCCACAATTATGCACACAGACGCATTCAAATTTTTTCACCAATGTGATTTTAAAATGTAAACAGTAAGCAAATGAACCTGATAAAATGTACTGACACTGATGATGACAACGAGGATAAAAATTGATAAACTGATAATAATGATGACGATGCCAATGTACACTGACCATCAACGGCAGACTGTACGTCCCACGACACAGACAAAACCTCTGGCTGAGGGTTGATCAGTGTAAACGTCACTTCGTATCCGGGACTTGACCCCAGCGACCTCATGCTGTCCTTATCTGCCTGACAGACAGACAACAGACATACAGAAACTCGAACCTGCTGTCTGTATGTAAGCAAATAAGCAGTTTCTTAACATGGCGCCGACAAAGAAATCAGTTCATCGTAGCAGGATGAATAGCTGGACGCAATAGTCATGCATTCAGGCTGATTATCGTACTAATCGATCACAAAGTGCTAAATCGAATTTCTGACGAAAGAAAAGCCAACGTTGGTGCAGGAGGTCTTTTGGAAACCTCGGACGGAAAGTGAATCAAAAGTAGACATCCGCTGTCCCAAGTCGATAACCAAATAGTCCGAGGCAAATAACTGTTTTCTTTCAATGCTAGTTTTATTCTATTTTACTACCCATAACTTTTTTTATCTCACTGTTCACTGCTGTTCATATTGCAATGTAAGCAGACTTTATGATTACGATTTTGATCTGTCCTGCAGTGTTGAGGCAAATCACAGAAATGCTGTTCAGTTGGTGGTGGGGTTTCCATGGTTATCTGATGCAGCTCTGACATTCAAGAGGCTTTCATTTCCAACAGCACTGTAAATAGCAAACTGCACATGCACGCTTTCTGTTCAGAAACATACGATTTACAGTTGTGCTTCTAAGTGTATGCAGAAACAGAAATTACAGAAATTTGGGATACATGTGTATCTCAGAACACAATTAACCGACAAAGTCAGTAATGAAAGAAGTTGAAAAGCGGAATGACGAGCAGCGATGTATGTATCTAAATGGTTATAACATCAGCAGCAGCTAGCATTCCTGGAGTGAGTGAGTGTGTAGTTTCTTAATGGCACATCAGCACAAGAAGGCTATTTAGCATTCCTGGAAGATTATACAAACGTACAGTCTGCAACATACGGTCTCGTATCTCTGAACTACAGTTTATGTACCACTGGTACTTGTACTGTGGAACATAACTCTTCTGTCCTGTTCTCTCTGTCTGTCTGTTCTCTATTTGTTGTATTGGTTATGCACCTATGCACAGCTGTTGATTGCTGGTTACTGTCAGATTGTCGACTGTTCGATATGAAGAGCACATCAAAAGGAAAACCAGGGCTCAAGAAGAAAAGACGGCAGACAAGCACAGGGCAGAAGAAAACTCAAGAGTGGCATGCAGTTACGGCTGACTTGCAAAGTGTCTCATCCACGAGGTGTCGTAACGTATCAACTCTGTATTGTGCTTGTCTGGTCACGCTCTGCTCACACAAGTCGGGTCGATGTACAGTTGAACTCTACCATGCGTCTCATCTCTGGTACCCTCCGTTCTACACCTCTCCCATG
>Ga0209122_1000445_pt1 | contig 10512 bp, 9 predicted proteins | sample OlaalgELextract2_2_FD_187375 | JGI IMG/M metagenome (GOLD analysis project Ga0209122, IMG submission 187375) | Olavius algarvensis symbiont microbial communities from Tuscany, Italy - Type A ELBA extract 2 (SPAdes) (version 2) | ecosystem: Host-associated > Annelida > Digestive system >...
AGTTTTAGGGAACTAGGCCTATAAAAGGAGTGATTTTAGTAGTACTTATATCAAAAAAAGTCAAGTAGTATTTTATCTTATCATGCTGATATAATGAGAATTTTTACGTTTATGCGTCCACTCTATAAGGATAAAATACCGCTGTCCATTCATAAATGGTGTTCCACGTCACGGCACGCTCCCAGTTGATTTTGTTTCATCATATCTAAAAACCACCGGATTATCAATGTCAGTTTGGCGATCTTAGCTCCAAAAGGAAAATATGTTCATAGAAGGCTGTAAATTGTGACCGGAATCTGTTAAGGTGATCGCCGACCTCATCCAAACCATACAAAACAAGGACGTGACATGAAATCTGATGAACGGTCAGCCGGCCGCATATCCGGCCTACCCAACAACGGGTTGGAGGTCGTAAAAGTCGAAGGTCGTCGCATTTTAAATGATTTTATTCGCCTGCCGTGGTCGCTATATTCAGACGACCCGATGTGGATTCCTCCCCTGCTGCTCGAACGCCGCATGCATCTGTCACCGAAAAATCCTTATTTCGACCACGCAAAATTTCAGGCCTGGGTTATATACCGCAGCGGAAAACCGGTGGGGAGGATCAGTGCCCAAATTGACCGGCTTCATATCGATCGCCACCAGGATGCCACCGGTTTCTTTGGGATGCTGGAGGGGGAAAATGATAATCGAACTTTCCAAACCCTCCTGAGTACGGCGGAAAATTGGCTGCGCGCGCAGGGAATGCAAAACATTTGCGGTCCGTTCAATTTATCGATCAATCAGGAATTGGGTTTGCTGGTAGACGGATTCGACACCCCGCCCTCCATGATGATGGGCCACGCCCGGCCATATTACGCCGACCTGATACAGGAAAATGGTTATCAAAAGGAAAAAGACCTGCTGGCCTTTACGATATCCACGGAAACAGAGCTATCCAAAGCAGTCAAGAAAATTACGGCAAAAGTTAAAAATAGGGTTATTATCAGGGGCCTGCGCAAATCGCATTTTGTTGAAGAGTTAGAGATCATTCGTGATATTTTCAATGATGCATGGTCTAAAAATTGGAATTTCATCCCTTTTACCAACGCGGAATTCGAACACTTGGGTAAAGATTTAAAAATGCTGGCTGATGAAGAACTGGTGAAAATTGCTGAAATCGATGGCGAACCGGCGGCTTTTATGGTTCTTTTGCCAAACATTCACGAAGTTATCCGTGATCTAAACGGCAGGCTGCTTCCCTTTGGATGGCTAAAAATACTTTGGCGGCTTAAAGTAAAATATCCGCAGTCGGCTCGCATCCCTTTAATGGGAGTGCGCTGCCGATATCACGACAGCCTGATGGGCGCGGCCCTGGCTTTCGGGGTGATCGGCGATGCACACCTTCCGGCGCTAAAGCGTGGCATTAAAGAAGTGGAACTTTCATGGATCCTTGAGGACAATTTGCCCATGCGCGGCATAATTGAGTTTCTCGGAGGACGGATTTATAAAACCTACCGCATGTATAGTAAAAACCTCTAACCAGAGTCACGCATGCTAAATTCAGTTATAGAGAAAAATGCCAAGTCTTCATCGACCTTTCACTGCCCTGGTTTTGGCCGCCGATCGCGGGCCGGGTGATCCGGTCGCCCGGGCATCCGGTGCCCCGTGTAAATCCCTGACCCCAATTGGCGGTGTCCCCATGGTATTGCGCGTGGTCGATGCCCTGACCGCCGCCCGGGAGGTGGGGGAGATATATTTGAGCGGGCCGCCGGAACCCATCGTAAATCAAACGGCTGCCCTGGTCCGTCTGATCGAATCCGGCAAAATTAAATGGTACGCAAATCAGGCCACACCAAGCACAAGCGCCTATCAGGTTTTAAAGCGGCTGCCGGCTGAGGCGCCGGTCTTATTAACCACGGCCGATCATGCCTTGCTAACCCCCCGGATGGTAGACTATTTTTGTAAGGAAGCAAGAACCACCAGTTGCGACGTCATCGCCGGCGTCGCCCGGCATGAGACCGTAACCGACACCTATCCCCAAACGCGCAGAACGGCCACCCGTTTGCAGGATGACGCCTACTGCGGATGCAACTTGTTCGCCTTTCTCACCCCCCGGGCACGTCAGGCGGCGGATTTCTGGCGGCAGGTTGAAGCCGAGCGCAAAAAGCCGCTGCGCGTGATTCGTATATTGGGCTGGGCCGCTGTATTGCGTTACCTGACGGGACGCCTGTCTTTAGATGATGCACTGTCAGGAATTTCGCGCCGTCTGGGGTTCAACGCGGGAGCCGTGATGATGCCTTTTGCTGAAGCGGCCGTGGATGTCGATTCGGTCAGCGACCTGGAACTGGTGGAGAGTATTGTTGCTGATAGTAACAACCAACCCGGCAAGCCGGAAATGAAGATTGAAGATTGAAGATTGAAGATTTATGGTATCGCTTCGCTCTATCTTTTTTATTTAAATCGACAACCATCCTAACATGTTCAATCTGGCTATAGGATAGATCTTGCGCAAATACGATTTGATTTCAACAAATAGACACTAGAGTAAACGCCACATTGGTAACTGTCTAACGACGATAGGCTCCTACCAATAACATATAGCTGCTTTTTTTGCCCTCTGCCCTTTGCCCTCTGGCGTCTGTCTTCTGTCCTCTGTCTTCTGTCCTCTGCCCTCTGTCCTCTGTCTTCTGTCTTCTGTCATCTGTCTTCTGTCCTCTGTCTTCTGTCCTCTGTCCTCCGCCCTCTGCACCATGCCCTATACGCTTGACCTTTTTCCGAATTCCCACTTCAAAAATCTGTCCTCTGCCCCATGCCCTCCGTTCTCTGTCTTCTGTCTTCTGCCCTCTGTCCTCTGTCCTCTGCCCTCTGTCTTCTGCCCTCTGTCTTCTGTCCTCTGTCCTCTGTCCTCTGTCATCCCCATGCATACCTTGTGGGCTGAAAAACGTCTTTCCCTTCAGCAGCGCGGCAGGCTTTGGCCACCCGGCCGGCCTGTTTAAGATCGGCGGGAAAATCGACCTCACACCACCGCAGCTCATTTGAGGGGCATGTCCAAATTGGAATTAATTGAGCCATTTCATTGATGACCGCCAGATACCATTTTTTGCGGGCTGCGGGATCGCGCAGGGCGTCCTCCACTGCCCGGCGGAACATGAGCGCACCTTCGCGCCGGAACAGCATCATCCCGATTGACTCGCCATCGATGCTATCGACAGCCAGGTCTTTACCAATCTTAACCAGCCGGTCTCCATCCAGGGCTACCTTCATATCATCCGCGTCATAGTTGCGTTTCCGGTGAGTTACGACAGTTATCGGACGGGCCGGCATGGCCAGCAAGCGGTCCACCACGGCGCACTCAAAAATTGTATCACCATTTATAAGAATAAATTCCTTGTTCATTTCTGACCGTGCCACCCAGCAGCTGAATAGATTGTCGGCCCAGGCAAAAGTCGGGTTATATAGAACACGCACCCGTTTAGAACCATAGCGGCTTTGCAACTGCCCCCGCACCCGATCTGCATGGTAGCCGACAACGACGGTTACCTGTTCAATCCCTCCCTTGTATAGCTCATCGATTTGCCACTCAATCAGGGATTGACCCTCGATGTTCAAAAGACATTTGGGATTGTCAGCGGTCAGCGGCATCAATCGTTTCCCCTGGCCGGCACTTAGAATGACTGCTTTCATAGGCTACAACCTCTCGGTTTTGAGAATAAATATTCGGTAACAATAACTGGTATTTCGCATCCTTCATCCACCATCCAGAAGACTGAGGACAGATGACAGAGGACAGAGGACAGATGACAGAGGACAGAGGACAGACGACAGTAACCGGTGGTCAGTTATCAGAATTCAAAATTCGGCAGCAATAACTGGCCTTTCGCATCCGGTATCCGGTATCCGGCATCCAGCATCCAGCATCGAGTATCCAGTATCCAGTATCCAGTATCCAGCATCCAGTATCCAGCATCGAGTATCCAGTATCCAGTATCCAGCATCCAGCATCCAGCATCCAGTATCCAGCATCCAGTATCCAGCATCCAGCATCCAGCATCGAGCATCCAGCATCCAGCATCCAGTATCCAGCATCCAGTATCCAATATCCAGCATCCAGCATCCAGTATCCAGTATCCAGTATCCAGTATCCAGCATCCAGCATCCAGTATCCAGCATCCAGCATCCAGCATCCAGCATCCAGTATCCAGCATCCAGCATCCAGTATCCAGTATCCAGCATCCAGTATCCAGCATCCAGCATCCAGCATCGAGCACCGAGCATCCAGCAATTCAGCCGAAAATCGGCTGAACATTGATAAAAACCGGCACTTTGATGTCGTTAAGTATTGATCGCGCTCGGATCATTTAGCCTCAATTCGAGCAATTCATCGAAAAATCCAATGGAACTGGCAAGTATTCGATGGAATGATTCATTTTGTTCTCGGTTCAATCCAAGGGACTTGGCGACAGTCGAAAATACGTCGGACTGTTTCAGCTTTATTTGCTCGAGCATATCGCGGCCCTTATCCGTCAAGCGGACCGTGGTGATGCGCTGGTTCTCAGGCAAAATTATTTTATCAACCAGTTTTTTTTCTTTCCACAATTTAGTAATGGTTGTTGATATCGTGCTGTTGCTTACCCTTGGATAAAAATTGCTGATTTCGGAGATACACATATTTCCTTTGGTACCGATGAGTTCCAAAATGAGGGCTTCCCGGTCACTCAAGTCGTGCACCCGTTTTTCCTCCGACAATTTCGAGGCGATGTACAATCGCACCCTAAAAGCCATGTCATAGATCATCATTTCAGTCACTTCTTTCATCAAGTCCTCCTTGTAAATTAGCCTAATTTAACAATACAAATATTAATAATACAAAAATTACTATTTGTAAAGAGTTTGCTATACTAATTTTATTAAATATAAATATTTTGAAAATAGAAATATTTTCCATATTAACTCTTGACAAACTAAAATATAACTTTATAATTAATTTCAATGAAACATTTCGAATATCAAAATATTTTCTATTCAAATTATATTGATATAAAAAAATATTTTTATTAAAAATATTTTTCGATTAAACTCTTGACAAATTGAATTGATCGATTTACCATTGAATTAATTTTTCGAACTGTTAAAGCCCATGAAACAAAAAAAACAATGGATACTTTAAATACGCTTTCTATCTCATGCGTACTATTTTATAGAATTAAATAAAGAGGCATAATTATTGCAACTGCTTTACAGTTTTTGAAATTCATGTTACGCTTTTCGTGACTCTTGATGTATAGGGCCAAGACCCTAATTTTCCAGGAAATCGGAATCGGATTGGAAAGTTCACGAGACTAGGGCAGCCCAAGGCAATAAAACGACCCGCTGCGTGGTGGTCATCCCGCACGGCAGGCAATCAACCTTGAAATTGCTCATCGAAAATTTTCCGGTCTGATGCAGCTAATAAAATTTTGAAAATAACCATGTCAGGGATTTGACATTTAATTATAAATCAGGTAATAGCCACATCGGCAGAACTTCCCGATCTTAAATGGCAAAGATTCTTTACAGATCAGGGGTAAGTTGCAGATGTTAGGTTAATGCAGCGATACCGGGGAGGAAGACCGCTGTACTAACTTGATTTGGACTTAAGGAGGCTTTAGTTGCTATGGATGCTACACCTGCCGCACATAATCTGCCGTTGCGGATTGCGGATTTCTCTACGCTAGCGGAAGCGCTCGATTATGCAGCTCGTGGAAAAACCGGGTATAATTTTTATACGGGTGGCGTCAAGTTATACGCAAAATTACCCTACGCAGAACTGAGAAGAGATGCGCAGGCACTGGCGCGCCGTTTTATCGATCTCGGTGTGAGCCGCGGCTCGCGGGTCGCCCTGGTGGCTGAGACGCACCCGGATTTCATGCGGTTCTTTTTCGCCTGCCAGTACGCAGGATTGGTCCCCGTACCGCTGCCGGCCTCTGTTCATCTGGGCGGTCGTCAGGCCTATGTATCCCAGCTTAAAAGACTCCTTTCAATCTGCCAGGCGGAAATCGCCATGGCACCGGATGGTTTCCTGTCCTACCTGAAAGAAGCTGCCCAGGACCTGGATTTGAGATTTTTAGGCAGCCCACAGGATTTTTATGATCTACCCGAACCCAGCATTCGTCTGCGTCCATCGCAGCCGGATGAAGTGGCCTATTTGCAATATACTTCCGGCAGCACCCGTTTTCCGCGCGGCGTGATGATCACCCAGAAGGCCGTGTTGAGCAATCTTTTTGCGATCCTCAAATACGGCATTCAGGTACGTCCGGAGGACCGGGCGGTATCCTGGCTTCCCTATTTTCATGATATGGGGCTGGTCGGCCTGGTGCTGGCACCCATGGCCGCTCAACTGACTGTCGATTATTTAAGCACCCGGGATTTTGCCATGCGCCCTAGGCTATGGTTGACGCTGATGTCACAGAATAAGGGGACCTTATCCTTCAGCCCGCCTTTCGGCTATGAACTGGCCGCCAGACGTATTCGCGAGGAAGAAGCGAAAACATTTGATCTCAGCGCATGGCGAGTTGCCGGAGTCGGCGCGGAGCCGATTCGCACCGAACCGCTTGACCAATTTGCCGATTTGCTGGAGCCCAGTGGTTTTGACCGGCGATGCTATGTGCCGTGCTACGGTATGGCGGAGTGTTCGCTGGCAGTGACATTTGCGCCTCTGGGACAGGGTGCCGATGTGGACCATGTCGACATCAACGTCATGGCAGATGAGCAAAAAGCCCAGCCCTTGCACCCCAAGCTGGACAGCAATTCTGTCAGCTCAACTCACTTTACCAATTGTGGCGCACCGTTGCCCGGGTATGAAGTCGAAATCAGAGATGATCAGGGGCAGGTATTGCCGGAGCGCCATTGCGGAACTTTATATGTTCGGGGCCCCAGCATCATGTCCGGGTACTTCGGGGACCTGAAGTCGACCCGCGAAGTGCTGTCTCCCGATGGCTGGCTGAACACAGGTGATCTGGCGTATCGCGTCGGCAACGGCATCGTGATTACCGGGCGTGAAAAAGATCTGATTATCATCAATGGCCGCAATATTTGGCCGCAAGATCTCGAATACCTCGCAGAACAACAGCCTGAAGTGCGCACCGGTGATGCGTCGTCCTTTTCAGTACCCGATGCGAATGGCGAAGAGCGGGCCGTTATGATGGTCCAATGCCGGGAATCCGATGAGCTAAAACGCGCTGAGCTGCGGGAGCGGCTGCACAGCCTGATCCGGGAAGAATTCGGCATTGACTGCCTGATCGAACTGGTCCCTCGTAACACCTTACCTAGAACAACGTCTGGAAAGCTATCCCGTTCGGGTGCGCGCAAAGAGTATCTAAAACGAGTCGCAGCCGAGCAAGCCCGTGAATCCGGCGAAGATCTTTACGCCGCAACCCTCCGCCAGCGGGCCGTCTAACCTGGAATTTAATACCAAAAACCGTGTAAGACTATGGGTTATGAACTGATCATCAAGCGTTTTCTGATCAGAACAGGATAAGTGTTTGGAAAATTTGTATGGCTGACACGATAGCAATAACAGGCGCGACAGGATTTGTCGGCGCTACCGTGACGCGGCGTCTGGCGGCGGCCGGTTACCGGATCCAGGCCTTGATTCGCTCAGGGTCACTTCACAAACGCCCGGCTGATAATGCCTGCCGGTGGGTCGAAGGTGACCTGGGTGATAGGTCGAGCCTGCAACGTCTGGTCAAGGGCGTGTCAGCTGTGATACACTGCGCCGGGGCGGTTCGCGGCGCAACCCGTGATCATTTTAAAAGTGTCAATGCCGATGGATTCGCGCGCCTTGTCAATGCAGCGGTCAAACAGCGCCCGATGCCGCGTTTGCTGCTGATATCATCCCTGGTGGCCCGCGAACCGCAGCTGTCCCATTATGCCGCCAGCAAACGGCAGGGGGAACGAGTGTTGGACGATCAGCCGCAACAACTGTTCTGGACTATTTATCGGCCATGCGCGGTTTACGGACCCGGCGACCGGGAGATGCTGCCGGTATTCAGATGGATGGCCAAAGGCATTGCCCCGGTGCTCGGTTCCGGAAGTAATCGATTTTCCCTGATATATGTGGATGATCTCGCTGATGCTGTGTTAAAATGGCTGGACCATGATTGCTGTCATTCGGGCACCTATGAATTGCATGACGGGCATCCCGGCGGATACTCGTGGCACGATACCATCGATGCAGTTAAACAACTGCGCAACAAGGCGGTGTTACGCCCCAATATACCGCTGGCCCTGGTTAAGGTGGTGGCGAAGTTAAATCTATTGGCCGCCCGGGCTATCGGCTATGCCCCCATGTTGACCCCTGGGAAAATAAGCGAACTGAGCCATCCTGACTGGGTTTGCGACAATGGTAAACTGCAAAGCGCCACCGGGTGGTCACCGCAGATTTTATTGCCGGAGGGATTGCGGTTGACTCTGGGCTCGACCGGAGGCGGAGGGCAAAGGGCTGAGAGCAAAGGGTAAGGCTGTAGATATGGGGTTTCGGGTGTCAGCAAAACCGCTGGCCTGTATAGCGACCCGCTTAATTGTCAAGAAACTGTGAAAACCGAATATCGATAGGCGACGATCGAAGTCGACATGAATAGGGGTATCTAACCATAAAAGTACAAAATTGTCTTCTTTGCTTTAGCTTTGAATTTTTGATGATGAAGTGGTACTTCTGAAACCTGAAACCTGACACCTGACACCAACTAATATGGAACAACGCGAAAGGGTAGTAAACCAAATGAATGAATATCAGACGATACTAGAAGCACTGACTGAAATACTCCAGCCGTATGTTCCCGAAGGTCAGGCAGTCAATAAGGATACGGACTTGGTGGCTGATCTGGGGCTTGATTCATTGAAAGTTATGAAAATCCTGGAATCAGCGGAAGACCGCTTCGATATTTCGATTCCACTAAACGTGCTGCCGGACGTGCGCACGGTGAATGACTTTGTATTACAAATTAAAAATTTGGACGGGAGTGGATGACAATGACTATTTTTGATAAATTTCAACCGCTGGCGGCGGCCCGCCAGGAGTTGGAGCAAAGCTGCGAGGGCTTTTTCAATGTCGTGATGCAGGAAATCGTGTCGGGAACCGAAGCTGTGGTAAACGGTCGCCCGATGATTCTGGCGGGCAGCAATAACTACCTGGGCCTTTCGTTCGATTCCGAGTGTATCGATGCAGCCTGCGAAGCCGCCCGCCAGGAAGGCACCGGCACTACCGGATCCAGGATGGCCAACGGGACTTTTTCCGGCCACGTCGCACTGGAGCAGGAACTGGCTGATTTTTTCGGCCGTCAGGGCGCAATAGTTTTTTCCACCGGCTACGTTGCCAATCTCGCCATGCTGTCGACCGTGGTCGGCCCCGGCGAGATCATTCTGCTTGATGCTGATTGCCATGCCAGCATATACGACGGCTGTCGCATGGGAGGCGCCGAAGTCCATCGTTTTCGCCATAACGATCCACTAGACCTGGCCAAACGGCTGCGGCGGCTTGCCAAACGCAACACCAATGTGTTGATCGTGGTTGAAGGACTGTACAGCATGCTGGGAGATCGGGCGCCCCTGGCGGAAATTGTCGCCGTCAAGGAGGAGTACGGGGCCTATCTGCTGGTGGACGAAGCCCACTCACTGGGTGTACTGGGAGCCAACGGCCGCGGGCTGGCCGAGGAGGCCGGCGTCGAGGAGGGCGTTGATTTCGTCGTGGGCACATTCAGCAAAAGCCTGGGAGCCATCGGGGGCTTTTGTGTCAGCAACCATCCCGAGCTGAACCTGGTACGCTATGCGAGTCGTCCGTATGTATTTACGGCCTCTTCGTCGCCGTCGGTTATCGCCTCCACCCGCAAGGCCTTAAAAATTATGCAGGAAAAGGCGGAGCTGCGTCAGCGGCTCTGGGGCAATGCCGAAATGCTGTATAACAAATTGCAGGATCTGGGCTTTGCAATGGGGCCCGAACCCAGTCCGATTGTTGCCGTGCGTCTGGAGGACAAGGCCGAGGCCTTTGCGCTCTGGAGTGGACTGGTGGAGCAGGGCGTATATGTCAACCTGGTGTTGCCCCCGGCCACCCCGGACGGCAACTGCCTGCTGCGCAGCAGTGTCAGCGCCGGGCATACGCCGCAACAGATGGAGCGTATTTGCGATGCGTTTACGGCCGCAAGAAAATTGACTAGCGTGGTGCAAACTGCGTGATGGAGGTCGCTTGGGGCTTGGGGCTTTGCTCTTCGAGCTACGCCCCCCCCAAGTCGCGCCGCTATTGTAGCGACTATAACACTAAAGACCAGTACTTTCAAGGTAGTACTACATATTCATCGTAACCAAAAGAAATAATTTAACATATTAGGGCTGGACATTCCTCGCTCTAAAAGTTATATTATGTCAGATTAATATAACTTTTGGAGGTAGAAAAAATGTTGAGTCCAGTTTTTAAGCCTTTTGTTGAACAAAGCCCAGTCACGGTTATGGCCCGTGCGATGATCGAACGTGTATTGAACCCGGACCAATTAAATGAAT
>Ga0209122_1000448_pt1 | contig 10438 bp, 13 predicted proteins | sample OlaalgELextract2_2_FD_187375 | JGI IMG/M metagenome (GOLD analysis project Ga0209122, IMG submission 187375) | Olavius algarvensis symbiont microbial communities from Tuscany, Italy - Type A ELBA extract 2 (SPAdes) (version 2) | ecosystem: Host-associated > Annelida > Digestive system >...
AAACTCGTAAAACAATGCGTTCTGCTGCGCCGGTAGTTGTCCCATCATGGGAGACTTCCTAATGAAGTGGATACCGAACTCGATTATCTCATGGCCGAGTCATAATCGAGAGTTTTTCAACAGAATCGGCCAGAACTCGTTGTTCGGGCCCGGCAATGGGTCACCGTCGATTTCCAGTCCCACCTGCAGCCGACTGACGCCTTCGCGGGCAACGCGGTTCAACGCCGCCTTGCCGATAAAACCGGCCTCCATGTCAAGATTGACCAGGCGCTCCAGCCCGAGTTCGAAGGGATTCGTATCGATGTCCATGTCGCTGTGATACGAGAGCATGCCCGCTTCGATGCGGCGAATCGAAGACGTGTGTCCGGGGGCTAGCCCAAACGGTTTGCCGGCGGCCATAATCCGTTCCCATAGTTCATCACCGCGGGTTCCATCGCGCAGGTATATCTCGTAACCGAGCTCACTGGACCAGCCGGTACGGGAAATGATCAACGGGATCCCGTCCAGTTCAAACTCATCCAGCCAGTAGTAGCGCAACCGCTCAATAGACTCGCCAAACAGGGTATGTATGATTTTTCCCGATTTCGGTCCCTGCAGTTGCAATGGTGAAACATCGGGTTCGCGAATCTCGACGTCCATGCCGCTATTGACCGCGACGCCCTGGGCCCAGAGCAGAATATCGCTATCCGCCAGAGACAGCCAAAAATGCTTCTCGCCCAGCCGCAATAGAACCGGGTCGTTCAAGATCCCGCCCGCAGCGTTGGTGATCAACACGTATTTACACTGGCCCACGGCGCATTGCGACAGGTCGCGCGGCGTGAGTAACTGGGTAAACCGCAGGGCATCCGGGCCGGTGATTTCGACCTGCCGTTCGACGGCGACATCGCTCAGCGTGGCCGCATTGACGAGGTTCCAGAAATTTGCCACCGGGTCACCGAAATCCCTCGGTATATACATGTGGTTGTAAACCGAAAAACCAGTGGCGCCCCAGCGTACGGTCGCATCGAAGAATGGAGATTTTCGAATCTGCGTGCCGAAACCGAAGCGGCCGGCGGTTGCTTTAGTGTCCGGATCGAGGTCAGGTTGCATGGTTAGGTCTATTTGGGTTGGACCTGGTTGCGCCAAGTCATGAATTAATCGGCATACGATGGCTTCTTTTATCGCAAACCATGCGCCGCCTGTGTTGGTCGTGTTTGCCTCGACTTACAGAAGTGCTGAAATTGCGTCCACGAACTTAGCGCGATCGGTTACGATGCCGCAGCCAAAACTCGTAGCAACGGTGGCTGACCAGATTGATCAGTGGCCAGTCCAGTATGCGCCAAAGGTAACGAAACGGCGTATGGTGCCAGGCCCTGATGTTAGCCTGCAAACCCGTGATCCATTTCCCGTCCGCGGTCCTGAGATGAAGCCTGGATAACAGCAACTGTTTATCGAGGCTGGCCTCGTTGCCTTCGAGCTTGTGTATATCCCTGAGGGTTAGTTTGTCTTTCGAGAAGCGGGCAAGTTTTTTGACTTCCGCGCTGCAAACGGGGCATGCGCCATCGAAGTAAAGGGTATCGTTGTCCATGTGTTATCTTACGTGTAATTTGCGCTAACGGATCATCAGGCTTCGTCGTTGTGAGGCGGGTAAAGTGAGGGCCAGAGCCCCCTGGCTGGTGACAGGTCTTTGCCGCCGCCGGAATTTCCGGAGCGAACGAACCGGGAGAACGAATACTAAAAACCAATCCACATGATCTGATGCAACGTACTTATGGTAACTACGAACTAAGAAACTAACGATGTGGGATTTTAAGCCATTGCTTATGGCGGGCGCGGTCGTATTGCCGCTGCAAGATCAGGAAAACTGGCAGCTACTCGAATACGGTGGCATTCCGGCAAATCAGGTCGAGTTTCGCGAGGCGGGCATGCTGGTCTCGGTAAACCAGTCCGCCGGTCCAATCGTCTACCCGCTCGAGCAAAGCATGCGCGTATCGCGTATCTCGGTTTCGGGCGAGCTGAAGAATCTGCTCAACGTCCGGCCCGGTAGCCAGGGGCTAGCCGACGAAGACGACTTCAGCCTAAAGGTTGGCCTCGTAATCGCGGGGGACAAGCGTTTGAATTTTATACAGCGAATGGTTAGCGCCGATTGGGTGAAGACACTATACGGTCTTGCCCCGGAAGATGCCGGCATCGATCGGATTGTCTTTCTGAACGCCGTGCAATACGAGACTCAGCTGGGTCAACGGCGCCAGCATCCTCTGTCCGATCTTATCCATGAGCGAAACGTCTGGCTGCTCGATCGTAGCGGTCCGTTCGAACTCAATTACGAACTGGCAGTTGCGCATGACGTTCTTGCCGTGTGGCTGTCGATCGATGGCGATGACAGCCGCTCTAACTATTCGACGCTAATTAGCAATTTGACGCTCGAGGGCCCACGGACGACAGCTTCGATGAAAAAATCTATAATTCGGTAAAATTTCTAGACAAAGCCTCGTCTTTCCGATTCCATTCGGTATACATCCTCAAGAAATACTAGACAAGCGCCTTTTAGGAGATGCTCCATCATGACCGATACGCCGCCCGCAATGGAAAACGAAGAGCCCAGCTATCGTATTGGCGCCGTATGTCGTCTAACCGGAATCTCCCAGCACGTGTTGCGCGTCTGGGAAAAGCGTTACGCCGTGGTTGAGCCCCTGCGCAGCGAGACCCAACGACGAATCTATCGCGAGAGCGATATCAACCGGCTCTCGCTGTTGAAGGCGCTGGTCGATCGCGGTCAGGCCATTGGCTCGATCGCCGATCTCGACAATGCCGAACTGGAACGGCGTTTGCAGCAGTCCGGGTCTGCTTTGCAATTGGCTGGCACTTTCGAGAAGCCGAACCTGGTAATGTTGGGCGAGTCGCTTAAAGTTGCCCGGGATGATTGCGGCTCCAGCCGGATTTTTGAACTAATCGGGCATTTCGACCAAATTTCGGATTATGGAGCGCAAACGCCGGCAGCGCGTCTGGATGTGGCAGTGATCGAGTGGCCCAGCCTGCACCCGGACTCCGCGGTCGAGGTAACCCGACTTGCCAATCGCTTGAACGCGAGACACCTGATACTGGTGTATGAATACGCGGCGCGTGCCGCTCTGCAGCGACTATCGAACGATCGTATCACCGCGCTGCGCGCGCCCCTGGATTTAGCCGCACTCGAGGCTGTGGTCGCCTGGCGTTTCGGTCTCGTGGAGCAACCCGACGAGTCGTCCGAGTACCTGGCCGGGGCGATCCCTTCCCGGCGATTCGACAATCGCGAACTAATCTACCTGGCTGCACAAAGCTCCGCGATCGCGTGTGAATGCCCTATGCATCTGGCCCAGTTGATATCCAAGCTGGTCCACTTCGAGGCTTATAGCGCCGAGTGCGAAAGTCGTAATAGCGAGGATGCGGCGCTGCATAGTTACCTGCACAAAACCACTTCGCGTGCGCGCAGCATGATGGAGCGAGCCTTGGCGCGTATTGTCGAACTGGAAAAACTCTCCGTTCCGTCTGATAGCTGAACAGATTGGGAACTTGTCCAGCGGCAGGTTTTCGATTTGAGGGAAGAGTCGGCCTAACTGAAAAACGGCCCCGATGAAGGTCCCGGGGGCGTTGGCCCTACTAGCTGTCTATTTTTTACCTGAACTGCACCCCGGTAAAATGGGGTTGCCACAAGTGGCATGGCAAAAAGAGGGGGATAAGCATTCACGAAGTGAACTATTAATTGTCAATACTTGGGGAAATTTAGTCAAAGACGCAATTATTGCCAATATTTTAATAAAATAAAATCTAAACAATAATTAGACACGTATAAGGTTTAACTCACCCATTGGAGTCAAGCATGAAAAAGTTAAACCGCCGACAGTTCCTGGGTTCTACCGCGGCGATTGTCGCTTTCACCCCTTCGATTTTGATAGCCAACCGGTCGGCCGTTGCCGGCGATGCCGCCAGGGTCGACCCGAACGATCCCCAGGCCAAGGCGCTGTCCTACGTGCACGAGTCGCCCAAGGCCGACAATCTTTGCACGAATTGCCAGCTTTACCAGGGTGCAGCCGATGCAGCATGGGGGCTTTGTGCAATTTTCCCCGGGAAACAGGTGGCTGGTGGAGGTTGGTGCAGTGCGTGGGTAAAGAAGGCGGGATAGTCCGCCTATGCGTATTGCTGCAATCTGAAAACTCTAAACTAAGGAGATTGAAATGTGGAAATGATATAGCTTTGATGGCCTCTGGATACCTGCTTACCCGGCTTGGGTTGCTTGTAGCCTTTGGTTACCTGTTCTACCGCATCCTGCGTCCGGCACCGGGCAAGGATCGTGTTCATTCACAAAGCGAATACGCGAGAGAGCGCTCTAACGCGACGCGGCTCGATCGTTAACCAATACGTCTCCGCCGGTAACCCGCTGCCCGCTCCAGGCGGCCAATCTTCCCTGGCTGCTTCAACAGGTACCGGCGGATGACGTTCACTTCCGGGGCCCTGCCTGCTAGGCAGGGCCGGATTCTAAGGAGCGCGGCGCACATTTTTCCTGGATCTCGATTCGGGGTCTAGGGGGTGGATACGATTGCCGCTATAAACATCGGGATCATGATTACATTTCTTACAAATCTTGACTGATGGCGGAAACCAGGGTTAACCCTCAATACCACACGCTGCGCCTGATCCTTGGTGACCAGCTCAATATCCGGCATCGCTGGTTCGAGCAGAACGATTCCGGGGTTCTTTACCTGATCGCCGAACTTCGTCAGGAGGCGACTTACGTCAGGCACCATATCCAGAAGTTGTGCGCCTTCTTTGCCGCTATGGAGCAATTCGCGGGCTCGCTCGAGTCCTGTGGCCACGACCTGTGTTACATGAAGCTCGAAGAAACCCTTCGGTTTGATGATCTCGCCGGGTTGGTTCGTCCAGTTTGCAGTCGAAACGGCATCAAGCAGTTCGAATTCCAGTCACCGGACGAGTACCGCCTGCGCCGGCAGTTGCGTCAACTGCAACCGGGTAACGCAATTTCGGTTACGGAATGCGGTAGTGATCATTTTCTGCTGCCCGAATCGGAATTTGCGCAATACATCATCGCCGGTAAGCACAATCGCATGGAGACGTTTTATCGCAAGATGCGAAAACGATTGGACCTGTCGATGGAGGACGAGCAGCCGGCCGGCGGTCAATGGAATTACGACGACGAAAATCGGGATCGGCTCCGAGCGGCCGATCTGCCCGATATCCCTGAACCGCTGGTTTTTGATAACAATGTCGAGCCAATTTTACGACGCATCGATAATTCCGGAATCGAACATTTTGGAGAGCGCGCCGAATCGCTGTTTTGGCCGGTCAATCGAGAGCAATCGCTCGAGCTGTTAAGGTACTTCTGCGAGCACTGCTTGAACCGCTTCGGCCGCATTCAGGATGCGATGACCTGCGCGCACGATTATCGCTGGTGTCTTTATCATTCCCGGTTATCGTTTGCGCTGAACAGCAAAATGCTGCATCCGCGCGAGGTCATTGATGCGGCTATCGAGCATTATGAGGTTTAGCTAAATCAGGACGATTGGCGCTGGACCGATAGCCCCCAGTGGGGGGCTTAATTCAAAATACCGGCTATGCCGGTAGTAGGTGAGTTTCGGTTTGTTAATTAAATGTCTAATAAAAATTTAATCTAATTTAGACATTGTGTCGTATAAACTATCTCTATCAGGAGGAAATATCGATGAATAAGCAAATTGCAATGACCTGGAAGGCCGTTATGGACCATCGTTTCAACCCCCTAAGACACCTGGATGTGCGGTCGGGGCATTATTTGATGCAGGTACTTTCGTGGATGTGGAGCATGATATTTTCAGTTTCATTTTTATCCATACATTATTTTGGTTATGTATGGGTAGCGCATCTGTTGGTGATAGGCGGGGTTTTTGTAACGCTCGCGATCTTCAAGCGCGCGGAAAACCGCCGCGAGCAAATAACGCCTGCTCTTTACCTCAGCGGTGCCTCCAAATGTGTCTGGCAAATGGATCGCGAGGCTTAAGGTATGATCCTGCGGTGCGCCGGGCATCCAGTCGTCGTCTCCCGGCGGGACGCGCGCCGGCCACGGGCACCGATAGGGCGTATTCCGGTGGCGTAAGCCAGGGTCAACACAGTCGTACATTTTTACCCTTTTAATTCGGTGTCGAGTGCCCAGGGCGCCGCCGCCCCGGGGCATGGTCGCCGCCGAATATCATCAGAAAGACGGAACAGTAACGCTGAACACCAGGTTGACCGGTGGCCCGTCCCTGCGCTTAATCGGCACGGTATTGACTGGTCTGTACCAAGTAATCCGGCGGTCGTTTTCGAGCTGAATTTCAACTCGGCAGTGCCGCATTCCTTCGGATTCGAGACCAGGAGATGTCGCCGTGCTACTTCCGTATAAACGGATAAATTGTTTCTAGAATTCCCTCAAACGAATAAAATTCTTAAGTGCCTCCGACCCCTAATCTTTCCAGGATGTCATCCTGAGAAGCTGTACAGCCTCGATAAAGATGCGATCATGTCGTCAGCTGGCGGGGAAAAGCCGGCCCGAATATTCTTCCTATAAGCACGATACGCTCGAGTTGCTTTTCTGCCGGCAGACATCCGTAGCTTGCCTATCGCGAAAAGGTTTGGGGTGGTTAGTCTGACATAGTAGAATTGGGCTGCCCATTGGTCGGGTCCAGGAGCCAGTCGGGCAATGGATATATCGGTTGGCTCCTAATACAGCTTGGTACTGCGGTGCGTAACGTATGGAGAAGAGATATGAGGCTTCTGGTGGCATTAGACCTTTCCGAACCAACAGAATTAATTGTGAAAAAAGCGGAAGCATTAGCTAAAGAAATGTCAGCCCAAGTATGGATCCTGCATAACGCGGAGCCGGCACCGGACGTCCTTGAATTCAAAGCGGACCCACAAGCTGCTCGAGATTCGCTTGCGGAAAAATTCCACAGAGAGCATCGCCAGATCCAGGAGATAGCAAAGCGATTGCGCAAAGAAGGCCTGGAAGCAACGGCTCTCCTTGTGCACGGGCCAACGGTAGAAACAATTCTTAAGGAGGCCTCGGATCTGGACGTAGATATGATTGTTGCGGGTTCTCATGGACGAGGCGCGGTCTATCAACTTCTTGTGGGAAGCGTCAGCGAAGGGCTTCTGCGTAAATCCCGCTGCCCGGTCCTCATTGTCCCAACACGTAAAAGTGCCTAGTGGTTGAGACTATCGTCTTGGCAAGTCCAGCAGGGAGGGGTGCTGCACTGGCCGAAATGCAATTACGATAAGCAGGGTTTCTCCCTTGAGTTGAGTTACTTTGCGCAAAAAAATAAATGAATAGATAATTATGCTGAACGTAATACTTGTGATCATCGCAGCCATTGGATTGCTGTGCATGTTTCATCCCCGTCTGCTTAAAAATCCGTCCTGGCAGGCAACGCTCACGCCGCTGTCCTCCATAATCGGCAGCGGGTTTCTGATCATAGCCCCAATGCTGGCGAGCGTGATCGGTATTTATTCCCCTATCGCAGTCACCGGAATTGTTATTCTCGCCTATGCCATCGGCGGCGTGATCCGTTTCAATATCATTCATGCCGAACCCCTCCTGCACGATGAGAAGGCTCCTCCGCTGATCTCTAAAATCGATTTTGTTGCCAATGCCGCACTTTCCCTGGCTTACGTCACCGCGGTCGCATTTTATCTATCCTTGCTATCGTCTTTTTTACTCAATTACCTGGGTTTTGTGGATGAATTCGTTTGGGAAAGAATCCTGACGACTGTCATCATCGTCTTTATTGCGGCTATCGGTTTCCTGCGCGGGCTGGGCGGGCTCGAGAAACTCGAAGCATTTGCGATGTCCATCCAGTTATCTATTGTTGCGGCTCTGCTGATTGGGGTGTCTGTATACGACTTCAACTTCATACAGTCTGAACAATCCCTCAGCTTTGATATTCAGGAAAGAAGCTGGATGACTAAAGCCTTTATGCTGGCCGGCATATTGCTGGTAGTGCAGGGGTTCGAGACATCGCGATTTCTGGGTGAAAAATATCGTGCCGATGTGCGGGTACGAACCATGCGTTGGGCGCAGCTGATAGCAGGCGCACTGTATGTGATTTCGGTCATTGTCTTGATGCCGATAGTGCAACATATAGACCTTGCGCACATCCGGATTGCAGATATCGTGGCCGTAACCGGGCTCACCGCAGGCGTATTACCCTTGATGCTTATCGTGGCCGCAATCATGAGTCAATTCAGCGCTGGGGTTGCCGATACTGTCGGTGCCGGAGGCCTGGCGAGTGAAACGAGCAGGGGGAGAATATCGTCCAACAAGGGTTACCTGATGGTTGCGGTGTTTGCCATCATATTGGTATGGACAGCCAATCTGCTCGAGATCATCGCCCTCGCTTCTCGTGCATTCGCACTGTATTACTTATTGCAATGTGTGGTAGCTCTCATCGCAAACCGCCATCACTACCAAGGTAAAGCCTACTGGTTGCGGTTCATGAATTTTTCCACGGTAGCGGTTTTTTTGATATTTATCGTGTTATTCGCGATTCCTGCCGAATAAGTGAATTAGAGTGATAAGGCATCGATCAACGCGATCCGGTATGGCGGGTTTATCGAGGTTAAGGTTCGAGGGGCCGGGCGATCCCGGTTCCGACATTCAGTCACTAATAAAACGGCCCCCGATGGAGCCGATTTTCCTGCACTGTTAAGACGCCGGCTTGCTCCTTATCCCTTGGTGATAATCGTCTCGCGATAGGCGTGCCAAGTGGCGTAACCGATCACCGGGATTGTCAACGCGAGACCGATCAGTGCGGTTGCGATTCCTACAGCCGTAAGTGCGAAGATCAGCAGCGCCCAGAGCGCCGATACCCGCTTATTTCGCAACACCGCATTGATGCTGGTTAGTATCGCTGTCGCGCCATCGGCATCCTGGTGCAGAATCATCGGTAGCGCGAACGCGCTGGCGCAAAAGGCCAGGCCTCCAATAATCATGGCGATCAACAAATACACCACCGTATAAGAGCCTGTATTCTGCCCGAATGCCGGCTCTATCCCGACCATTATCGATAGCACGATGATCAGGAACACGATCAGCATGCTCATCATCATCGCAATCAAACGCTCGTGCCTCATTTCATGGAAAGCTTTTTTGCGCTGGTGACGGAAGGTCGATTTGCGCTTCTTTTCGAGTCGATGGCTGTTGTCGTAAAGACCGAAGCAGAGCACCGGCCCCATGATCAGGAAGCCGAATAGCAGGCTGACGATCAAGGCATTATTTTTATGGGCCCATGCGAGATAAAGCAGCAGCCAACCGAAAAATACGAATACCAAACCGTGTGCCAAGCTGGGCCAGGGTGTGCGCTTGAAATCCTGTCACCCCATCTTCAACCATCTGAAAGGGTCGCCGATAGAGAGCTTGCGGCAAGGTGCATAGAGAGGATCTTTATCCCCGAAGGAACCCCCTGTTTGTGTCTGCATTTCGCACCTCCTCTCAGATAACTATTCCGAATACTCCTGACGGTTAATTTAGTGAAAATGAGATTTTAAGGCCGATCAGTGAGAATCATACCAGTAAATAGGGGACAGACCACGTTTTCTGCGTTCTCCCCGCCTTCAGGCTTCTACTTTTGGCGGCCTGCCTGGAGTTCCCCGCGTCACCCGGCGACCCAGCACATTGGTGATTTGCTGTTTGAACCGGCTGTCGCCGAGCACATAGTTACCGTTGGTTGCAGAGCGAATCTCATCAACCTGCCCCGGTTCCAAGTGGCTTCCAAATAGCTCGCGATAAGCTTTTCTGTTTGACAACTCATCGATTCCTAGGGAATGGTAGCAGTCGTGCGGTTGAATCAATGGGTTGCTCTCACCCTGGGCATTATGCCGATAACTAGACCAGACATATTCGGCAGGATGGCGGACCATGCCGGCACGTACCGGGTTCGACTCGATATAGCGATGACATGCGAGCAGGTCATCGCGCATCCTGAACTAAGCAAGATTTGTATCGACCTTCCCAAAGTGTTCCGCTGCGGCGATAAGTTCGGTTGATATATTGCACGTAGCGTTGACCGAGTTGCTTCATCAGTTTCCCCGGTCCTTCGGACGTGCTCGGCGTAATTAATAGATGCACATGATTGGTCATTAATACATATGCATGAATACGACATTCCGAAGCGGATGCGTAGTCCTGTAACCAGTTAAGATAGCGCTGGTAATCGGTTGGATAATAAAAGCAAGCTTGGCGATTGTTGCCGCGCTGGATGATGTGCATTGGCACGTTAGCCAATACGACTCGGGCTCTTCGTGGCATATATGTTCCTCCGTGAACAATGACATGGTCCAATAGATTGATACCACCCAGTTAAGAGATAATGAAACTTAACTGAGGTAACGATAGATGACAACGAGAAAGAAATATACGAAAGAATTCAAACTGGATGCAGTGAGCCTGGTAACT
>Ga0209122_1000451_pt1 | contig 10419 bp, 1 predicted proteins | sample OlaalgELextract2_2_FD_187375 | JGI IMG/M metagenome (GOLD analysis project Ga0209122, IMG submission 187375) | Olavius algarvensis symbiont microbial communities from Tuscany, Italy - Type A ELBA extract 2 (SPAdes) (version 2) | ecosystem: Host-associated > Annelida > Digestive system >...
CAAGTTCGAGTCGGCCATCGTCGGATATGAAACGGCAACCCGGACTGGAGAATCCTTGCCATGTGTGCCAAGACCCGACACACTGGGCCAGGAACTGTCCGCGACGGAAACGCACCAGTGTCGAGGAACCCTGGACAAGTGGTCATGTCACGTCGAACGTGAAGGTTATGTCTGCAACGAAACGTGGAGCAGATGTTTATCTACATTATTCGATCGGAAGCAAAAGGGAATCACATAATTCTGGCTTGGAAGTGGAAGTATCAGATCAACGGATTAACTGTGAGTTACAGGAATTGTCCGAGAAAGTGTTGACTCCGTGCACAATGGAGGAAGATTTAAGAGCGAATTGCTCGATAAATTGTGTACAGTCGGAAGCCTCGACATGCATTATGTACGATTGTCTTCCTGCTGGTAATGTCGTCGATGTCGGTGAACCCAGCGGAAGGAGCTTCGTCTGTCAGGGGCCGCATATAGAGGAACCAGCACCAAATCAGCGCCCGCCTGACGCGGAACACCCGTTGGACGTTGGTAGTAGCCATGTTTGTAATGTTCAGCAGCTGACTTTGCCAGGGGGCTCGGTCAAGTGTTCAGCTGTTGGAAGTGTCACTGAGGTCGGCAAACCCAGTGGAGAAATTTCCGTCTGTCAGGGACCGCCGTCACGTGATCTGGACGAGCGCTCGCCTGGCGACGAAGTTTCAATGGAAGGTGAGCAAGCCTTCGTTACCCGTCAGGAAATGTCGTCAGAGGATCTGACATCACATACATCTGTCGGCGTTGTCGCTGAGGTCGGCGTACCTAGCGGAAGTAGCTACATCTCTCATAAACAGTCTGATGTGGGTTACGTAAACTTGACCAACATTCGGGGAATTGCGGCGGCGCAGACAAAGTCTAAGGACCTGACGTCGTCCATAACTCCCGCAAAAATCGTTGATCGGGAGCCACCGTTGGAGAATATCTTCCGGTGCCGTCCTATTGTCGAAGTAGAAGCATCAGATGAATCAAACTGTCCAACTGTCTGTAACGAAGCAACTGCCACTGCAGGAGAGTCGCCGGATGTCACTGCAGCAGTGGAAGTTGAGTCGTGGGATGTCGAAATGTTGAGGAAAGCTCAGCTGGAAGATGCAGACATTGGTTTTCTTGTTAGTCGTAAGGAAGCCAGCGAAGCAAAGCCAGAATGGAGAGACGTCCAGGCTCGGAGCGAGACGTTGAGAGTCTATTGGAGCCAGTGGGAATCTCTGGAGTTGCAAAGCGGCATTTTATATCGAAAGTTTTGGCGCACAGATGGTGTTGTAGCTTATTACCAGTTTATTGTGCCACATAAACTAAAAGACAATGTCATTCGTGCAGCACATACTGGAATGACAGGTGGTCATTTTGGCATTTCCAAGACTAAGGAGCAAGTTCAACGCAGGGCCTATTGGCACACCTGGCAGAACGACGTTCGTTCCTACTGTCGAAGATGTGATATATGTGCGCGTGTTCTGCGAGGGAAGACTCCGAAGTTAGGCCCACTGCAATCATTTGTAGCCGGAGCGCCTTGGGACCGGATCCACATTGATCTAACTGGACCACATCCGCGCTCACGGCGAGGAAATCAATATATTCTAACTTGCGTGGATGCTTTCACGAAGTTTGCTCTTGGAATTGCCATCAGAGACAAAACAGCTCATTCAGTTGCTAGAGCCCTAGTCGAGCAAGTATTCTCCATTTTTGGAATACCATTAATTATCGTCAGTGACTTAGGGCGAGAATTTGAGAACCAAACGCTAAGTGAAATCTGCCGTCTGATGGGTATTCGGAAACTCCGGACGACCAGCTATAAACCATCAAGTAACGGAATAGCAGAGCGAGTCCATCGAACGTTAAACAGTGCCCTCGCCAAAGTCGTGTGCGAGTCGCAAAAAGATTGGTGTGAGCGATTACCGTACGTCATGGCGGCGTATCGAGCCAGTCAACATGCCAGTACGAATTTTTCGCCGAATTTTTTAGTATTTGGCAGAGAAGTAAGGGCTCCTATTGATCTAGTTCTCGGGAAGCCCGAGGAAGCTACTCAGACAACAGATGATTATGCCGCAGAACTGGTAGAACGCCAGCGAAGCTCCTACAAGTTGGTACGCGAACATCTCGGACGTACAGCCGAGCGAGCAAAACGGTACTATGATGTAGGGGTAAAGCAAACGACGTTCCAGATCGGCCAGCAGGTATATTATTACTGTCCTCGGAGGCGGATCGGACGCTCGCCGAAGTGGTCACGATTTTACTCTGGACCGTATGTGGTTGAAAAGATACTCAGTCCAGTGAATTATGTTATCCGTCGGAACCCACGGACACAACCGGTTATAGTTCACGTGGATAAGCTGAAGCCATATCTTGGTGATTCACCGCCCGTGTCAGCCAGTGCCAACGACTCAACGTTGGGTGAGGACAATTTGCCCTTTCGTTCTCCAACAACCCACAGTCGCCGCAGCCACGTCGTTGTCGACGACTGCGCCGAAGCTGTTTGCAACAGACCACGTCGCTCTACACGCGAAATTCGTCTGCCGGTGCGTTATCGACAGATGGACATTATCGAATAAGGAGGTTCAAGAACTTCCGGTTTCTCGGGACCATCGCTAACTTCCAAAAGTCCATAAGTGAATTTCGGAACTCTTCACGTGGTAGTAATTCTAACAAAGCGCTTACTTATTTTCTACATTTCCGATAATACATTGTCTATGTTGACGTCATTTGTTGCGTGTAGTAAAGATGGAAGACTGGTGGTTTGGATGGCGATGCACGTTTTGTGGGCTGGGCCTGAGTTCAGAATCTGGGCTGAGGAGCCATTACCTGGCAGCGCATCAACTCGTGTATCATCGGAATGTTCCGCCAACGCCGTCTGTGTTGGTTCCCGGGGGCGATGCGGAGAGGCGTGCTAGCCGCCGTCGCCTGAACTCGAGGCAGCGCCGCCGCCTTAACGCGTCTGAGCGTGGAACCCAGCATATCTCGGGTGATGCTGGGAATTTTTGTCACCGAATCACCACCGCTCAGACGTCCTCGACGGAGGCGTTGGGGTACAGTTCGACTGCTACTTCAGCACCTCAGCGGCCCGCGCGATCGGCGAACTCAACTCAGACCATCCGCGGAGTCCGCGATGCTGCCGTCTTAGTGCGGCCCGCGATGGCCCACCGGGCCACACAGGCTGGATATATACCCGACGACGCGGTGGGACCGGAGTTTCCGCCTGGCCAACTGAGTTTTTATCAGATTGCTGACGCGGTTGCCTGTCACACAGACTGGTCTCCGGGAGAAATCACAGCATACTGAGCTCGAACGCACCCTACTGTCCAGTTACAGGGGCGGACCGTCTCCGTCCTCATGGCTTGGTCCTGGCCGCCGTCGCAGCCGACTACATCTTTGCGCGTCAGCTTTTGGACTTACTCGACCCACGCAACGAAGGTCGTCCTCACAACGTCGCGGGTGCCTGCCTAGAACTCGTGCGACGACGGGGCGACCGCCTCGTCTCAATGGTAACACTTGAGGAAACCGCATACCCTCCGTATGCAGACGTTGACATTTACGAAATTGATGACCCATATCTGTAGTGACGATTACTGTGTGACTTTGATTTTTCAGACCTCGTGCAGAGTGTGATTGATTTTTGTTGTTGTTTATGACTAGAATTTACGCCTGCATGTTTAGCTTTAAGAGTAGTTTCTTAATTCGTAAGCCTCATTTCACACTTCGTTAATGAGCGTCGCTACGGACGACTGACTGTTTAACAGTATTATCTGTTGTCAATGGCTATGAAGTTGTGAATTAGTAATTTGGAATTAGATTAATAATTTGGTTTTTGTCATTAGTTAAGATGGCGGTCAAAGATCTGCATCGTTGTACTGTTGCGTAGCTATAATGTGGATTGTTTTCACGAACATTGTTGTGAGTTGTAGTTAAGAATTGTGTTTGCGTATATGTGCATGATGACGCAGTGTGCCCTTGCTTCCTGCCTTATTTCGAGCACATTCTTGGGTTACATTGATACAGGACCAACTCCTGGGACCAAGGTTACCATCCGGCCTTGGGGGCAAGGCCATTTGGGGTCCGGGAGGATGTTACGAACACGCCATTTCGTCTCGCGTCATTAGCGATGATGTCGGTTGCGTCATAGCGGTTGGCGGCCGTGGCGCCTGGCTATTGTCGTTTAGCGCCTGACGCGGGCAGTAGGCTGCAGCCCGTGGCGTCTGCAGAGTCTGCATGTGCAGACAATATGCAGACAATCGCGTCTGCATGTGCAGACGTTATGCAGACGTTGAGGGTCTGCACAATTAATGCAGACATTTAGCGTCTGCATGTGCAGACTTCTGCAGACACCCATGGAAGGAAATAAAAGGCGCGATTTCGGCGCGAAACGAGAGGAACGAAGAGACGACGCCGAGAGACGCTATTAGGAGCGCTACAGGGCGCTGATATATTATGCCAGGCCGTGCCAGACCGGCGCTAAGTTAGGCAGTGATAGCAAAGACGTCGTTCTGTTTTATTGTCATCGAAGTTTTGTTACTACATATTGTGGTGCGTTAAAGTCATTTGATGTGGACTCTGCTATTGTAAGAAGGCAAGTGAATATTGTTTGAAAGCTTTTCTGCATCGGTTGTTGCTGATAGAGATACTATTAAATGCTGATTGTCTTTATTCATTTCCGAGTTTGGAAGCAATTAGAGTCGCTACCAACTTTCAGAATCTCCCACCCTGACGACTGAGCATTAGCCGGCGCATTTGTTTAGTAGGCCTAATCAGTTCCGGAACAGCTCTTATAAATTTATTCGCTAGATGGCTTCCTGGCAGTTATCTGAATAGCCGGGTTCTCGGCGGATTGGCGCCCAGGGATAGAGCTACAGGTAGAGCTGAAAACAAGGCCGCAGAAAACTAACAAATTGGCTCCGCAACGTGGGACTTGAAGTGATTGGAATAGCGCTCTTTTCAGTAATTTATTATCAGCATTACGTAACGGAAGTTTGAAGTGTTTATTTTTATTTTTTGCTATCAGTGAGTAATTTATTTCACAAATCGATATGTCAGAAAGTGAATATGAGGAACCACACAGTGAGACTGTAGTGTTGCAGGCACGAATTCACGAACTTGAAGCGAGTCTGGCACGACAAGTAGAGTTGAGGCGCAGTACAGAGAACGACAACGCGCTGCTTGGATTAGCAACGGCGGCGTTGGCGGAGGAAGGTGATGAGCACACGACAGCGTGCGACGATATCGTTGGTGTTCAGTCGTCATCGGTGGGCGGACCGATCAGTGACGTCACGCAACGGGAAGTCGTCGTCGGCACGGCTGTGTCTGCCCAAGTACCTGCCGCAGCGGTCGCCTTGAGTTCAGCAGGCGAAGTGGATTGCGTTGCCGTCGCTGGTGACTGGCCATCAACTAGTCAAGTCGGGATGCTGAGTAATGCACATGTGTCTACTGTTCGTCGTCCTGGAAGGTCAAAGGTACGTTTCAGCTCAGTTTGCCGAAGTGAATATTCCGCGACTGACAGTGATAATGAATTAGGGGAAAGAGGAAATACTATGAAGCACAGAAGTTTACGCTCTAGTAGATCTTACCGAAGTCTAGGTAATGACCGACCCGAGGTTCACATCCGGGGCCGGGAGGGCCGCTGGGTTAAGCAACCTGAGAATAGGGAGGTTCTTCGAAGTCGACAGTCCGGCTGGGACACGCGGGTTCAGCACCCACCCCAGCCGTCGGCTGAAAGGCTTGAAGGCTGTCGAGTGAGTCTAACCGGCGCCGAGCACGGCGGGACGGACTTCGAGTACCAAGGTGGTGATCGCCTTGACTGGGACACGCGGGTACAGCACTGGTCCCAGTCATCAAACGATCAGCTTGTGGACTGTGGAGCCGGTCTCACCGGCGTGATGCGCGGTCAGGGGGAACACACTGATGGTAGGTTGGCCCCTGAGCATAGAGAAGTTCTTCGAAGTCGGCAGTCCGGCTGGGACACGCGGGTTCAGCACCCACCCCAGCCGTCGGCTGAAAGGCTTGAAGGCTGTCGAGCGGGTCTAACCGGCGCGTTGCGCGGCGGGACGGACTTCGAGTACCAAGGTGGTGATCGCCTTGACTGGGACACGCGGGTACAGCACTGGCCCCAGTCATCAAACGATCAGCTTGTGGACTGTGGAGCCGGTCTCACCGGCGTGATGCGCGGTCAGGGGGAACACACTGATGGTAGGTTGGCCCCTGAGCATAGAGAAGTTCTTCGAAGTCGGCAGTCCGGCTGGGACACGCGGGTTCAGCACCCACCCCAGCCGTCGGCTGAAAGGCTTGAAGGCTGTCGAGCGGGTCTAACCGGCGCGTTGCGCGGCGGGACGGACTTCGAGTACCAAGGTGGTGATCGCCTTGACTGGGACACGCGGGTACAGCACTGGCCCCAGTCATCAAACGATCAGCTTGTGGACTGTGGAGCCGGTCTCACCGGCGTGATGCGCGGTCAGGGGGAACACACTGATGGTAGGTTGGCCCCTGAGCTTAGGGAAGTACGCCAAAGTCGACAGTCCGGCTGGGACACGCGGGTTCAGCACCCACCCCAGCCGTCGGCTGAAAGGCCTGAGGGCTGTCGAGCGGGTCTAACCGGCGCGATGCACGGCGGGTCTGACTTAGGTAATGCGAGCCCCTGGTATCGTAATGATAATAACGTTAATCAGCATTTTGGCGGAGCTGAGAGGGGACAGTGCCCACCTCGCCCACAGGCCATTTACAGCGACCCCCTAAGCGGCCAGACTGATGCTGCGAATGGGCGTCGAATTAACGAGAGGTCCGAAGTTTTATCTGACAGGTCCGGACCGGTCGAAACTTCATCAGCTCGCAGAATGGAATGTAGAGGTGTTGGTTATATATGCAGTCACAATACGCCACCTCGAAGGATTCAAAGTGAAAATTGTGCTTCTTTTGACCAAGTTGAAGGTAGTTGTGCCACATCACGTAGTCAAAGACCAATTATGTCCAGTGTGAAGTTAGGAAGTTATAATGGTAATACTTGTTTGGAAACGTTTCTTGCCAAATTCCGCAATTGCGCTCAATATTTTGGTTGGAACGAGGAAGATCAGCTGTTCCATCTGCGTGGCTCCCTGGAAGGTGCCGCGGGCCAAATCCTGTGGAGTACTGGGACACACACTTCAGTTGATCAAGTCATTAAGTTGTTGCGTAATCGATTTGGAAGTGAAAACCAAGCAGAACGTTTTAGGGCAGAACTTCGTTCTCGACGACGCCGAAAGGGCGAAAGCCTGCAGACGCTGTACCAGGACATTTGTCGTCTGATGGCCCTCGCTTATCCTGGTCCGTCGTCTAGCCTGTCAGAAATTGTCGGCCGAGATGCATTCCTCGATGCTCTTGGCAATCAGGCACTGCGCATCCGGATTCTGGAGAGGGAACCTCGAAGTCTAGATGAGGCACTGTCTATTGCCTGTCGACTGGAAGCCTACGAGAAATCGGAAGTTGATGATGATGCGGATGGTGGCCGTCAGAAGGGGAAGTATGCCCGCGTTGTCACTGGTGATGCCAAAGACCAAGACGCCGGGTTTAAGAAGCAGCTATCCGAGTTGCAGTCGACACTGGAGCTGTGTCGGAATGAGATTTCTTCGCAGCGGCAGGAGATATCGTCTCAGCGTAAAGAATTAGAGAGCTTGAAGGCTGCTCAGAAAACGGTACAGTCATCGCCTGGTGGTCCTGGACTTATGTCATCCGTACCTTCGTGGTGTAGTTGGCAGGTGCCAAGTAGTTATAGCACGATTCCTAGTCACTCGCCAGAGCCGACAAATGGATCGCCGATGTTAGAACCGAGCAGCACGTCGATGCCTACAAGTTCGAGTCGGCCATCGTCGGATATGAAACGGCAACCCGGACTGGAGAATCCTTGCCATGTGTGCCAAGACCCGACACACTGGGCCAGGAACTGTCCGCGACGGAAACGCACCAGTGTCAAGGAACCCTGGACAAGTGGTCATGCCAAGTCGAACGTGAAGGTTATGTCTGCAACGAAACGTGGAGCAGATGTTTATCTACATTATTCGATCGGAAGCAAAAGGGGAAGCTGCCTACTTGACACTGGCTGTGAAACGTCGGTAATCGGTCGACGGTTGGTGCCCGATCTCATTCTTCATCCAACGACTCAGCGCCTGTACGCCGCTAATGGGACCGACATCCCGCTGCTGGGTGAAGCTACCATTTCTTTTCGACTACAGGGCCAGCCAGTCTCCGCCAAGGTTGTTGTGGCTGAAGCTTTGAGTGACCTGATACTGGGTATCGACTGGATGTCGGAGAACGATTGCAAATGGGATTTCGGACGTGGGCTGATTATGGTACGAGGTCAACTCTTGCGCCTACATAGCCGACCACGTCAAGGGTTCGTGAGGCGGATCTATGTTGAACAGGATACCGTAATTCCAGCAGGCCATCAGAGAGACGTTTCTGTTAATGTCACGTGGCCAAATCTACAACCAGCTGATCTGGATTTCGCCGTTGCACCCAAGCCACTCAAGCATGGGGTCGTAACTGCACGAACCTTAATAGATCGTTCGGCACTGCAATCTGCGGTGCGAGTGATGAACACGTCATGTGAGGATTATGTAATCTCCAGACATACTTATGTCGGCCAAGCTGAAGAAGTCGAGGTGTGTAGCGAAGAAGGGAAATTGCAACGGGGTTCTTGTAGTGACTCTGTCACCGAGTTGACACCGAGTCAGAACGTGGAAGTGTCGTTTGAGCCAGAAACCATTGATCATATTCAGCCAGTTCTGCAGTCTCTTCCAAAGGAATTGTCAGATGAACAAAAAGGGAAAGCCACAGAATTTATCCGAAGTTATGCTGATCTATTCTCAAAAACAGAGTTTGATATCGGAAGAACTCCGCTAGTACAACATGTAATTGATACAGGTCACCATCGTCCATTCAAACAACAACTACGACGTCACCCATTCACACAGTTATCGGTCATAGATGAACACGTGGAAAAGATGTTGGCTAACGATATAATCGAGCCAGCTTCGTCGCCGTGGGCTTCGAATGTGGTGTTGGTGCGTCGTAAAGACGACAGACTCAGGTTTTGCATCGATTACCGTGCACTTAACCTTCGTACATGTACAGATAGTTATCCATTGCCACGAATAGATACTTGTCTTGATTCGTTAGGTGGTGCCAGTTTCTTCTCTACGTTAGACCTGAGAAGTGGCTATTGGCAGGTACCCATGGAGCCCCAGTCGGCGGAGAAGACAGCGTTTGTCACGAGGAAAGGAGTATGGAAATTCAAGGTTTTGCCATTTGGATTAACAAACGCACCAGCTGTATTCCAGCGTTTGATGGATGTGGTGCTGGCTGGATTGGCTTGGGAATTATGCTTGGTTTATCTCGACGACATTGTGGTATTCTCAGACACGTTTGAGAGACATTTAGAGCGGCTTTCAATGGTTTTCGAGCGTCTTCAGAAGGCCAATTTGAAGCTGAAACCAGAGAAATGTCGTTTGTGCCAGAGAAAAATTCATTTTCTGGGGCATGTCGTGTCAGCAGCTGGAGTGGAACCGGATCAGTCCAAGGTACAGACAGTATCAGAATGGCCTACTCCACGAACACTCACAGAAGTTCGAGCGTTCGTCGCTCTCGCTTCGTATTACCGTCGACATATCGCAAATTTCGCTGACATTGCCAAACCGCTTCACGAATTGACACAGAAGGGTCGCGCATTCCGTTGGACCGACCGCCAACAGGAGGCTTTCGAGAGGCTGAAGGAGTGTTTGGTGAATGCACCCGTGTTAGCTTCGCCCATCGATGGTGGAAGGTATGTGATGGATACTGACGCGTCGGACGTCGCTCTAGGTGTCGTGCTACAGCAACAACAAGGAGAGCAGCTCCGAGTCATCGCATACGCCAGTCGCGCTCTTCAACCTCCCGAAAGATCCTATAGTACGACAAGAAAGGAGTTATTGGCGATTGTGTACGGGTTGAAGTACTTTCGTCAATTTCTGCTGGGGACAGAGTTCGAACTGAGAACAGACCATGCTGCTCTTACGTATTTATTACGAACCCCAGAACCAGTTGGTCAACAGGCCAGATGGTTAGATCTGATAGGAGAATATACGTTCAAAATCGTCCATCGGCCTGGAAGTCAGCATCGAAACAGTGATGCTCTTAGTCGGCGGCCGCATAACGGCGAAGATAGACCGGAAGTAACAGCCACAGAATCACAGGATTATGGCTTGGAAGTGGAAGTATCAGATCAACGGATTAACTGTGAGTTACAGGAATCGTCCGAGAGAGTGTTGACTCCGTGCACAATGGAGGAAGATTCAAGAGCGAATTGCTCGATAAATTGTGTACAGCTGGAAGCCTCGACATGCATTATGTACGATTGTCTTCCTGTTGGTAATGTCGTCGATGTCGGTGAACCCAGCGGAA
>Ga0209122_1000457_pt1 | contig 10351 bp, 6 predicted proteins | sample OlaalgELextract2_2_FD_187375 | JGI IMG/M metagenome (GOLD analysis project Ga0209122, IMG submission 187375) | Olavius algarvensis symbiont microbial communities from Tuscany, Italy - Type A ELBA extract 2 (SPAdes) (version 2) | ecosystem: Host-associated > Annelida > Digestive system >...
CTGGTCAAATATATAATAAAAAAGAACAACTTTTCTCATTTATTGTCACTGGAAATATTATGCAAAAAATCAAAAAAATAAGTTTGAACGATACAACACAAAGCGGGTTCGAGATTAATTATCCTTGTTATTCTGTTAAATATTTTTTGTAAGTGGTGCTTTTTTTCGTTTATTCGGCAACAATGGATGACAACGAGGATTTTGATTTTGACGACATAGTTTTAAATGTATGCGAAACGTCAACTTGCGATGTACAGCCGTACGCCTTTGAGCCGTGCGCGGCAGCTGACGTTTCTAGTAAAAGTAATGATAAATCGGTCGACTCCTCATCCTGCGAAGATAGTGGCAGCGACATCGGAATTGATGATGTTGAAAGTCTGGCTGCAGTTGGTCAGCACGTCTGTAGTGATTGGTAAGCATTAACGCCTTAACGGAATGTTGCTGATAATGTATAATATTTCAAGTCAACATTGTCAAGAAAGGTCGTGATAGCCTCCGGCTCCTGGCGACTACTACGGATAGATATTCTTGGTTGTTTACATTGTGTTTTCGAAATTTTCCGTGTTTAATTTGATTTTTTCATGTATTGTCTCTAAAATTTTCAGCAGTTTTCGTACAATAACATAGCTTGGTTTATAGTTCCACTCAGGTTGTATTGTTTCTTACTAATTTTGCCACATCTAGATTATCACATACCGGGTTCTTTCTCACCTACCTTTCTCTGTTGTAATATCTCATTAACATAAGTAATTTCACTCCACGTTTTATTAGTGTCTATATATTTTATGATCTCTATTCTTTCTGTATCTTTCTATCTGCAATATTGTTTCTATCACCACCTTACTCCACCATGCTCAGCGCCATTCTATTCATTCCTTTGCTCATAGCAGTAAGAGTCTCCACTTTCCACTTACCCACGAGCTCGTCAGTGTGTCTGTCTATTCGGTCACCTCCATCTTCATTCCAAACTGCTTCTCAGGAATTTGCGTCATGCAACAATACTTCACTACCCACCATCCTGTCATCAATCTTCATTCGTCCTAGGACCCCGCTGCATCCATCGTCCCTCACTGGTCATCTCTCTATCATTTCTTGCTGATCTGATCCAATCTGGGCTAATCACCAACCCTCCTCACTCACTTGATTCCCTCCTTGATAGTTACGATTCCACTCTCACCAGACTAATAGACAACCACGCTCCACTAATCACCAAACTGTCCTGTCGTCAATCTCCCTCTCAGCCATGGTTTAATAGTTCACTTCTTGCAGCTCGTCGGTCTTCACGCCAAGCCGAATCTAAATGGAAAGCCACCCATTCCGCATCAGACCGGTCTTTGTTCTCATCTCTAAGAAATCGTTACCATAAACTTATTCTCTCTGCCAAGAAAACTTATTACTCAACCCTTGTAAACTCAGCCACCAACTGTCGCCAGCGCTGGAACATCATAAACAGTCTGTTACATCGTACTTCTTCTGCTGTACTTCCTTCTTCCATATCTCTCTCTACTATCGCTGATCGCTTTGCATCTTTCTGTACTGACAAGATATCAAGATTACGCTGCCTGTTCTCAGTCACCTCACTCAGTTTCTCCACCTTTCCAGCCGGCAGATTTCTCTGTCTTCAAGCCAGCAACTAATGACAAAATTTTGAGACTGATTCATGCATCTGCTAACAAACAGTGTGATCTTGATCCAATTCCTACATCTCTCCTCAAGCACTGCTCAAATGTTCTGGCTCCAGTCATCACTCGCATTATTAATCTCAGCCTGTCATCTGGTCAGTTCTGCCATTCACTGAAGCAATCTTCTGTCACACCTCTGTTGAAGAAGCCTTCTCTTGACAAAGAAAACTTGTCTAACTATCGACCTATTTCTAATCTGTCTTTCATATCTAAAATTCTAGAACGTGTTGTTATGTCTCGTCTCAATGATCACCTCACGAATAGCAAACTCCTCAACCCTTTCCAGTCTGCTTACCGGAAACTCCACTCTACAGAAACTGTCCTCCTCTCTTTACACGATCATCTCATAGATGCAATTGGCTCACAACAGGTCTCTTGTCTGTGTTTACTTGATCTCTCTGCAGCCTTTGACACTATTGATCATACCATCCTCCTTGAACGCTTATCTCTGTGGTTCGGAATCAATGGCACTGCTCTAGACTGATTCAGGTCCTACTTATCTGATCGTACCTACACTGTCAACTGCTCTGGTCTTTCATCTGATCCACACCACTACCCCTATGGCGTACCTCAAGGATCTGTCTTAGGACCACTGTTGTTTACTCTGTATACCACTCCGCTCAGCTCTCTCATTTCTTCCCAGTCACTAAGTCACCATCTATATGCAGACGATACCCAACTATTCATATCCTTTCAGCCTGTCAAGTTCCACGATAATATCACATTCGCACTCCGTTTCAACGTGAACCACTCTGTGACACTCTAGTTTCCGCTGGCAACTCTGCTGCACCTGTTCTTCACCTCTCCCATGGGGTCTTCCACTCACGGCTCAAAACTTATCTCTTCTCCAAGTCTTTTCCTCCATAGCTTTAGCATTTCCTCGGACTGACCCTTTGGATCTCGACTCTCGCTTTTCTCTAGATCTCGATTTTAGGACAATGGCTTAACTTCATGAGTGCGGCAGATTAAGCGCACTATAAAATAGACTCACTTACTTACTTACCTTGTGCGGCTGCACAAGGACTTCATCCTTTCCAGTCTTCTCGAGTAGCTTGACACTAGTCGTGCAGCCTTAGGGCTTGTCGGAAGAAACCCATCTTTTTTTTCGATCCGTCACACCTGAACCCTAACCTACCATCCAGATCCAGAAGGTTGATGATAATTAATTTGTAACTTGGAATGGAACTGTCAGTACAATGTTATCATCATCAGCTAGCATAAGCTAGCAGGTTTAAATGGAAATACAGTTCTGTGATTTACTGATTTACGTATTTTTACTTCACGAATTGACGTAGTTCGGTTTCTTTGACGACAAATAGTTGTAACAATCGTCAGAATCGTATGATCTCATCTGATCATCGGGTCTGATATGAGCTAATCCGTCGCATCCGAATTGTTGGATCTGATCGATTCGTCACACATGAACCCTAACCTTACCCCTAACCCTAACCGTAACACTACCACTAAGCCTAGGATTGATTGATTACCGTACGTCATATTGAGAATCGTCGGATCCGATGCTCAGATCAGAACAGACGATTTCTAACAGACCGAATTTCCATCTCATCACCCCATGTGTAAAAGAGAAAAGGATGCTGGTATTTATTATCAGTACTGTTGAGTATAGTTCATTCTGTGTTTTACACGTGACAGGTGTTCATGCGGAAACTGTCAGACAATGGCGTCTGTGGAGGAAAATCGTTGCTGTCGCATGTACGCCAAAATACGTCAGCTGATTCCAGTTGATAGTATTTGCATTTGTGAGTCTGCCATGTTTATCGACAACTGCCTCAATCCGAATGTTCTGGAGACTAGTCGTTGGGAGTATGCTGATGCCCACGGACCATTCGGAGATGAAGAAACTACCAACGAGTTAGTACACTGCACTGGCTTTAGTCATTTTAGTGTAAACACTAAACATGTAGCACGTTATCATTGAAACTCTACATTGAACGCGCTATAATTGGCAATAGCGTGTAAACCGTTGGAGATAGATGTATAGTTGCGGCACATATGTAGCGTGAACGACGAGCGTTCCAGTGGTACTTTCATCGACGACCTTGGATGACCTTGAACCCACATTTTGGCCTTGAAAGTAGATATTTTCGCGATTTTCGGGCGTCGCACTCACTTCAACCGGCTATAGCGTGTAAACCATTGCAGATAGATGTATAGTTGCAATGGCGCATATGTAGCGTGAATGATGAGCTTTTCAGTGGTACCTTCATCGACGACCTTGGATGACCTTGAACGCACATAATGGCATTTAAAGTAGATATTTTAGTGAATTTCGAGCGTCACACTCACTTTAGTCTTTAACTGACTATTTTTGAGAAACGATAAGAATTAGACCAAGATAATCTACGGCAGGAAGTTTTGCTGGCCATCATATGGGCTATCAATGGTCGGCTTATCCCAGCAATAGCTGAGGTTTCTTGTTAACTGTCTATTGCGTTTGTTGTTGTGCAGTGTGTACCGATATCTGGCGTACAGACGTTTCTGCTTCACCGTTTGGCATCGTCTTGGTCGTCACATGCGAAAAGTTCTGCCGTCGTGTGTTGTAAATAGTATTAGGTGCACTTTTCCAAATGCTGACGGTATATATACAGGCTTCAAGCGTATGTGAATAGACATTGCAATATTTTCTGACTGTTTTCACTACCTTCTTCGGGGGTTAATTTAAAACCAGTCTGCCAAAGTGAGCATAATTTAGGCCCAGTTGTTGACGGTTATGAATCTTACGTACAGTACAGAGTTGTCAGAACATGCCAGTTTACTTCAATGTCTCTGACAGAGACAGCTGAGTTGGCATTGTGCAGAATGTTTTGTCTTTCAAGTCTGAGATATATCTTGTGTTGTGTCTTTTTGAGATAGTGCAGTGGCTTGGTTACAAATAAGGCCAGAATTGTGCAAACGATGTCTACAAGCAAACTTTTGTTTTTATAATATAGCTTATTGAGTCTAAAAAAATAGTGGATATTGACACATTCGTAATTTTACACAGTAAAAGAGAAAATTTCATTCAACTACAAGCCCTAATTGAGTGCGAATTGGGCTACGAGTGGGCTATAAGTTAATCAACTGTGAAGATAATATTATGTTGTTGTTGGTTACGGAAGCGATAAGTGATTTGTTGACGTTCGTGTTTGCTGTTATTTTTACTGTTTGAGTTTTATTAAAGTGCTGATAATTTATCTCCATCTTTGTATTAAGTCATTAACTTGGTGCGATTTTCAATATCAGTACCAAATAAGTTCAGGCACTTACACTTACCATAGTTAGTGTGTTGTCATGGCCACGCCCACCGGCTTTGACTGGTCTAGATGTATATTTTGCCAAAGCAACATTTCGAAGTGTAAGACAAATTGCCCGGCCAATTCGAAGCGCACTGATGTTGGTATTGGTTACCGGACATTGTGTGAAACTTTACGTGGATACATCAACCTTGGCCAACTCCCAGGTGACATCAAGCCTTACGTCCAGTATTGGGATGAGGGGGATGGCATGGAATCCACGTTTATACGTCACAGCGCTTGCTGGCATATCAAATGCAAACATAGATTTGTTCACGCCACTAAGCTCGATAGGTTGAGTGCCGGCAGTGACACTGCAGATGTTGCTGATACTGATCCATGTCTGTCAGACGACACAGTGCCTACAGGCATCAAAGTTCCCCGCACAGCACGCAGTGCAGCTGGCAGTCGCAGCACTGACATCAGTCCCACATGTTTTTTCTGTGACCTGCCCGGGACAGACCTGCGTCAAGTCATGACATTTACTGTTGATGATAGAGTACGTAAGTGTGCTACACTTATACAGGACAGCATGCTGCTTGCCAAATTAGCTAGTGGTGACATGATTGCCACAGAGGCTAAATATCATCCCAGTTGCCTACTAGACCTGTACTATAAAGCTGGACATGTTAAGTCAAGTGATGACAATGACGAGCTTGATGAAACACTGTGTGATATACATGGCGAGTCCTTAGCACTAGCAGAGGTTCTTGCATACATTGAAGGCAAACGGGTGTCTGTTGATACACCTGCAGTTTTTAAACTCAGTGACTTGAACAAGCTATACTGTGCACAGTTATCAAGGTATAAGGTGTCATTAAGTACCAAAAGTCATTCTTCAAGGCTGAAAGAGCGACTGCTTGCTAATTGTCCACATCTAACATGTGTCTCACATGGTCGAGATGTACTGCTAACATTTCAGCAGCACATTGGTGTGGCATTGCAACAAGTATCAGAACATTCTGATTCCGATTCCGATGCCATATGTTTAATGCATGCTGCAAAGTTGCTGAGACGTCACATGTTGTCCAGCAGTTGTAATTTTAACGGTAGCCTATCAGATCGTGAAAATACTGTGCCACCAGTTTTATTAAATTTTTTTACCATGTTGTTAGAAGGACCATGTGAAGGTAGTCACATTAGCTGTGAGGCCGCATTGTCTCTTTCTCAGCTTGTTAAATTTAATGCTGTTAGGCACAGAAGGCATCCTGCTGCAGATCCGTCATCAGGACGAGTGACTGTGCGTCACACTGTTGGCAGTGAAACACCTCTGCCCATTTACATTGGATTAATGTTGCATTCTGCATCACGAAAAAAGAAGTATATCAAGAAGTGTCATAAGCTTGGATTGTGTATCTCCTATGACAGAGTAATGCAAATTACAAACAAAACTGCTAATACTCTCTGCAGTGAATACAGAAGTCAGAATGTGGTTTGTCCACCTAGTATGCAGTGTAATTTGTTTACAGTTGCTGCTGCAGACAATATTGATCATAACCTGAGCTCATCTACTGCTCAGTCTTCTTTTCATGGTACTGCTATATCTCTTATGCAGTTTCCAAATACAGATGGGGTTTCTATAAGCCATATGCAGTGCACATGTATTCTGGAAACAGCATCCGATGCATCTTCTGATATTTTATTGCCAACCAGTTACACAGAAATTGAGCCGTGCATTCTTCCATCGAAAGATGCAGTTATTCCACCTAAACATGTGTCTCTGTGTTATCATAATGAAGTAACTGATGATGAGTATGCTTGGTTAGAGAACACAAGAGCCTGCTTAGAGAGCTCATGTGTATCTGACAACATGTCTTGGTCAGCTTTTCATGCTGAATGTGATGACCGTCATGTTAATCCTTGTGCATCGTCTGTGCTACTACCTTTGTTTCGACATACTGCTAACAGTCCTGCAATGATGCGGCATTGCTTAACTGTCGTGCAGGCTGTAGTGAAGAAGGTGAGTCCCAGCCAGACTCCTGTTGTCACTGTTGATCAGCCTTTGTATGCTTTGATGAAGCAAATTCAGTGGCACTGGCCAAATGGCTTTGGTGAAGACAAGTTTGTTATTCTTCTTGGTGGGCTCCACATTGAAATGGCTATATTACGAATGCTTGGTCACTGGCTTGACGGATCTGGTTGGATCCAATGTTTGGTGCAAGCAGGCATCGCCACACTAGGTGTAGCACAGTCATTTATCACTGTTGCACATGTTAAACGGACAAGGTATGTTCATACTGTAACAGCTGCTGCCTTGTTTATTAATTTACGTCAGCTGTATGTTGATTATTGTGACAGTGAATCAGATGATGCCAAATTGACTTTTGGTCAATGGAAAGCAAGTAGAGAGGAGTCATCTGTGCAGTTCAAATACTGGAGTACAGTGTTGGAACTTGAGTTGCTTTTACTAGCTTTTGTACGATCTATTAGACAAGGACAGTTTTCTCTGTACCTCGATTGTTTGCAGAAGCTAGCTGGATGGTTTTTTGTCTGTGATCAGACCAACTATGCACGATGGTTACCTGTACATATCTGTGACATGCTGGCACTTAAACAGAATCATCCTAATATTTACAGTCAGTTTGTTGCCGGCAACTTCGTAGTGTCCAAATCACGGCGAAAATTTTCGTCAATTGCAATTGATCATGCCCACGAACAGCTCAATGCCATTATAAAGGGCGAAGGGGGTGCTGTGGGCTTGACTGAGAATGATGCCGCACTGTCCCGATGGGCAGTTACTGCACCTGAAATTGCACGCATGTTACAGGAATTCGAGTGCAACCTGTTGGAGGAGCAGAATGCTGAGAAGCATTGCGAGCAAACTGCTGCGGTGCAAAACAGATTTAAACGACATCTGTCCAAATTGTTGGATGTGTTTAACACTGAAATTCCTTTCAGTGCTACAAGTGGCAATGAACTTCTGGTACTTTGCACAAACACTTTGGCTGACAAGTCAGTTGCAGACAGTGTGACAAAGGCACCACAAATGGCCACTGATCAGTTTCATAGCTTCTTCGAGGAAAGACTGAAAAAGTCTGAGTCTTTGTCAATTCTGTCACCAATCAGGAGAAACAGGCTTCCGTTGTTCAATTACCGAATGCAAAGCAAGAAAAAAACTTCAAGCAGTCTGAAACTGTGTGAGCTGAAAACAGACTGTGCACTGTTTGGACGGCTTTACATAGCATGCCAGACACGTGATGGCAATCTTGATGGCTTTTTTTGCCACGAAAATCAACCATATCCTCCTTCGCTATCTCAAGGTGGATACCTTCGAAGTGGCACTAAATCCGAATTGCTTGAGTGCTTTACTGCATTTTACAGCACACATGATCTTGCTGATCTGGTTGTTGAATGTTGTATTCTGGATGGAGCTGTGGCTGTGCAGATGCTTCGCCCAAATGTCAGTAGTACATTTGGTGATTACAAGGAGAAAGTATTCTTGCCATACTTATTGTCACTGTTGAACAAAGTGCAACGGGTTGATGTTGTCTTTGACGTTTATTACCGAGAAAGTCTAAAGTTACAGACTAGGGAGAAGCGTGGTGTTGGTGCACGAACAAGAGTTACTGCTGCCACTAAAATACCAGCAAACTGGCAGGAATTCTTGCGTGTTGATTACAATAAAACACAGTTGTTTAACTTTTTGACGGACTTGTGTCTGACAGACTTGATGCCAAGCGGAAAGACAGTAATAATGACTTGCGGTGATGGTGTCAGAATTTATGGCACTGACATCACTGTCAGTGACATTGAGCCATGCAACCAAGAAGAAGCTGATACACGGATCATCTTACATTGTTTTCATGCAGCCAGCTGTGGTATGAAAAAAATATCAGTTAGAACTGTTGACACAGACATTGTTGTTTTGGCTGTCTCTTTCTTTTCTTCACTTAATCTGTGTGAGTTGTGGTTTCACTTTGGTGTTGGCAAAAACATTCGATTAATTCCTGTACACGAACTGTCAGCAGCGATTGGTCCCAGACGATGTGCAGCACTGCCAGCTTTCCACGCACTGACTGGGTGTGATACTGTCTCTTCCCTGTATGGCAAAGGGAAAAAGTCAGCGTGGGCAGCTTGGGATTCCTGTCCACAGCTGACAGAAGCTCTTTTAAACTTACAGAATGTTTCTGCTTCCACTGACATTGATGACAGCATTATGTCTGTTTTAGAGCGATATATTGTGATTCTTTATGACAGAACTAGTGACTGTGACAGCCTTAATGCAGCCCGTAAACAGCTCTTCACCAAAAAATCAAGAACTCTAGATAATCTTCCACCGACATCAGATGCCTTCATACTGCATGTTAAAAGAGCTGTTTACCAGGCTGTTCACTGTTGGTCACACTGTCTACAGAAACAGTTGCCATTACATGACCCAGCTTTATGGGGCTGGTGTAAAGATGAGGACAGGTGGTCTCCAGTGTGGATGACCCTTCCAGAAGTGTCGGACACTTGCAGAGAACTTATATGCTGTTCTTGTAAAAAGGCTTGCACATCTCGATGTAAATGTGTAAAAGCAAATCTACCTTGCACTGGTTTATGTCAGTGTGATGGTGAATGTACAAGGTCATAATAGAGGTCACAGAGGTAGTGTATCCTGTTTTGAAAATTGGAGCTTATATGTACAGTGCTGCTGCTGCCGCTGCTGCTGCTGCTGCTGCTAATACTAGAATAGTATGAGCGCTGTAACTACTGCAGTTGATGTAGGAATAGTCACTATTAGTCATTATTAGATGCCTGATTCATCCTATGTTGTTTTTACCTTTGTATTTATTTTTATTGACAATGTAGGTTAAAGCTAGTCATTTGATTCCTATATGTTAATTAGACTTTATGGCCAGAGGTGAGCATGTCATTTTATCCTGGTCATTGTGCAACTTCTGCAGAACATGTAAAACAACAGTAATTTAAAATATTAAAAACAAGGTAATGCAAAGCGTTGCATACCTGCCACACCGTGCCATAGTGCCTACCGCATCCTGCCAATAAATTCAGGCAATAGTACTGACAGTGCGGCACAGGGCGATGTTTGCTGTGCCTAACAGTGAGTGGGACACAGGTTGAGGTTTATGGTGCCTGACAGTGGGGCATGGCACAGGGTTTGCTGTGCCTAACAATGGGGCACAGGGCGAGGTTTGTTGTGCCTGACAGTGGGACATGGCGCAGGGTTGGGGGTGTGCCTGATAATGGGGCACAGGGCGAGGTTTGTTGTGCTTGACAGTAAGGTATGGGGAGAGGTTTGCTGTGCCTGACAGTGGGGCACAGGGTGAGGTTTGTTGTGCCTGACAGTGGGGCATGGCGCGGGGTTTGGTGTGCCTGACAGTGCGGCGCAGGGCGAGGTTTGTTGTGCTTGACAGTAGGGTATGGGGAGAGGTT
>Ga0209122_1000461_pt1 | contig 10331 bp, 9 predicted proteins | sample OlaalgELextract2_2_FD_187375 | JGI IMG/M metagenome (GOLD analysis project Ga0209122, IMG submission 187375) | Olavius algarvensis symbiont microbial communities from Tuscany, Italy - Type A ELBA extract 2 (SPAdes) (version 2) | ecosystem: Host-associated > Annelida > Digestive system >...
AGTTTTAGGGAACTAGGCCTATAAAAGGAGTGATTTTAGTAGTACTTATATCAAAAAAAGTCAAGTAGTATTTTATCTTATCATGCTGATATAATGAGAATTTTTACGTTTATGCGTCCACTCTATAATTAATCTTCAATCTTCATTGGATACAAGAATGAACACCAACAAAGATATACCCGATAACCAGGCTTTAGAGCGTTTCCGTTCGTTGCGGGATAAACGCCAGCACCTTATGACCCTCGCACCCAGGGACGCCATGGAGCGCATCCTGCAGGATCCCCAATCCCTGCCTCTGGTGCACTCGTTTCCCGAACAGGATTTTTATTTTTTGATCCACGACATCGGTCCCGAAGACGCCGGCCCCTTGCTGGCGCTGGCATCCAACCGGCAATGGGAGCACCTGGTGGATCTGGAAACCTGGCACAAGGATCAAATCGATTCCCGGGCAGTATCACGCTGGCTGGACTTGCTGCTAAAAGCCGATCCTTCCCGTTTTTTAAACTGGTTTCTGAACGAAAAGCTGGAGTTCGTCGAATTTTTTCTGTACCAGAATATCGAGGTCAGGGTCAGAGAACATGATCAGGATCCAGCCGATCTCGGCAAAGGTTTTTTTTCCCTGGACAACACCTATTTCATCCGGTTTATCGATCAGCCGGCTGGTGCGGCTGGAGATGAAATTGCCGAAGCCCAGCGCAAAAAATTTATTACCCGGCTGGCTGAAACGCTGTCCGACCTCGATCATCGGACCTATCAGGGCGTCCTGCTGGAGGCCACCCATGTTATTCCGGCCGAAACGGAAGAAGACTGTTATCGCTGGCGCAATGTGCGTCTGGCCGATAAGGGCTTTTTGCCATTTGATGAGGCCATTGGCATCTACCAGCCGCTAAAAGCCCGGGACCTTGCCGCACAGAGTGCTAAAATTATCCCGCCGGCGGATGACCCGACATCCTTTTCCCCCGTACCGCAATATCCAAGCCGATTGCTGAAGGAAGACGATCCCTTGTCCCGGGCCTTGGCTGTCATCGATTCGGAGAATGTCCTGGGCCATATCCAAACCGAGTTTGCCAATCTGTGCAACCAGATCATCGTCGCCGACCACAAGACCATCCGCGAAAGGGATCAATTGCGCGACATTGTCAAGAAGGCCTGCGGCTACGTCAGCATCGGCCTGCAGCGGCTGTCTGAAACGGGCGTCAAACTTGATCGCCGCCAGGCCGCGACCCTGGTGACCCGACACCCGCTGACGCAAATTTTTAGAGTGGGATTCGGTGAAGCACTGAAATTGAAATGGCGAGCCGAAAAATGGCTCGACCAGTGCTGGTATGCCCGCCACGGACTGCGACTGACTTTCTGGGGCGAACAATGGCTGGGCGTGCTGGGAGGGCTGTTGATCAAAAAGCCGCTATTTTATGACAACTATAAAACCGGTGTCCTTTACCGGGAGTTTGAGTCACTGGCGGATGTTGACTCCACCGAAGACGCTTTCAGCCAGATCAAAGCTGTCGATGATCTGCTGTCACTGATGTCCATCGATATTGAACAGCCGTCAGCTTACGGATTTTTGACCTACAAGAATCTTATCCTGACCCTCTGGGCCCGGCATTTCCTTAAACTATCCGCCGAAAAGTTGAAAGCAATCAATCCAAATGAATTCAAACCGTTTTTCGAGCAGCTACTGCCGGAAATGCCTGGCAGCGGCCGCACTCAAAAACGAAAAATTCCGCAGGAAATGAAGCAAAATTTTCTGGACTGGCTGGCAGCCTGCTCCAGGCTGATTGAATTGGAGATCACCCAACGCGTGGGGCCGACCCTGGAAGATCTGTTTGAGGAAATTGAAAACGAAATGGATCGGGTGACCGGCAAAGACCTGGATCCCAGGTATGTGCAGCTGTTTTTGTTGGAACAGGGCTAGCTATTCGTTAGAAAATGAATTTTGTGTGCATTGTGTTAATATCTAACTTAAAGCAAAAATGCAGCTGCCCGCAGAAATGACTAAAATTGTAAAATGACTAAATTGACTAAAGTTAAGGTATTCTGTCGATATTAAAGAAAAGCCCAAAGGCGGAGAAACACCTTTTTTCATGATATCCGGATCACTGCACCACAACTGTTGGCCATTTATAAAAGAAGACGGAGCGAAGCGACACCACAAGTTTAGTCATTTTAAATTTTAGCTCATTTTAGCTCATTTTTTCAAACTTAGTTTAAGCCTAAAAAACATGGTACATATGACAAGTCCTGAAAACGCAGCCTCCGATCGCCCCGGACGCATAGAAATCGCCAGAAACTGGCTGCCGCGCTATACCGGCATGCCCCTGGACAAATTCGGCGACTACATTCTGTTGACCAATTTCCAGAACTACCTGCACAAATTTGCCGAAATGTTCGACTGCGAGGTTTACGGTGAAGACAAGCCGATGCAGGCCATTACGAACAAAGACGGACTGACGATCATCAATTTCGGCATCGGCTCGGCCAACGTGGCCACCATCATGGATTTGCTCATCGCCTGCCGGCCCAAGGGGGTTCTCTTTTTGGGAAAGTGCGGTGGTCTGAAAAAATCCACCGAGATCGGCAATTTCATTCTGCCGATTGCCGCCATCCGGGGCGAGGGCACCAGCGATGACTATCTGCCGCCGGGAGTTCCGGCCCTGCCTTCCTTTAAATTGCACAAATTCGTTTCGCAAAAGATCATGGACCACGGATATGAATACCGCACCGGTGTGGTCTACACCACCAACCGGCGCTTGTGGGAACACGACACCCAGTTTCTCGACCGGCTGCAGCAGATGACCTGCATCGCCATCGATATGGAAACGGCAACGATTTTCGTTGTCGGCCATTACAATGAGATTGCGCGGGGCGCCCTGCTGCTTGTCTCCGACACGCCGATCACGCCCGAAGGGGTCAAAACAGAAGAATCGGACCAGCAGGTGACCGAGAATTGGACCGAAATCCATCTGCAAATCGGCATCGAGGCCATGAACGAAATCGGCAGCCAGGGCGAAAAAATTAAACATTTTAGATATTGATCCCTCTCCACTCAAAGTCCAATCAAGATCCGGATTGCCTTGAATTTACATCCATCATGGGATAATGATGATTTTGCAATTTTGCGACCACGAACAGAGCGTGGCTTCCGTCTCTTCCTAGAACTTTCCTCAACTCGTCATTGCTGATGGTGATAGTTGGATTGAATTCACTACTATTGCATAACGAGACTCTATGTATTTTTGCGAGCAAAAAGATGAATGATTCAGACAAATCAAAAGACCAACTTCTTGATGAGCTAAAAGACCTGCGCCAAAGAGTGATTGATCTCGAAGACTCGGAAGAAAAACTGCAGGCAATGAAGTTCACCGTCGACCGCGCAATGGAACCCGTGGTCTGGATAGCGCCAAATGGCCGCCCTAGTGAAGGGGAAACGGCAAGGCCGGGCCTTGACACCCGGCCGTGTTTCTGAAAATTAAAGATGCGGCTGACTTGCCATTTGGGGTCCCTGGCGGTGCAATTGGCCCTGCGGCAATCTATACCGAATCGGCCAGAGCCACTCAAGTTGTCCGAAAAGTGATGGTAAGAATGGAGGCGTGGTTGAATTATATTATTCCGTGAAACTGGTATGCACCGATCAAATAGGTTGCAAAACAGAAAGGAGATACCAATGAAAAACTTTTTTTTAGGACTGTTTACAGGTGTCATTTGCTTATGTCTGCTGACTACAGCAGCCCCGGCAAAACCGGATAAAGTAGACGGTAACAATGTGCCATTTGGCCGTATTCCCCAGGAAATCAAGGACAACCGTTATCCCAGGACCTATTACCCGAATACGGAAAAGCTGGCCCAAGCTGAAATGCGGATTGTGGCTTTGGGCACGGGGATGCCGAACCAGTCGCCCAGCAACGTCGCGGCCTGTTTTCTGGTTGAACTCGGCAACGGCGAATCGTTTCTGTTCGATCTGGGTACCGGTGCCACCGACCGGCTGGCTGGACTCGAGGTCGATTATTCAACTTTGGACAAGGTCTTCGTCAGCCACCTGCATACCGACCATGCCGGTGATATCGCGGGACTGTGGGTCGGGGGTTGGCTCAACGGCCGCTACACCCCACTGCAGATTTATGGTCCCTCCGGTTCGAGCCCCGAACTGGGCACCAAGGCTCACGTGGATCATATCCGTGCCGCCTGGGCCTGGGACGTGACCTCCCGGGCCGGCACCCTGCCGAATGCCGGCGGTGAAATCGTTGCCCACGAATTCGACTACTCAAAAACTGCCGTCGTTTACAACGAGAACGGCGTCCAGATTACGAGTTTTCCGGCAATTCACATCCGGGACGGCTCGGTAAGCTTCCGGCTGGACTGGAATGGCCTGAGCTTTGTATTTGGCGGCGACAGTGTTCCAAACAAGTGGTTTGTGAAAGAGGCCCAGGGCGCCGATGTGGTGGTTCACGAGTGTTTTTTTACGCCCGAGCAGTGGATGCGAATCGCCGGCTTCCCTTACCAGCAGGCTTACTGGGTGACGTCGGTGATCCACACGCCGCCTCAAGGTTTCGGCAAGCTGATGTCCATGGTGAAGCCCCGCCTGGCGGTTGCCTACCATTACTGGAATCACCGCGATATCGAGCTCGATATTTACGGCGGCGTCCGCGCCACTTACGATGGTCCGCTGGCCATGGCGGATGATTTGACCGTCATCAATCTCAAGAAAGACCATATCGAGGTTCGGGAGGTCACGTTCAACCATGAATCCTGGCCCCAGGGGACCAGCAAGGAATGGGATACGGCGCCGCGCGGCGAGCCGGCCACCGGATTGATGAACGACTGGCTGAAAAATGGCGAGCTCAAGGGGTTGATTCCTGCGCCGACCCAGCCCATCGAATGAACGGCAGAATTTTTGTTAATACAAGATAATGTTTTGATAGTAAATATTTTCGATGCCGAATAACCGTTCACATAAAGGCGATTATATATAACTTCCTGGGCATCTCTCAGTTTCCCGAAGGCCTCGGCAAAAACTGGAGTCTCATCAACCGCGTTGTCTGGAACGTTCCCAGCATGCCGGTTGACCCGGACAAGATCGACGATGCAGCAGACCGCCTCGAAAGACAGCTTGGAAGCGGGGAAGGACCCATCGACCTTCCTCCCACCGATACGGAGATTGCACCCCTCGACCTTTTCAGCGGCCGCACCACTGGCTTCGGCGACATGTACTACAATGGTCTTTTTTCCCCCAAGAAAGGCTGCAAAACCGGGAGCGGTGCCAGTCTGCTCTCGGGCTTCGGCCTTAATTTGGGTATCCCGACGGCAACCGAGGATACTCTGGCACCGGAAAGTGGTTAGCGGGGCCTGCCGGATTGGGCGTTTATATGGGGCCGAAGTGGAAAATCGGCGGTGTGATTCAGTAGTATTGGGACTACGCGGGTGACAGCGACCGCGACGACAGGTGGACAGAACGATCGGGTTCGGCCTCGTCCGTACTTTTCAGTTCGGGAAACTCCCGGTGCGCTTTGGCGCAGAAGCGCATTACTCCATCATCCAGCCAGACGATGCAGTTGGGCAGGAATGGAATCTCCGTTTCTATGTCATTCCGCCGCCGTCCCAGCAAAAGAAAAGCGTCGGCGGCAGTGCGGTCACCGGCGGTATCCTGGGAGGTGCCGGCGGTGCGGTTATCGGGGGTATTGCCGGCGGTAGCAGCGGCGCCCGCAAAGGGGCGGCCATCGGGGGCATTTCAGGTGGCGTCCTGGGAGGGACGCGCAGCTCGCGTCAGAATCGTAAAGCCGAGCAGCAGCGTAAACAATGGGAGCAGCGGCAGGCCGATCAATACATGCAGCAGCGCAATGCCTATAACCGTGCCCATGGCGCATGCCTTGAAGGCCGGGGGTATACGGTGAAGTAGCACCTCAATTGGGAAAAAACCAATTGAGAGTTATTGGTTATTCGTTATTAGTTATTGGTTTGAGCGGAGGATTCCATGAAAAGATTTATCTTGATAGTTACCGCGATTTTGTGTTTTGTGATTACGTCTCCTGATATTTGGGCCGGGAACTTCGACGGCAGTAAGCCTTTGGTGATATCGGTCATCCGGGTCATCGAATGCACACCCGACGGAACATGCCGGGAGGTCACGCCGGCCAGCGCTGAACTGCCCCAATTTTTGAAGATTGATTTTGCCAGCCAAACCATCCGTCCGGCTGTCGGCGACGACCAAACAGCGGCCACATCCATCGAACGCCGGGAGGTCGTGGACGGCAAGCTCATATTGCAGGGAGCCGAGGATGGTTATGAAAAGATGCGCGACGGCCTCGGGTGGACCATGGCCATATCAGGCGCAACCGGCCAAGTGGTTCTGACCGCCTCCGGTGATCAGGTGGCATTTGTGGTTTTCGGGGCAGTTCTGCCACTCTAGCAGATTTAACGGGCGTAATCCGGCCGGGCTTGCGAATAGCTGATGAAAAATTTTTGGATCAGAATCAGTACCCTGGGTAGAGTTTTAATTGTGAATTTTTGACATTTTGTGAGAAGCATTTTTATCACGAAAACCCGATAACTGGGAAACACGAATATTTTCTTCGCTTTATTTCGTGTTTTCGTCATTTCGTGCTTTCGTGATTGATATTTTAATTGACTCCTACGCAATTTTTTAGGAATGTAATCCACTTGCATAGACACAAAACGATGGATCGATCACGATAGAATGACCGTGTTGTTGACGAAGAAAGGAGAACCAAACATGGAAACTATAAGTGCGAAAGAAGCTCTCGAACGACTAAAGCAGGGGAACCAACGATTGCTAAATGGAGAAGCAAAAGGTCCAGGGCAGTTTAGTGAACAACGACGCGAAGAGTTGACGCAAAAGGCCCGGGCGGGCCAGGCGCCATATGCAATTATCCTCAGCTGCGCGGACAGCCGTGTACCGGTGGAGCTTTTATTCGATGCGGGGTCAGGTGAGCTGTTTGTCGTTCGCGTGGCAGGTAATGTTGCCAATACCTCAACAATCGCCAGCATCGAGTATGCTGTTGCGCATCTCGGCACCAAACTCGTGGTTGTCATGGCACACGAAACCTGCGGAGCGGTGGCGGCGGCGATCGCGGGCGGCGACGCCGGCAAAAACCTCAACACGCTGATTGGCTACATACAGCCCGTGGTCGGCTCGGGCGATGATACCGTCGATGAGGTGTCCAGAAGAAATGCCAGGCAGAGTGCCGATCGTCTGCTGAACGAATCGGATATCATTCGGACGGCGGTGGAGTCCGGTGATGTCGAGATTACCACCGCATTTTTTCATTTCGATGGTGAGGTCGAGTTCGAGTAGGATCCTATTCAATACCGAAAACCTGGTTCTTTGGGTCAGTTCAGAGATGATTGGTCGTGCCTTGCATGTATGCCTTGGAATATTGGAATACTGGAATGTTGGAATATTGGGTTTGGCGGAATGAGATCTGATCTAGTAGTGATTTTATGAATCAGAAATAAAGATCAGACAATCTTCCGTTTTTGATACCCATTATTCCATTGTTCCACCCTTCCATCATTCCCTCCGGAGTTTGAAGCAAATTCCCCCCTCCGAGGGAAAAATCCAAGCTGGGTCCTCTTGGGCGGAATTGTTACCTTGGTTTTGCTTTTCCGTAAGGATCGATGCGCTTTTCTTCCAGCAGATCAAGGCCCGTGATCTTCCAACTGCCGTCCACCGGCGCCACCGTGATATTGGCTTCATATTGATTTTTACGGGTGTGGATGTGGCCCCAGTGGCCCACAGTGCCCATGGCGGTCCACCGGGCTTTAAACAAAAGCCCCAGGGGACTGTCCGGAAGAGGATTCACGGCGACATCCAGGATTTCGATCTTCTTGACCCGGGCCCGGGCGCCGCCGGCCTGGGTCACCACCATGGACTTTCGGTTCTGCAGGTAAATTTCCGACAGCAGGTCGCCGCTGACACTGGTGGCCAGGCGGTTGTAGACATCTTCTTCCTGCCGAAAGTCAAAGGAACGGTAGATGTTTTTGAGCAGACTGTTCAGGACGGCCACGGCCGTTTCATCGGTCATCTTCGGCGCCAGGGCCGCCGGTTTGGCAACGCCGACCCTTAAAAAGGGATAGAGTAAAACACTGGCGGCGATGAGCAGCACTGCCAATCCCACATAGGGGCCGGCCGTTCGAAGGTTTTTGCCACCTTTTTTAATTCGCAAACCCAGTGGCAGCAGGGCCAACAGGCACAATACGCTGGCCAACGGTATCTTCAATGTCGTGAGGGATTCGTCCACTTCAATTTCAGCCACGGTGGGCACCCGGTATGTTTTTAGAAAATTGGTCCAGGTGGACATATTATCGCCGGGTGTAACATAGGACGGCAAGCCGCCGGCCGGATCGATGGCGTTGGTCGGAACCTTCTGGACCCGGTCGGACCACAGGTCCCACTCGGTCGTTACCTGCTGCGGCAGGTCTTGGGTCAGATAAGTGATGATCACCCCGACCATGGCCGTGTTGATCGGCAGGCGCTCCGGCTGAACCACGAAGGTGGAGGCCGTGGTGGAGTATTTGACGAAGGAGACGCGGTCCAGAATCGGCGATAGCTGTTTGCCGTCGATCAGGGTTTTGTCCCGTTTTAAAAAATACTCGCCCACGCGCTTTTTCAAAGGCTCGTTTTCATGGACTTCAATGAAATCGTCCCCCCGCAGCCCGAGCTCGATCCAGGCCGCCAGATCCTTGACACGCGCCAGTATCTCATGGCGTATTTCGTAAGGTTCGATATATAAAAAAGACATGACGCCGTCGCGCTGCCAGCGCTGCAGGGCTTTATTTTCAAATTGCGAGTACCACGGATCGGTCCAATCCAGCGCTACCGTCGACGGTTCGGACAAATACCTGAAATCGTGCAGCGGGGCGCCCTTGTGATAGGTCATGAAACCGATGGGCACCTTGCTGATGTTATTGTCCGGGTCCAGCGGGGGGACGATGGTCAGTGATTCCGGCTTTTGGGTGAAGGGGTAGATCAACTCGGCATAAAGCACCCGCTTATCTGCCGGTGGACCCGGTATGGGCTGGCCCGTGTAGGGATTGATCTTCCAGGCTATGGGTCTTGGCCGCTCGCGGCGAAAGCGCGGTTCGATCAGTTTCAGCTCGGCCGGGAGATGCTGTCCGCCGTCGGCTATCACCTGTAGATCCTGCCTGCTGAATTCCCGCAGGCGTTTTTCGGGCGGCTTTCGATTATAACCGGTTGCGGGAAAGTATTCTTCCGGTAGGAGCCGGCCAAAGGTCACCAGGTCGTTGACAAAAATTTCCAGTTCGATTCTGACTTGATCGTCTTCGATATAAACTTCAGCGATATTGGGGGCATTCTGGGCGCCGGACAGATTGATCCAGTCAGCACTCGCCGGCGGACAGATCAGCCAGCAAAAGGCACAAAGGTATACCAGAACCTGAAAGGACGATTTATACATTCAACGTGATCTGAAAAAGCGAATATCGAGTATAGAATAATGTGTGTCGAATATTGAAACAATGCATTCTGCCCGTCGTGGGTACTTTAACGAACGCTGTGTACCATAAAAAAGATTGAGCTAGCCTGCTTCGCCAAATTGGCTGCGCAGGCCAATAGCGAAACTACCGTTCGGCATTCTGCGGTTCACTGTTTAAGACAACCCTGAACTCTTGAACCCCTGAACGGTTACATTCTCTCGCTACCAGGTGATATTCAAACCCAGAGCCGGTCCATGCATGGTGGCATCGAAGGCAAACCGGTTGCCGCCGCTGCCGTCGGAATAGTCCTGATACAGCATACGGTAGCCGCCGAAAATGCCGACGTGCTCCCACGGCTTGAAGTCAACCAATCCTACGGCGTTCCAGGATATATCCGATCCGATACCGAATCCACCGAAATCGGTTCTTAACCTTAAGGCCCACTTTTGGCCAATAGGCCATTTCCAGCGCAAGCCGACGTAGGGGTCGACCCAGTCTTTGCGCTGGTCGAAGTCCGACAGCGGTCCGGACGGATCCACCTCGATATCCATGGAGGAGTAGCGCAACCCGCCAAACCCGTCGATAACGACGTTGCCCTCAATCAGGCGATAAAACGCGGCCAGCTCATACAGGATTTGAGTGTATTCGATATCAACGGGTCCATCCTCTGGATTTAAGACCACATAGTTCAGGTCGGTAAAAAAGCCCCAGTTCTGCTTGTGCACGCCTTCGAAATGAAAGGTCAACGCCCCATTCAGGTTGTCGAAGATGTCACTGAAGGATACATCCATGTCCACATCCTGACCTTTGACCGTCGCGTCTCCGGAGACGGAAATCGCCCACAGGTACATCGGCGCCAGGGCAAAGGTCAGGATGTGGAC
>Ga0209122_1000467_pt1 | contig 10247 bp, 5 predicted proteins | sample OlaalgELextract2_2_FD_187375 | JGI IMG/M metagenome (GOLD analysis project Ga0209122, IMG submission 187375) | Olavius algarvensis symbiont microbial communities from Tuscany, Italy - Type A ELBA extract 2 (SPAdes) (version 2) | ecosystem: Host-associated > Annelida > Digestive system >...
CAAACAGTTGGCTTTTTATTTGTTATTATTTTGCAATGTTATTCACTGTAATTTTTCCGAGTACATTTGTGGCTGCCAGTCTACTGAGCTCGGAATCATAAAATTGCTTGAAACAATGGCAAAATTCTGAAACTTTTGCAGTACTTCCTGCGACCGATAAATACAGGTGTCGACGTAATAAAATGGCGAGACGTGTAGCACTTACAGCCAAGCAGTGCCTGGTCGCCAATGGTCAGTTCTTCCCCGCCAGCTCCAATGCCAATCAATGGTGGCACCTTCTTTTTCAGCACAATAGGAGGCGTTGGACGGAACTCAAATGGATCTGGTTCATGAGTGAACTCCTCAAAACCACACATATCCTCTCGGATGCCAGTTGCGTTATAGTAGTAGTAACTGGTGCCTAACAGCGACGACATAAAAAAACTTTAGTCACCATGTTAACTTTATATTGACAAACATATGAAACTGCCCAACAATAATTTAGCATTAATAATAATAATAATAGACATATTTCTATCCCGCCATAGGTTGTAACTTCAGAGGCGGTGGTAGCACAGGTCACGTGGTTACTGCTGATATATATGACCATATATTGCTCCCATAAAAGTTTGTGATGATATCTTAAACGGTTCAAGAGTTGCCATGTTGACAAACAAACCTACACACCCACAATCATACAGTACGGAAAATATACCACTTCGCTGCATGGGTGGTAAAATGATGTGTTTAATTAATGATTATGTTCACAATGATATTTCTATCACTTTCAAATGTTGTATCCAAATTGACAGACTGTTCAAGGTAATCTGATGTCATGTTATGTGGCCATGAATGTTTACCAGTTGCACTCGATTCTGTAGCAACTATTGTAACTCAAAATGTCTACAATGTTGCACAAAATCAGTTTTTTAAACTCAAATTCATATACATCAGCAGCAACAAACATAAGCATCAGAATTCAACTAGGAAATGAAGCTATCGGATATAGGATCTAACTACCCACAACCCCTAATAGGAAGTTGTATACCTCCTGAACCCTCTGAAAAATGACCGTGACCCTGATATACAAATTTGTCCGAGATTTTTCTCCAATCTATGTAACTACCAAGCAGAAAGTAGGTTCCCGCAATAGTTTCCAAGTTATCATGTGGACAAAAATACACACACCAGAAATGGACACTCAGTGCACACATCTCTGCCAACTTTTTTCCCGCTTTTTTAACCTTCTGACCCTGCAGTGACCTTGACCTATATATGACGAAATGTCTTATGACTAAGCCTTGAACAACGGAATAACACAGCTGCATTAGATGACAAGATATCGGCGCTTTTATGATCGTGTGCCCAACTCCTTTTTAGCTCGAGATAACACTGAAAATTATCTTTAGAAGTGATTGTTGTTAAGAGTTATAACTCGTATATGTGTGTGTTCATGATAAATATACGACAAGCTACAAAAATCTAAAACATAAGACAGGTATGTCGTGGGTATTAATAACGTTCAATATACATCTGAGGGGTGTCTTTTACTTTTTTCTATGAGATTCTCGTAGCAACTCGTAGAACTGGCGAGCAAAAATTTTCATGTCTACAGTTTGCTAGCTCCGCCCACAACGTGGCGTCAGAGGTGATGAAAACTGTTTGTATGTTTGTATAAATTCAATATTGATATGAATGATATTGTAGTTGTATTTTATTATTCATTCTCACAGAAATAAAAGTAAAAGACATGCCTTGTGTTTGTTTACAAACATTACTGTTGACACAGTGCCATGGCAACGAGGCTTCTACGAGAAATTGCGAGAAAGTTGTCCTCTACTTTCCGCAGAATTCTCGCAATATCTTGGTAGAAAAAAAGTAAAAGACACGCCTCCACTCTAAAAACGACGACTGTTATCAGTGCAACACTAACTCGGCGGGTCGAGGAAGATGTTGGGACCACGTGGATCCTGAAACACTCGTGCTATTGGATACAGGTTGTCCCACTGAGCACGGAACAAACATCCCTGGAAACCTTTGCCTTTTGTTGTCGTCTCTGAAAACAAGCATCATTTGCTGATACTAACAAAGATGTACACTACACCAACAGAAAACTACAGTACTGCAATCAGTGCAAACATTTCCAAGACCAGATCTCCAATAATATGGCATAAGCTGCCCCAAAAGCAACTTATAACAAATATAAATTGACTGTTGAATGTCATTTGAGGTCACGTTATAAAAATGTAGTCTTATATCGCGTGTGAGAGAAAAATATGCTTAGCATCATAAACGTGGCACAGTAATTACATACAACTCATAAGCAATACGTCAAAATGTTGCAAGATAATTGCACGATTACTACACACTATATGATCTGTTAATTACCAAACTATGAATCAACTTTAGTGATATTTACTGGTAATTATGTACATACTGACACATATGTCGTATAAATTTATCTTATCATACAATGAACTAAAATAAACTGACTGATGCCAATGTTCAGAATCAAATTCTGAGGCACTTGGCAGAACTGAGCACTATGCATTTACATCTGTCTAGCCACATGTAGCCGAGATCGCTACAATTGTCTACTATTCTAGATCGGCAGGAAAAACACGATGAGTGCGAGTTGATCCTCTTTAATTCCAACGTTCCCTCTTGCCTCTCCGCAAGTCCATCGATCACTCTCCCTCATTCTAGCGGAAGACGTCCCTCGTGCCCCCATTGCTGGTGGGCGGAGGGACTCTTCTCCAATCCATGCGTCCGACGGGGTGAAGCTGGGCCGGCTGCTCGCCGGGCTGGCCGGGCAGTTGCTGCAGTTGACGCGTGAATCTGGCATTGATGGATGGGCGTCACGTGACGGGCCGGGCGTTGGCGCCGACGCGCGTTGGATAACTGGGGTGGGGCGCCACCTGGCGATTGAATTTAGGGGAGTCCAAAGTTGGGGGCTCCGTGCCCCTGCCTACAATCCCCTCGCCATTTCCAAATCCCCCTGGATTTGGAGGGAGGAATTCCCGGTAGAAGTTGGGGGCTACCGGCCGCAAGGGGGGACGCATGGATCGGAGGAACAGCACATTGTGTGGGGAATTAACATCAAATGATAGGTGCATGGTAGCGGTACAGCGACAATGTCCAGTTAACAATGCAACATTACATCTACTTAGAGCATGCATTAGGCTATTTCTACGATATGGTTCTTGTGTTGAATTAAAGTTCGTACGGGATGCGTATACAGTATTATGTTGTTGAGCCAATTCTAGCTGGTACAGTCATGCACATGCTTTATCACCGTAAGCAATCAACTCGCCTTGTAGGGGCCTACATAAGATAACTGCGTTTCTACGAACTAAGCTACTGCAACATTAAATACAAGTGGAGCAGAAAGATGTTCCACTAAGTGACTATATGATGAAGATGCACGTGAAATGATAATGACAAACACGAGGCAACGTTCTGCAGCATAAGCTAGGCGTACTAGTCAAATGACATTCATAGCCACCTGTGCACCAAAACTATGCCACAGCCAACTTCAATCAAATATTGCACAATGCTAAAACCCCTAGGTTTATGTATACTGTTCGTCCAGCTCAAAGGTAAATAAATCGTTGGTACACCGACGACGTGTAACATGTAAGAGACAACGCCCTAAACATGCGAACCTAAGGCGTGGGACTTGGAGTGGGTTGGGGTTTTGGCGGGAAAGGAACATCTGTTTCCTGTCCGTCGTGGGACGGTCTGGGAGTGTCACAAGGACAAGACGCGCTTATCTTACGCGTGTATACATGTCAGGTGGGTATAGTGCTGGGGCTGTATACGTTAGATCCTGACAGCTATGGTGTCGGGGGAACGTACCACTTCCTGTCTGGGAGGATGCGTAGGCCGAGGTGTTGATTAAGATAGGGCGGCTGCTCAATGGACGGGGTTTCATCGTAGTTCATTAGTGGAGTGTTCAGCCGCGGTGTCTGCTGTCTGCGTTGCGTCCAGCGCCTCGTCGGTGTGTGGGCGCCGCGCCGAGTCGCTCGTCCGTGTCTGTGTTGCCGCGCGCCGTGCCGCGTCGGGCCGGTCGCTACACGGGTGGTCTAGGCGGGTGGGCGGGCGGGGGGCGGGCGGGCGTGCCAGCTCGGCGGCGTGTATCATCAACGGGGTGAAAACACGAAGAAAGGGTTTTATACACAGATGGGGCTACGGTGCCCCAAACTCATATCAACTATTAAAATGCAACGTTACACAAAACTGCATGCATACCAAAATGTCTGCCGATTGGCCGTTATTACAACGAAAATGAAACGTAGCATGCATGCATTGTCTGCTCTTTCTAGGCTCTACATTCATAAATTTGTTATTTGCTACATACTACAGTGCTACAGAATATGTCAATAAGCTCCAATAACGTATTTACAGTCCATGACAAAACAGCATGGTATTACATACGTACACGCTACAGTAGTCCATGCAGTGGCAGATGTGCTATGATTCGCACATAATTATCTCGACGCTATGGGCTATCGCTAGGTGGCTGACGATCATGGTCTGTTCACTACGCTGCAAGGTACGCAGATGGCGTTTAGTTCATGCACGCTCGCTTCAACACTGCAACATTGTTCATTGCTTCTTAGGGGTCGGGTGACGGGTGACCTTGACCTTGCCCCTTTAGTGGTAGTATGCGTTACTACTAGACGATTATTAAATATCGCGCGGCTCTCGGCTTAGCGCTGAAAACACCCTCGCTGTATTGGGGTGGCTTAACACAACTATCACATACACGTCATTTGCCCCCTTACGTACTGCCACTTCACACTGGGCTACATTTAAGAACACGAGTGCACATTAATACGATAATCCTGGCTGGCGATGAGTATCTCGCGTGGCGCCTTTGCAAAAATACCTCACCTGCTAATTATCGGCTTGGTTTCACTGTGGCGTTTTATCATAGCGCCGCATTCGCTGTAGTGATGCCTTGGGGATGGGGGGGGGTTTGCAAGAGGGAATATCCGAGGGAATCTTATTTTCCGTAGGGCGTGGAAGTGCGGTGATTCCGTACGTCGTCTCTATGGCAGTCGTCGGCCGCGCGTCGCGGCGCGCGTTCCGCGTCGCGCGACCGAGGGGGTCAAGTGAGACGGTGGGTTCCAGGCCTCGGATTTCCCCAAAGTTCGTGTTGTGTGTATTATATGTGGGCGGCTCTTTTTGTTTATTTATTTATTTTATTTTATTTTTTTCGAGTTGGGGGGGGAGTAATGGCGCTAGTCTGCGGTAAGATTGTGGGCTCGTGTTTTCGCTTCGCATGGTGTTTAACACCAGTAAGGGGGGTATCGCGTCTCATTCGTTATCTGAATGTACATACGCGCAGTTTCGTATTAGTACTCCGTGCACGTTCGCGTTCCGCGTTTTGTGTAGTATTGCACTGTGGCCTCACGGGCCGTTTCAACGCCCCCATTACTTTCGTGGGGGTGGGGTCGGGTCCTGCATGGTGTGTTCCTATCGTAGTTTCGTGCGATTTCAACTACCCCATCAGGCCTCTAGTTATCGCGTCTGATCTCCTATTTATTCTCCATGTATGTGTCCAGTTATCCGTCGCTGCTAGTCGTGTGCGATGCTGCGTCGACTGATGGTGTAGTTTCTAGGTGTGGCGGCTCGTCCTCCCGCCGGTCGTCTGGGAAACGTGTCGCGTCGGGCGATCACGTGACCTACTCGGGTCGTTGCCGGCTCCGCGCCAGCCTCGGACTACGCCGGAAAAATTGCGCGGTATGTGCGCTGCGTTTCTGTTAATCACATTAATACTTCGCCGCTTGTCGGCTCGCATGTGCTGGCAATTTTTCAGCTTGTCGACGTGAATGAAATTTCGTAAGATTTTGCCCGTGTAAATGTGTTTTAATTTGTACACATTGAATGGGCCGCGCTCGACAATCACGTACGGCCCCTCGTACTTCCTGGCCGTTTTCCTGTCATCATCGTCCCCCAAAACGTCCCTCCGGCGATACACTTTGTCGCCGGTTTTGAATTCAGGGGTCTGCTTTTGTTTGTTGATTATTTTGGCCTGCCGCTTGCGGGCGGCTTGCGCCAAAGCCTGCGCGTCCGTGCGCATCGTGGCCAGTTGCCTACTGAACATATCAATGTTTTCAGTTGGCCTTTGGTGAGCGGGGAGGCTGGGGCCCAGGGCGGTCTCTACGGGCAGTCGCATTTCAGTCCCGAAAAGCAATTTGAAGGGACTGCAGGCTCTGTTTGGTATAATGCCAGCCCGATAGGCCCCGGCTATCGCCGGTAGAAGTGAAGGCCAATCCGTCAAGTTTCTGCAGTGGACTCGGAGGCCTTGTATCAAGATTGCGTGGGCTTTCTCCACTTGACCATTTGCCCTTGAGTTGTAGGGGGTTATGAGCAAATGCCTTATCCCACACGCCTTCAATAACAGCTCCATGAGCTTTCCGGTGAACGACGGGTGTCTGTCGGTAACGAGTTCACTGGGGGTGCCGTATCGCGCTATCCAGTGCATTAGGATAGCCTGACATGTTTCCTTGGCCGATGTGGTTCGGACTGGTATCATTTCAGTCCAGAGGGAGGTGGCGTCGATCAGAACAAGTGCATAATTGTATCCATGGGTCGTGTTTTTGACCGGGATGTGGACATGGTCGAGATGTACCCGTGAAAAAATTTGAGGGGGGACTTCGCGACACTGTATCTGTGCTTTGGATGGGTGGAAATCGGCCTTTGATCTGTTGCACACCTCGCATTGTGCCACATATTGCTGCACTTGGGTGTACATGCCTGGCCAGTAAACCCGCTCTTTCATGGTTAGATACAGCTTTTCTGCGCCGCAGTGCATCAGCTGTGAGTGATATCTGGCGAGTATCGTGGGCTGCATGTGTCCTGGGATACAGACCTGTTCGGTGACTGACTGGTCCCTATTGCTGGTTCTGGCGCGTTTCTGTCTCTTAGTGCCCAGATGAAGCAGCAGATTTTTCTTTATTGTAAAGTCTTCACTGGTGATGACGATGCGTCTGGCCTGCTTGTTATCTGCGGGTAATATACCCTGTTGTAAGTAGTCTATGGTCATGGCTAATTGGTCGTCCCTGTGTTGTGTCTGTAGGTCCAGCTGGCCGTTACATGGATCGCCGCTGAGGACGTCGTCAGCCGTTCCGCTGTCTCCCTGGGGGGCAGCCGGACTGTCACCGTCATCTGTGCTATGCTGGGGTGGACTGTCGTCTGAGCTGACGTGGGCTACCGTCGTCATTGGATGCTGGCCATGGCACTGCGAGCGTGCGGCCTTAGACGCCGGGCGTGCCGACCGAGCAGTTTCGTTTTCGGTGGTGACGCTGGGAATACCGGTTGCGCTGTTGCTGTTGCTGCTGTTGCTGCTCACATCCGGTGAGTCCACCGGGCCGGCCTCGCCGTGTAGGCCTATGTCGCCCTGTACACAGGTGTCGCTCTGATTGCTGCGATAATTGCCGCTTGCGCTCGCCTCACTGGCGAAGTCTAGGCGTAAGTCCGTCGCGTCATCGGCCTGAAATCTAGCGTCCTCGTGGAGTGTCAGCGGATCTGTCTGTAAATTATCGGTCCGACTTATGGCGTCGGCGGCTGAGTTGTTTTTCCCCGCTAGGTGGGAAATTTTGAACCTGAATGCGTCCAGCAAAAGGCTGGCCCGTACCAGCTTGCTGTGGGGTCCAAATTGGAGTTTCTGGATGTAGGTCAAACTGATGTGGTCCGTGACAATTTCAAATTCGGTGTTGGCCAAATAGGATCGGTAGGTTTTCACAGCCGACAGCAATGCTGTCAACTCCAATTCAGTGGCAGAATAATTGCGCTCGGCACGGGTGGTGCTACGGCCTCCGTAGAACAGGGGAACTTCGGTCCCGTCCTCTAGCACGTTGACTAGTATGTAGCCCAAGCCTGTCTGGCAAGCGTCTAGGATTATTCGCATTGGCTTGTCTCTGTCCGGGTAGCCCAACACAGGGGCTGAGCAGAGGCTGTCGCGTATGTCACAAAAGCTTTGTTCTTGGCTCTCAGACCAAACAAAGGGCACATCTTTCGCCATTAATGCGCGTAGGGGCGCCGAGCGTTTGCTGTAGTTGTGGATCAGACGCCTGAAATAATTTGAGATTCCGAGGAATTTCTTCACTTCTCTAGCATTCTTGGGGCGGGGGTATTCTTTGATTATTTTACATCTGCCGGTGTCGACGGTGTATCCGCCGGCGTGCAGGGTGTAGCCGAGAAAATTGGCCTTGTCTGTGGCGATAGACATTTTCTTTGGGTGTAGTCTCAGGCGGTAGTCCCGGAATTTGGCAAAAATGTGGCGCAAAAATTCGATGTGGTCGTCCACATTACGGTGCATGATGAATATATCGTCAACGTAAATTATCATGTTGCGCCGCACCTCAGCTGCGAAGATTTGGTACAAAGATTGGGTGAAGAAGGCACCCGAGTTGACATAACCCATATTTAAACGGGTGAATTGGAAATGTCTGTTTTTGGTAGAAAATGCCGTGCACTTTTGGCTGTCTGCGTCAAGACCGATTCCATAATAGCCGCATTTTAGGTCAAGAACGCTAAAAATGGTGGGTTTCTCATCAGAAATCTGATCAAAAACGTCTTCTAGGCTAGGTAACGCGCAGTACTCTGGGCTAGTTTTAGCATTCACGGCGCGAAAGTCAACCAAAAATCTGCTGGATTTATCTGGCTTAGTCAGAAGAAAAACTGGAGAGTTCCAGGGCGACGTGCTCTCTTTTATTATACCCGCGTCCCGTAATTCGTCACATAGGTCCTCGAGCTTCTGCTCTTTCGCTGGATCGTATCGGAAACGCTTTTGAATTACGGGTTTATCATCGGTCAACGGGATTTTATGTCTAGGCACGCGCGCCTCTGGCACGTCCATGTAATTACTAGCCATGATATCACGATATTCGTATAGCAATTGGGACATCGCTTCGGCCTGGTTCTGGTTCATTACCGTGTCGCCGATTTGCACACCGAGTTTACGGAGGACTTTCAAACGCTCGTCGTGCGGTGGCAGTGCCCGGCTGCCCCGCGCGTCGCGTGAGTTGTCATCATTGGGTCCGCCGTTGGTGTGCGGCGCGTGCGACTCGTCATTGTTCACATCCGTATTAGTGTTCTGTATTATGTCTGTGGCGTCGATCAAGTTCACGCCCACGGCGCTAGTATCCAAGGGGCTGATATATGCGAATGCGTGCCCCGCTGGCCATAAAATGGGCCGGGTGGTGGGGTTGGCAACTCTGCACATGATAGCGGGCTGGGAGCAGTCTACAATCGCACCCGCAACTTTTAGCCCTCTAGATAAGGTGCTGGGAAGGGTTTCGGTGACTCCGTGTGGGGCGGGGTTCTGGGGAGGGGGTCGGGCCGGAAACATCACTTCCGTTAGAGCTGGGATACGCAGACGTTTGATGGTCCGCACAGCCCGGCTGCCGTCGACCGCGGTAGCTAATGGTACATTTGCAGCCCCGTCAAACAACCGCATACGTTTGCTGCAGAAATCCAATACTGCGCGACAGTTCTGCAAGAAACCGATGCCAAGAATGACGTCCTGCGAAAGCCCGTCCACTACAAAAAAGGTTTCGCGGATGGTGCGGCCCCCCAGTTTGACAGAAAATTGTGCGCTGCCAGCCACGTTCAGGGGAGAATTGTTGGCGGCAGAAAAGTTCTGTGAACTGGGGTTGAGTTTGGGCGACGTCATTCTTGGAAAAACACGTTGGTAAAATTTTAATGAAATACAGTTGCAAAATGCGCCGGTGTCGCATAGCATCTGGGCGCTCTGGCCCTCTATGTGTCCGACAACAAATGCATGTAACCCCCCAGAGTCACCTTTAACCCCCCATACTCCTGTAAACGTCGTGGGCCCGCCCCCCTAATGGGTGCGGGAGAAACAACAACGAGCGAAATGGCCACGGGCCCCACATTGATAGCAGTATGCGTTCACCGCACCGCACTCGTTGTCTCCATGGTTACGTCCGCACTGTAGGCATGCAGGTTGTTCCGGACCGCTGGCGACGGTTGAACCGAGTGTGACGGTGGACGGCGCGGCGGGTTGGAACGTCGACGTCGCTGGGTCGAGCTGGGATCGCGGTCCTGCGTACGTCGCGGTGCCCGGTCGGCCTCGTCCTGGGCCGCGCCAGCCCCGTCCTCGTCCGCGCCCGAAGCGGCCGCCGCGTCCGCCGTTGCCGTATGGCGCCGGCATCACCATCTGGATGATGGGCGGCGGTGCGGCGGTCGGCGCCGATTTCGCGGTGGCGGCGCTCGCGGTCGTCGTCGTGGTCATC
>Ga0209122_1000469_pt1 | contig 10234 bp, 4 predicted proteins | sample OlaalgELextract2_2_FD_187375 | JGI IMG/M metagenome (GOLD analysis project Ga0209122, IMG submission 187375) | Olavius algarvensis symbiont microbial communities from Tuscany, Italy - Type A ELBA extract 2 (SPAdes) (version 2) | ecosystem: Host-associated > Annelida > Digestive system >...
GAAAACAGAAAAGTTTATCAGTGATAAACAATTGCATTATTTGCGGGCCAAACCAACGGATAGAGCGCGTACATTTTACTTGCTTCCTAAAATTCACAAACCTCGGACAAAATGGCCACAACATAATATGCCCGAGGGACGCCCTATTGTTTCGGACTGCGGAAGCGAGTCATATAAAACTAGCCAATATATAGATAGTTTTATTCGGCCGATCAGTACACGACATCCGTCGTACATCAAGGACACATACGATTTCGTCTCAAAAATTCGTGGCCAAGAAATTCCGAAAAGCGCGCTCTTAGTAACAGCCGACGTTTCGTCGCTGTACACTAATATGCACATCGATCGCACTCTGCAAGTCGTTAAAAATGCGCTAGCTCGATATCCGGATAAAGAGAGACCGAATTCTCACATAATGCGGCTTCTCGATATAACGCTTAGAAACAACGATTTCACTTTTAACGGCGAATTCTTTCTACAAATCTGCGGGACTGCAATGGGAAAGTCGTATGCCCCGGGATTAGCAGATCTTTATTTAGAAGAATTCGATGAAAAGGCCAAACACGGTTTTAAAACTGAGCCACTACTATACTTTAGATTCTTAGATGATATACATTTTGTGTGGCCGGGTACGGAGGAAGAACTAAAACAATTTGAAGTTTACTTAAACTCTCTTATAGAGGGTATACATATTACAATAAATTACTCATACGAAAAAGTTGACTTTCTGGACACCACTATATACCGAACACCACATCCGTTATCAGCAGACGCAGACACACTACAAACACGCGTATACTTTAAAGACACAGATACTCATCAGCTACTACACAAACAATCATTTCATCCACGACACACATTCACCGGTGTCCTGAAAGCTCAACTACTGCGTTTTAAACGCATCTCCTCTTCACGTTCCGATTACAGCGACGCGTGCTCTACGCTTTTTGCAGCTTTACAAAAGCGCAACTATAGCAAGAGTCTGCTGAGGAAAATGAAGAGGGATATTTGGAATTCCAACGATCATCTTTGTACCAAAAACAAAAAACAAAAACAAGTTCTTCCGATCGTAATCCCGTATAACCAAATTGGAATACAGCTAGCGCGCTCTTGGAAGAGCATCATAAGTCAAGGTCAACTATTAGACGAGGACTCTAGACTCATTACTGCGTTTTGCAACGGTAACAACCTAGGCAAAAAACTTATACGTAGCTCACTTACTGTCAGCATATCAAGTACAAATACTGATACTCAAAAACGTAAACTTCACGGTACATCTACTAGCAATAGTAAACCGGGCAGTGTACGCTGTCCCAACATTAGATGTAAAGCTTGCGCTTACATTGTAGAAACTAGTACATTCAGCAGTACCTATAACAAACGTAAATTTAAATTAAAATCTAGATTTACTTGCGCTTCTACTAATATAATATATCTAGTTACTTGCAGCAAATGTTGCAAACAGTACGTAGGAGAGACTGGCCGGTCGTTGCGGGATAGGGTCACCGATCACGTGTCCTGCATTAAACTTAAAAAAGATACACCGATCGCCCTACATTTTAATCATGCAGGACACTCACTAAAAGATTTCACAATTTTGGCTATAGAGCAGTTTGAACAAAACTCGGAGGCTTCACGCCGCATCAAGGAACATACCTGGCAACATTTATTACAAACTGCTCATCCACTGGGTATAAACAATTTAAAAGCTAAACATTTATCATGAATTTCGTTGGGTAGAATTGGGATGTGCCAGTGCACTTAGGTTATGGGTTGGCTAACCCTAACCCATAACCCTATCCCTAAACCCTAACCAGCCAGTGCCTTTCCAATTCTTCAACTACTTTCATGTACTTATAGCTGATTATACCTTGATGGATTACATACATGTATACTACCACTCATAACAGTAGCAATATTGGAATGTGGGAGCTACATATACAATTTGTATACAGATTGTTTTTGCAGCTGGAGATCTCTGGACAAGTGCCTCTGCTCACAATTCACAGCACCTGCTAGCAGTGACTTCACCTCCCACCGTACATTGTCATTGTTTGCACGTCCAGACACGCTCATTACACGCCTATTACGCGTGCCAGGGCACACAGTTCACCACCCCGTCGAGACACATTCTCATTGTTTGTATCTCGGACTCCACTCATTATGCGCTCCAGTGCATGTTGCTGCTTATGCCTAATTACGTGTCACGCCAGATAATTACACTGCACGACACTATATAACCAGCTCCCACGAAGAGTCCTGCTGTACTCTGACGAAGCTTTACTATAAGCGAAAGCTTAGTGCGTTAGCTGCGTTGGTTTATTTGACGGAGAGATTGCTGCTCAAGCAGTGTGATTCGTATACTCATTTTATTCATTACTTTATCGTATTTGATTAGCTGTATATACTTGCTTACAGTGTGTTTGTGTGTTTTCTTAGCAGAAAATCTAACAAAAAATAGTTTTTTTTGTATTTTCATTCTATTACTTGTGTTAGTTGTACTAGTCTACTAGTCCCGCTAAATGGCATATCATAGCCATAGCCAGGGACGTGGACGCTGGAACGATGGACGACGGAACGACGGACGACGGAACGATGGACGACGGAACGATGGACAACGAAACGATGGACGATGGAACGATGGACGATGGAACGATGGACGATGGAACGATGGACGACGGAACGATGGACGACGTTACGGGACTGAACAACGCGGTAGATGGAATTTCAACCGCCGTAGCCGTTGGAATCAGGATGGTCATAGTGACCACCAAGCTCCTGTTGATAAACGATACACGGAGCAACCGAAGGATGATGTCCGCCAACTGTTGGAGATGGTAACACGATCTCTCGATGTGTTTTCTAAACGGATCGATAAGATCGAACAGGGTCCTGACCGTAACTCAGACAGGCCAAGAAGTGGCCAACACACTGAGGCAGGACCCACTACACTTATAAAATCTAACAATGATGATTTTGCTTCTGTTGTCCGAGACCTGTACAGGATGGTCCAGTTACAGCACCACCAGGACAACTGGACACAGCTTCCCAAGTCTTTGGAGGAGAGACTGAACAAATTCGCAAACGACATCCACCCACCGATGGGAGATGACGAACTGCGCAACAAGATCATGGAGGCCACGTGCGACTACAGCAGCCGTATATGCGAGACGGTGCGCCAGCACATCCGGAAGAAGCTGTCGGACACGGAGACTGTGGCAGCGACGCGGGATAGCACGGATCTGAACCGAGCCATGGACATCGCCGACAAACATTTGTCGAGAAGGCTCGGACGCCGGCTGCCGGAGGACAAGCGCCACAAGCTACTGGAAGGAGCGAGCGAGATCGTTGGATCCGACCGCCAACAACCCCGTATAGACAGCGACGGTTTCCAGCGCGTGGTGAACCGGAAGGCGAAAAAGCAGATCAGTTCACCAGCAGGCACACCAAGCAAGAAACGCAAGCTCGTGTCCACGCCATCACCTACAAACACCTCGAACAGGTACACTGCTCTCCAAAATCATGCAGATGTAGAGGACGATGATGTGATTGTGGAGTTCCGGAATGGTAATGCTTCACAAAATAAGGACGTAAGCTTTGATATCACTGAACAGGATAAAGGTGATAATGATGATGCTCTACTCACTGATAAGAGAAAAAGTTCTGCAACCGCTCTCATGAACGCAGTTAAGAACGGTTTACATTCACACAGGGATAATGTAGCAGTAAGTAAGGTAAGTACGCCCACAGTTGTTGTCGCCGCTGAGGTACACGCGACTGCTGATGCAGGTGCTGACATTACTGCTACTGTACCACCTGCTGCGGCGGGAGTGTCTGTTGTTTCAGGTGACAAGCCGACAACCAGGAGTTCGTCGCGAATGAGGAGCTTCTCGGCCGAGAGACCGAGAATGCGACCATCGGCTGCCACGATGAAGACACAATACGGGGTCACTGTCCACGATCGCGAGAAGAAGGAGCAATGGCAGATCACGCTGAGAGCCGATACTGACACTCTTCTGATCGGCGACTCCAATGTCCGGGACGCCAGGAACTTCCCGACATCCTGGCAGGTCCACTCCTTACCCGGTGCAAGATTTGCACACGTCAATGCTGTGCTGCGGAAGCTGACGCCCACGCAACAGCTCCGCCACGTCATCATCCAGGTCGGCATCAACCATCGAGCCCACCCGGCCTCTGTCTACACGCCAGAGGTGGAGGAGATGCTGAACCTACTGACCGGTCTAGAGGTGTACGGCTTTTTCGTCGGAGTCTCCACTGCAACCAGTCTTCTGCAGTGCGAGCGAGACAACATCGATGCTCTCAACGAGATGATGGAGAGCGCATTCACCGAGCTGTTCGTCAAGCCGCTACCAAGTGATCAAGTCGGAATCAAGCGCCACGACAGCTACGGTATCCACTACGATATTTCCACAGTGGACAAGGTTATACGCAGTATCTCTGAACATGTACATACGAATTTAAACTAGAAACATCAAGCGCAGTCAGCGATCACAATAGTTTACACAATATCATACCATATACTTGTACTACAGCTAATAGCAACTCTCTTACTGTTAACCTCTCCGATCTTACACTTACTAACGCAGATATTTCCTTACTCGATAAAGGTTTAAAATACATTCCTACGTATAGATACTTACCGATAACTAGAATTTATGAGGCGCAAAGTAGATTAATTAGAACATTAAAGTTACGTGATTACTACTCGGATAAAGAAGATAACAATACATTTGATTACAATACTAGAACTTTCACATATCCTAGTACGTGGACCCCGGCCGACCACCAGGTTAGCCAATCCACACTAGATGTTATACAGAATTTAGTTACTGCTACTGAAACAGTTCTTGGAAGCAGTACTGTCTTACATAATAAATCAGCAGTATTACATCATCGTACTAACAACTTAACAGCCGCCGAGATTAACTCACTTACGCGGCTTAGAAATAACAGTACTATAGTTATTAAACCTGCTGACAAGGGCGGAGCTACAGTTATTTTAAACAAAGATGCATATTTGCAAGAGGCTCACAGGCAACTTTCTAATAGTAGATACTACACGAAATTAAGTGAGCCTATATATACTAATAATATTTCTAAAATTAATGAGGTTCTGGAGTCCATGAAAACAGAAAAGTTTATCAGTGATAAACAATTGCATTATTTGCGGGCCAAACCAACGGATAGAGCGCGTACATTTTACTTGCTTCCTAAAATCCACAAACCTCGGACAAAATGGCCACAACATAATATGCCCGAGGGACGCCCTATTGTTTCGGACTGCGGAAGCGAGTCATATAAAACTAGCCAATATATAGATAGCTTTATTCGGCCAATCAGTACACGACATCCGTCGTACATCAAGGACACATACGATTTCGTCTCAAAAATTCGTGGCCAAGAAATTCCGAAAAGCGCGCTCTTAGTAACAGCCGACGTTACGTCGCTGTACACTAATATGCACATGGATCGCACTCTGCAAGTCGTTAAAAATGCGCTAGCTCGATATCCGGATCCAGAGAGACCGGATTCTCACATAATGCGGCTTCTCGATATAACGCTTAGAAACAACGATTTCACTTTTAACGGCGAATTCTTTCTACAAATCTGCGGGACTGCAATGGGAAAGTCGTATGCCCCGGGATTAGCAGATCTTTATTTAGAAGAATTCGATGAAAAGGCCAAACACGGTTTTAAAACTGAGCCACTACTATACTTTAGATTCTTAGATGATATACATTTTGTGTGGCCGGGTACGGAGGAAGAACTAAAACAATTTGAAGTTTACTTAAACTCTCTTATAGAGGGTATACATATTACAATAAATTACTCATACGAAAAAGTTGACTTTCTGGACACCACTATATACCGAACACCACATCCGTTATCAGCAGACGCAGACACACTACAAACACGCGTATACTTTAAAGACACAGATACTCATCAGCTACTACACAAACAATCATTTCATCCACGACACACATTCACCGGTGTCCTGAAAGCTCAACTACTGCGTTTTAAACGCATCTCCTCTTCACGTTCCGATTACAGCGACGCGTGCTCTACGCTTTTTGCAGCTTTACAAAAGCGCAACTATAGCAAGAGTCTGCTGAGGAAAATGAAGAGGGATATTTGGAATTCCAACGATCATCTTTGTACCAAAAACAAAAAACAAAAACAAGTTCTTCCGATCGTAATCCCGTATAACCAAATTGGAATACAGCTAGCGCGCTCTTGGAAGAGCATCATAAGTCAAGGTCAACTATTAGACGAGGACTCTAGACTCATTACTGCGTTTTGCAACGGTAACAACCTAGGCAAAAAACTTATACGTAGCTCACTTACTGTCAGCATATCAAGTACAAATACTGATACTCAAAAACGTAAACTTCACGGTACATCTACTAGCAATAGTAAACCGGGCAGTGTACGCTGTCCCAACATTAGATGTAAAGCTTGCGCTTACATTGTAGAAACTAGTACATTCAGCAGTACCTATAACAAACGTAAATTTAAATTAAAATCTAGATTTACTTGCGCTTCTACTAATATAATATATCTAGTTACTTGCAGCAAATGTTGCAAACAGTACGTAGGAGAGACTGGCCGGTCGTTGCGGGATAGGGTCACCGATCACGTGTCCTGCATTAAACTTAAAAAAGATACACCGATCGCCCTACATTTTAATCATGCAGGACACTCACTAAAAGATTTCACAATTTTGGCTATAGAGCAGTTTGAACAAAACTCGGAGGCTTCACGCCGCATCAAGGAACATACCTGGCAACATTTATTACAAACTGCTCATCCACTGGGTATAAACAATTTAAAAGCTAAACATTTATCATGAATTTCGTTGGGTAGAATTGGGATGTGCCAGTGCACTTAGGTTATGGGTTGGCTAACCCTAACCCATAACCCTATCCCTAAACCCTAACCAGCCAGTGCCTTTCCAATTCTTCAACTACTTTCATGTACTTATAGCTGATTATACCTTGATGGATTACATACATGTATACTACCACTCATAACAGTAGCAATATTGGAATGTGGGAGCTACATATACAATTTGTATACAGATTGTTTTTGCAGCTGGAGATCTCTGGACAAGTGCCTCTGCTCACAATTCACAGCACCTGCTAGCAGTGACTTCACCTCCCACCGTACATTGTCATTGTTTGCACGTCCAGACACGCTCATTACACGCCTATTACGCGTGCCAGGGCACACAGTTCACCACCCCGTCGAGACACATTCTCATTGTTTGTATCTCGGACTCCACTCATTATGCGCTCCAGTGCATGTTGCTGCTTATGCCTAATTACGTGTCACGCCAGATAATTACACTGCACGACACTATATAACCAGCTCCCACGAAGAGTCCTGCTGTACTCTGACGAAGCTTTACTATAAGCGAAAGCTTAGTGCGTTAGCTGCGTTGGTTTATTTGACGGAGAGATTGCTGCTCAAGCAGTGTGATTCGTATACTCATTTTATTCATTACTTTATCGTATTTGATTAGCTGTATATACTTGCTTACAGTGTGTTTGTGTGTTTTCTTAGCAGAAAATCTAACAAAAAATAGTTTTTTTTGTATTTTCATTCTATTACTTGTGTTAGTTGTACTAGTCTACTAGTCCCGCTAAATGGCATATCATAGCCATAGCCAGGGACGTGGACGCTGGAACGATGGACGACGGAACGACGGACGACGGAACGATGGACGACGGAACGATGGACAACGAAACGATGGACGATGGAACGATGGACGATGGAACGATGGACGATGGAACGATGGACGACGGAACGATGGACGACGTTACGGGACTGAACAACGCGGTAGATGGAATTTCAACCGCCGTAGCCGTTGGAATCAGGATGGTCATAGTGACCACCAAGCTCCTGTTGATAAACGATACACGGAGCAACCGAAGGATGATGTCCGCCAACTGTTGGAGATGGTAACACGATCTCTCGATGTGTTTTCTAAACGGATCGATAAGATCGAACAGGGTCCTGACCGTAACTCAGACAGGCCAAGAAGTGGCCAACACACTGAGGCAGGACCCACTACACTTATAAAATCTAACAATGATGATTTTGCTTCTGTTGTCCGAGACCTGTACAGGATGGTCCAGTTACAGCACCACCAGGACAACTGGACACAGCTTCCCAAGTCTTTGGAGGAGAGACTGAACAAATTCGCAAACGACATCCACCCACCGATGGGAGATGACGAACTGCGCAACAAGATCATGGAGGCCACGTGCGACTACAGCAGCCGTATATGCGAGACGGTGCGCCAGCACATCCGGAAGAAGCTGTCGGACACGGAGACTGTGGCAGCGACGCGGGATAGCACGGATCTGAACCGAGCCATGGACATCGCCGACAAACATTTGTCGAGAAGGCTCGGACGCCGGCTGCCGGAGGACAAGCGCCACAAGCTACTGGAAGGAGCGAGCGAGATCGTTGGATCCGACCGCCAACAACCCCGTATAGACAGCGACGGTTTCCAGCGCGTGGTGAACCGGAAGGCGAAAAAGCAGATCAGTTCACCAGCAGGCACACCAAGCAAGAAACGCAAGCTCGTGTCCACGCCATCACCTACAAACACCTCGAACAGGTACACTGCTCTCCAAAATCATGCAGATGTAGAGGACGATGATGTGATTGTGGAGTTCCGGAATGGTAATGCTTCACAAAATAAGGACGTAAGCTTTGATATCACTGAACAGGATAAAGGTGATAATGATGATGCTCTACTCACTGATAAGAGAAAAAGTTCTGCAACCGCTCTCATGAACGCAGTTAAGAACGGTTTACATTCACACAGGGATAATGTAGCAGTAAGTAAGGTAAGTACGCCCACAGTTGTTGTCGCCGCTGAGGTACACGCGACTGCTGATGCAGGTGCTGACATTACTGCTACTGTACCACCTGCTGCGGCGGGAGTGTCTGTTGTTTCAGGTGACAAGCCGACAACCAGGAGTTCGTCGCGAATGAGGAGCTTCTCGGCCGAGAGACCGAGAATGCGACCATCGGCTGCCACGATGAAGACACAATACGGGGTCACTGTCCACGATCGCGAGAAGAAGGAGCAATGGCAGATCACGCTGAGAGCCGATACTGACACTCTTCTGATCGGCGACTCCAATGTCCGGGACGCCAGGAACTTCCCGACATCCTGGCAGGTCCACTCCTTACCCGGTGCAAGATTTGCACACGTCAATGCTGTGCTGCGGAAGCTGACGCCCACGCAACAGCTCCGCCACGTCATCATCCAGGTCGGCATCAACCATCGAGCCCACCCGGCCTCTGTCTACACGCCAGAGGTGGAGGAGATGCTGAACCTACTGACCGGTCTAGAGGTGTACGGCTTTTTCGTCGGAGTCTCCACTGCAACCAGTCTTCTGCAGTGCGAGCGAGACAACATCGATGCTCTCAACGAGATGATGGAGAGCGCATTCACCGAGCTGTTCGTCAAGCCGCTACCAAGTGATCAAGTCGGAATCAAGCGCCACGACAGCTACGGTATCCACTACGATATTTCCACAGTGGACAAGGTTATACGCAGTATCTCTGAACATGTACATACGAATTTAAACTAGAAACATCAAGCGCAGTCAGCGATCACAATAGTTTACACAATATCATACCATATACTTGTACTACAGCTAATAGCAACTCTCTTACTGTTAACCTCTCCGATCTTACACTTACTAACGCAGATATTTCCTTACTCGATAAAGGTTTAAAATACATTCCTACGTATAGATACTTACCGATAACTAGAATTTATGAGGCGCAAAGTAGATTAATTAGAACATTAAAGTTACGTGATTACTACTCGGATAAAGAAGATAACAATACCTTTGGTTACAATACTAGAACTTTCACATATCCTAGTACGTGGACCCCGGCCGACCACCAGGTTAGCCAATCCACAATAGATGCTATACAGAATTTAGTTACTGCCACTGAAACAGTTCTTGGAAGCAGTACTGTCTTACATAATAAATCAGTAGTATTACATCATCGTACTAACAACTTAACAGCCGCCGAGATTAACTCACTTACGCGGCTCAGAAATAACAGTACTATAGTTATTAAACCTGCTGACAAGGGCGGAGCTACAGTTATTTTAAACAAAGATGCATATTTGCAAGAGGCTCACAGGCAACTTTCTAATAGTAGAGATACTACACGAAAT
>Ga0209122_1000476_pt1 | contig 10193 bp, 10 predicted proteins | sample OlaalgELextract2_2_FD_187375 | JGI IMG/M metagenome (GOLD analysis project Ga0209122, IMG submission 187375) | Olavius algarvensis symbiont microbial communities from Tuscany, Italy - Type A ELBA extract 2 (SPAdes) (version 2) | ecosystem: Host-associated > Annelida > Digestive system >...
TAACCTGAAGCACAGCAGATTGCTGCTTTAACCAATTTTTCAAAGAACATTGACCAAATTTAAAATGTTGGACCTACAATTTTGTAATTTATTCTGATCAATTTTAAGTTTATGCGCAGGCTCTATAAAAAATGAAAAGCCAACAACAAAAAGAACACTACCACGCTTCCAATATTTTTTTCTTTGAACATTCAGAATGTCAATAATCCCTGAAATTGCAAGAATTAATGAAAATATAGATAAAGACCGATACAATCTAACAAACCATCTTCCTTTTTTTGCTTTAAAAATATCCCATTCCAATCTATTGGTTAAATCCTCTCCATTTTTTTCTTTTGTATACTATTCTTAGCTTTATCTACCATGTAAAAAAAAGCCATGATAGTCGCAAGTTCACCAACAAGAGATATGACCCAACAGCCATTTCCAAATTATATAGACAGTTTTTGTTTTACAAGCACTTTTTTTCTTTAAGCTTACCATAATCACTGAACTTTGGGGACGGGCCAAGCTAACTATAAGTGATTTAATAAAAAAGTATGAAGGAAATGACCTATTTGGGGTCTATATCGCGATTTTCATTATCAAAAATCGCATTATAGGCGAATTGCGTTTCGCGCAATTCAAAAGCACCTTCACCGGATTGAACGCGGCGGCCCTTTGCCATGGATGGTCGACCACGCCGGCACGAACCATATTTAAGTCGATGTATACCAAACACCGCAACAGATGCTCTCCGGTTTCGATGGCGGTTGCATGGTAGCGGTCTTGCCAAAAAGCGCCTTTGCGCTTTTTTCGCTGGTTGTATTGCTGTGCCGTTCTTCCGGCGATCAGCCCCATCGCGGGCGGAATCGTTCGATGGTCGCTGTCGTCTTTCAAAAGCAAATGGATGTGTTATGTGAAGCTCCGCATTATGTAAAGTCAAAATAACCACCTTCCTATTATTCTAACCATTTTCACCGTTTTTTCGGATTTCCATCGATTTTACTCCACATAATTTTATTCTATGATAGCCCCTGACCGCTTGGATGAGCTGGGCGGAGAAAGGGGGTTGTTATGGCATTGGAACAGGTATTTAAAAGTCCACGTACGCTGGGGAGATTACGAACTGGTCCGTTGGGCAAGCTTTTAGAGGGATTTTGCCACTGGCTTCTTGCCAGAGGTTTTAGCCGCGGTTGCATTCGCACGCATCTATCGAATGTATCACATCTTAACCAGTATTTAGGTCGTGCCATGGCTCGACCCCGCGCGATGGTTACGGCAAATGATATAGAGGGATTTTTCAAGGCGTATCCGTCGCAGTGCCGGAACCAGGGGTCGCTGCAGGGACACCTGCGTCGCGTGCGTTGGTCGATTAACCGGTTTACCGACTATCTCGGCGACAAGGGGCTTTTCGACCCGCTGGTGTCAGTGCCAATCTACCAGGCGCTTTTGGACGGCTACCTGCGGTGGTTGCGCCGCTACCGGCACGTGGCCGACGGAACATTGGAGGTTCGAGCCCACTCGATATGCCGATTCCTACAGTGGCTGGGTCCACAGGCTACCGCCCAAGGGCTGGCAAAGCTGACCGCTGAAAGTATTGAAACATTTTTCCTTTCTTATGCACAGACAATGGGCCAATCCGCTCGCCGCTCGATGCAAGCGGCCTTACGCACCTTTTTGTGCTTTTGTTTGTACCAAGGCTATATTAAGCACCCGCTGGACCGGGCAGTTCCCGTATTGCGCACTTACAAGCTGAGCACAGTGCCACGCGGTCTGAGCCAGCAACAAGCGCAGAAGGTCCTTGACTCGGTGGATTGCAGCACCAACATCGGACAACGAGACTATGCAATCATTCAACTGCTTCACACCTACGGTGTGCGCGGTGCTCAGGTGCGTGCCCTGCAACTGGAAGATATCCACTGGGCTGACAACCAGATCCTGTTTAGGGCTTTAAAAAACGGCAAAGACAGTCTGCTGCCCTTGAGCCTGCCGGTCGGTCAAAGTCTATTAGACTACCTCAGACAGGCTCGGCCTCGTTGTTCATATCCACAAGTTTTTATAACCTGTCGGGCACCGTATCGCCCATTGGCTCATTCCAACTCGCTTTCGACAATTGTGCAGCGCTATATCCGTGCTGCGGGTATTAATGTGTCCAGCCGAGGCGCTCATGCATTCCGTCACGGTTTTGCCACCCGCATGGTCAACCAGGGATATTCGCTTAAAGCCGTGGCCGATGTGCTTGGACATCGTCACCTGAGTACGACGTTCATTTACACCAAAGTTGACTTCAACGCTTTAAAACAGGTGGCGCTGGACTGGCCCGAGGAGGTCGATCTATGAATGCATGCAAATTTTCAAGTTGCCTGGCGGCACAGATGAAAAGATTCATCAATTTGCGCCGGCTATCCGGTACCGATTACCATAGCCAGACTCGGCTATTGGAATACTTCGACCGTTTTTTGGTTCAACAGGGCTTTAACCGTCCACTTATTACCCGTGAGATCACTGATAGCTATCAGCAAGGCCTTACAGCGCTTGCTCCACGCACGCAGGGCAACCGAATGTGTGTCGTGCGACAATTTTGCCAGCACTTGGCCGGCAGCGATCCTCAAAGCTATGTGCCCGCACCGCTGAAAATGATCCACTCGCATCAAGCACACAAACCTTATATCTACAACTTAAGTCAGATCCGGGCCCTGATGACTGCGGCTGCCAAACTATTGCCGCTGGGTTCGCTTCGGCCACACACCTACCGCACACTGATAGGACTTTTATACAGTACCGGTATGCGCATTAGCGAGGCGATGGCCTTAAACCTGCAAGATGTCCGCTCGCGCACACAATGGCTCTACATCGCTGAAGGCAAGTTCCGTAAGGCACGTTGGATCGCTGTGAGCAGCTCAACTGGCCGGGCATTGCAGCACTATATCGATACACGCGTCAAACGCGCGCCGCACTCGCCCGACTCGCCGTTGCTGCTCAATGAACGCCGCCGGCGTCTGTGCCACCCCACCGTCAACCAAAGCTTTAGAGCATTATTGCAAAAATGCGACATCGCCCACAACAAGCGCACTGGGCCGCGTATCCATGACCTGAGGCATTATGCCGAGTTCCGGATTATGCCGAGTTGCTTGCCAGGCTCCCATAGAGATTCCCACCATTCTTGGTTCCCATCATAAATCGATGCTTGATTACTCGGCATAATTCTGCTGTCTTTTCCTTAGTATCCCTCTAACCCCAACAAGGAGGAGACAGACATGATCGATCATTTTTTTTCACAGCCAAAGGTATTGAAACGGCTGCATTTTGGCCCATTGGATAGTCACATCGACAGCTTTGCCCAGATTCTTATGGTGCAAGGCTACAAAAGGAACACGGCGAAACACAAAATTAGAATAGTAGCTGATTTTAGCCGTTGGTTAGACCATCAGGGGTTGTGTGTCAAAGACCTGGATGAGACAACGCTTAACGAATACCTTTTGCACAAAGGACGCAGAGGTTCGATATTTAAGATCGAGCCTCCAACTTTACGAGCATTGCTCAAACACTTGCGCGAGACCGGGGTCGTTGCGGACTCCGTCCAGATTGATGATGATAGCAAGCGCCGGCATATTGAAAGCGGCTTCGCGGAATATCTTGCTCAAGAGCGAGGCCTCAAACAAGTCACGATAGATAACTACCTGTCAATAGCAGGGCGATTTCTCTCTGATCAGTTTGGTACTGGGCCCATCGTGCTGGAAGGCCTGCAGCCGAGTGATATAGTGCGGTTCATTCTTCGCAATACAGAAAACGTCAGCGCTAAACACGCTCAACTCATCGTAATTTCACTACGGAGTTTTTTCCGTTTTCTCTACCAGCGAGAAGAAACCGCTAACGACCTTTCCCCATCCGCCCTCACAGTAGCAAACTGGCGTTTATCAGAGTTGCCCAGGTTTCTGGAACCAGAACAAGTGGAGCGCCTTTTACAGAGCTGCAACCCAGATAGCCTTGTAGGCCAGCGTGATTATGTAATCTTGCTCCTGTTGGCACGGCTCGGTTTGCGTGCCGGGGACGTGGTTCATATGAAGCTGGATGACATCGATTGGGATACAGGTGAACTTATCGTATGTGGCAAAAGCGATCGGCAGCAGCGACTACCGATTCCGAAAGATGTAGGCGAAGCCCTTGCCAGGTATCTGTGTGACGGCAGGCCCCCGTGTTCATCACGCAGGGTCTTTATCCGCATAAAGGCGCCTCATAAAGGATTTTCAAGTTCAGTAGCCATATGCAACATCGTTCGGCGAGCACTTGTTCGGGCTAAACTCAATCCAGCCTTTAAGGGATCTCATTTGCTAAGGCATTCTTTAGCAACTCGGATGCTTCGCTCAGGGGCTTCACTGGCGGAAATTGGAGAAATCTTGAGGCATCAAAGACTGGATACCACTCAAATTTATGCAAAGGTCGATCTTGCAGCGCTAAGAGCTCTTGCACAGCCTTGGCCGGGAGGTGAAATATGAATGAATTACGAAAAACTCTTGAAGAATATCTGAGTATACGCCGGAAACTAGGCTTCAAGCTGCAGCGGTCCGGCAAATTGCTACACGACTTCGTTTTTTTCACAGAAAAAGAAGGCGCATCTTTTATCACAGTGCAGTTAGCGCTGCGCTGGGCGACACAACCAAAAAACTGCCAACCGGCATGGTCGGCGGCGCGACTCGGTATCGTGCGAGGTTTTGCACAGTATCAAAGTGTGATAGACCCCCGAACCGAAATCCCTTCACAAGAACTGCTTCCATATCGGTATCATCGGAGGCCACCATATATTTATAGCAGTGATCAGGTTAACAGGCTGATTAAGGCTGCCCAACAGCTGCATTCTCCACTTCGATTGCGAGCCGCTACTTACAGCGCAGTTTTTGGATTACTTGCGGTTAGCGGTATGCGAATAAGCGAGCCAATCGGCCTTAACCGAAAAGATGTTGATCTAATCAATGGCATACTCACTGTTTACCAAACTAAATTTGGCAAGTCGAGATTGGTTCCGATACATCCGTCCACTCACAAAGCACTCCAGCAGTATGAGAGTTTGCGCGGTAAGATTTTTCCAAAACCGAGAAGCGAAAGCTTTTTTATCTCCGAACAAGGTACCCGTCTAACGGATTGGACAGTACGCGGTACGTTTGTCAAATTGTCACGGCAGATTGGACTGCGGGGTCCACATGACAGCCATGGACCACGTCTGCAAGATTTTCGCCACAGCTTCGCCACCAAAACCCTGTTGGCTTGGTATCGTAAAGGTATGAATGTCGATCGACATATGCCAGAACTTAGCGCCTATCTCGGGCATGCTCACGTCAGCGACACCTATTGGTATCTATCAGCAGTGCCCGAGCTCATGCAACTGGCCGCTATGCGCTTGGAGCAAACACAAAAAGGAATATTGCCATGAAAACCAACAACCATTTTCCCGGATTAATAGAGGCATTTTTCACCGATCGTCTGATGCGACAACGCCAGGCAAGCCCGAACACGATTGCCAGTTACCGTGATTCTTTCTGCCTGCTATTCAACTTTGCAAAGCAACGTTTGAAAAAAGAACCATCGGCCCTATCAATTGAAGATTTGGATGCCGCTTTTATCGGCTCCTTTCTTAACCATATTGAAAAAGATCGTGGTAACTGTGCTCGCAGCAGAAATGTCCGATTGGCGGCGATTCAGTCGTTTTTCAAATATATCGCATTACAGGACCCAAGTCACAGTGCATTAATACAGCGTGTATTGGCAATACCGACAAAAAGGTTTGAGCGCAGGCAAATCGACTTTTTAAACAAACCAGAGATAGAAGCCTTGCTGGCTGTGCCTGATCAAAGTACATGGAGCGGACGTCGAGACAGCACACTTTTACATTTAGCAATCCAAACCGGTTTACGAGTCTCTGAGCTGATCGGACTCACTTGTAAAGACATTGTACTGGTTAGCGGAGCCCACGTTCGATGCCAAGGTAAGGGTCGCAAAGAACGATGTACTCCGCTGCGCAAAGAGTTGGTTACAACATTGCGCGGTTGGCTGCGAGAGCGATCAGGCCAACCTGACGATCCCCTTTTCCCGAATGCACGCGGTGGTTTTCTTAGTAGAGACGGTGTTGAATATTTGTTGGCTAAACATGTGGCCGTTACCGGCAAACAATGCCCGTCCCTTCAAAAAAAGCGCGTCTCGCCACATGTGCTCCGTCACACTGCGGCTATGGAGTTGCTTCAACATGGGGTGGATATTACAGTGATCGCTCTATGGCTTGGACATGAGTCCCCAGAGACGGCACAGGTTTATGTGCAAGCCAATCTTAAGATGAAAGAGAAAGCTTTGGCCAAAACAACACCTGCAAATGTGAAACCGGGACGATATCAGCCAGGTGACCAACTTTTAGCCTTCCTAAAAAGTCTCTGATTATGCCGAGTAAAATAAGCCAGACAGCAAGAGATCCGCCGGGTTGTGGGATATTACTCGGCATAATCCGGAACTCGGCATAATGGCGATTATGCCGAGCTCGGCATAATCGCCATACCTTCGCCGTACACAGGCTGTTGGCCTGGTACCGGCAGGGATACGATGTCAACGCCCAGCTGCCCGCTCTTGCCACTTATATGGGCCATGTCGATATCAGTTCCACGCATATCTATTTGCAGCCCACCGCCGAGCTGCTCGGACAGGTAAATCAACGCTTCCACAATTACTACTTGCATCATATCGATCCGAAAGGAGGATCATCATGAACCATCCACTGGCAAGTTTTATCAAACGCTTTTTAAGCCATTATCTGCCAGTACAAAAAGGGCTGTCAGTCAATACCATCATGGCTTACCGCGATGCCCTCAAGCTGCTGATCTGTTACGCAGCCGACACCGTAAAAATTGCAGTCGACCAACTGCAGGTCGAAGACATCGGTGAAAAGATCGTGCTGGGCTTTCTCGATCATCTCGAACAAAACCGAGGCTGTTCGACAAGAACCCGCAACGCACGGCTGGCTGCGATCCGCAGCCTCTTCGAGTACATCGCACGCCAACAACCCGTGCTGCTGGTGCACTGTGGCCAGATCCGTGCCATCCCGCTCAAACGTACCGAGCACAAAACCATCGAATATCTCAATGATAAACAAATGCAAGCTTTACTGAACGCCGTTGATGTGAACTCTCGTACCGGTATGCGAGACCGGGCCTTGCTCATGCTTCTGTATAACACCGCTGCGCGTGTCAGTGAAATCGTTGCACTCGAACTTGACGATCTGCGTTTAGACGACTCGGCCCAGATCAGACTGCTCGGCAAGGGCCGCAAACAACGCTCCTGTCCCCTGTGGTCCGAAACGGTTACGGCGCTCAAAAGTTACCTGCTTCAACGTGCTCCCAAAGATCCAGGCACACAACAAGTGTTCCTTAACGCCAACGGCGCTCCCATCACTCGCTTCGGCATTCGTTACATCACCCGTAAGTACGGCGCTCAGGCACAAGTAAAACAACCCCATGCGACGGCAAAACGCGTTAACCCACATACCATCAGGCACACCAGCGCCATGCACCTGCTACGGGCAGGAAACGATATTAATATGGTCAGCTACTGGCTAGGGCATGCTGACTTAAATACCACTCACATCTATGTGGAAATCGACATGGAAATGAAACGCAAAATGATCGCCACGGCGGGCGCCCCAAAGGTCGGCAACAAAACCCCATGGCAACAGCCCCACGTTCTCCAGTGGCTCAACATGCTTAGCAAAGCGCCACAATTATGTGGACTACACTATTGAAAAGGTGATAGAAATGAATACAAAAAGCAGAATTTGAGGTTTTCAACTTTACATAATGCGGGGCTTCACATAACATTTTTTATGTAGATCTCTACATAAGGCATGATTCCTCATATACACCCAAGCATAACAACTGGTCTCAGTTTCGGAAATGATGTGACCGGAGCGCTCAAAAAAATTCTTTCGGTCCGTGGTGTCTTTAAAGATCGCTTTGCGCTCTATTCCACGGATAATGATGTGATGCAGTGCACCGGGGGCATCTATGCGAGCTTTACGAGGCATGACCTCTAAGTATCAGATCGCAACTACTATGTAAATAGATAAATGGAACGGACGTTATATATTAAAATAACTAGTGAAAATACTTCTGCTAGTTACTATAAAAGAAGTAATAGAAGAATGACCTGCAACATAGAAAAAAAATAACCTCTTGATAGCATAGAGTCAGCAAAGATGCAAAAGCCAATATACAAACAGGAGGCTATTGTGATGAATGACGTTGACCGATTTATCCAATTCAGTCAATTTAAGACACAAATTCGAGGTTCTATGGCCCATCTGATTGTGGGAATAGATATCGCCAAAGACAAGCATCATGCCTTTTTCGGTACTGCCAATGGCAAGACATTATGGCGTCGACTAATTTTTAGCAATGATCTGCTTGGTTATACTCGCCTGATTGAACAAACCCAGGTGCTTTCATCTCAGTACCAATTAGGTGAGGTTGTTTTCGGTCTTGAACCGACGAGCAACTACCATAAGCCGTTGGCATACTGGCTGATAAAGCAGCAGTATTTGGTTGTGATGGTAGCAGGCAAGGCTGTTAAGGATAACCGCGAGTTGCTTGACGGGCGATGGGACAAAAACGACATCAAAGACAGTGCCAATGTGGCGGATTTAATCAGCCAGGGCAAATGTCAATTTTATGAGCAGCCCGATGAAGATATTGTTGGTGTCCGAAATTTATTGGTTATCCGCAAACAACTCAAAAGAGAAGATCACAGATTACGGATGCGCATCAGAAATGGTCTGATCGCAAAATACTTCCCGGAAATGGATCGTTTTTGGGGCCATCGTTTGGAAGAAAACCTTGCGATCGTCCGCTGGTATCTTGATCCACGAAAAATCTCAGACACTGAATTTGAAGAGTTTGTTCGTCATGTGACCACCACCAACCGGGGTGTGCGTCAGATGCAACGATTAAGGGCCATCCATCAAGCCGCTGGTGAATCGGTGGGAATGCCGATGGATGAAGCTGCCGGCTATGAAGCACAGCTGTTGGTCGAACGTCTGCGACAGGTAAAAGAGCAGATATCACAAACGATGCAGCATTTAGAAAGCAAGTGCCAAAACTTATCAGGCTATCAGTTGCTGCTGACCATTCCCGGATTTGGTCCATACATTGCCGCCTTGGTTCTTGGTGCGCTGGCAAGTCCGTTTCGCTTTACCAGTCGCAAGCAGGTGATCCGTTTAGCCGGACTGGATTTGAACGCCAGCCGTAGCGGCAAAAAAAGCCAGGACAGTGTGCCGAAAATTTCCAAAAGAGGCAATGCTGACTTGCGCTATGCACTATATCAGGCAGCTTTAATCGCCTCATACCACAACGACGGCTTTCGCCGGCTTTATCACCGTACGCTCGAAGGTCGTCACGGTGAACGGGGCATTAAAACCAAAGCCCGTGTAAAGTTATCCGCCAAGATGCTGGTTGTGGCCTGGACCATGCTTAAAAACAATGAACCTTTTGATGCCAGGCGCTTGTTGGGTGAGTCCGTTCAACAACGTTGAGACCCGGATTTCGAGCGGGACAATCATGGACCATCTAACATCGCTTGGGCATAAGGTGTCCGGTGAAGCGGAGATAGGCTCTGCTGGGGAGCAACCTATCGAGGAATAGCCGGATGTGGGCAGCATTGAATAATGCGCCAGGGAAGATGTGGCTAACCCCACATCTTCCTTTCCTTCCCATTTATTCAAGCTTTCCCTCTTATGCCTTAAAAAACCCAATAAAATAGATAGAGCGAAGCGAATACCGCTTTTACATATTCGGCGAGAGAGCTCGTTGACGGACGTTGGGGCATAAGACCTCGTGCGGGACAATACTGGGCCTCTCTTCCGAACTTAAGAATCTGGATAAGGAATGATGGGGCCGATCCGCTTGTTCGGACCATGCCGGATAAACGTAACGATCAGATCGCAAGTTCGCCGACGGAAGAGAAACGCCGATTCCCGAACACTTACACCATGATTGCGCCTTTTTGATGAGCAATTTTTTAACTATTTTGATATTATTATTTTTATTTTTTTGTTGACATAATGATTATAGAGCCTGCGCATAAACTTAAAATTGATCAGAATAAATTACAAAATTGTAGGTCCAACATTTTAAATTTGGTCAATGTTCTTTGAAAAATTGGTTAAAGCAGCAATCTGCTGT
>Ga0209122_1000486_pt1 | contig 10127 bp, 2 predicted proteins | sample OlaalgELextract2_2_FD_187375 | JGI IMG/M metagenome (GOLD analysis project Ga0209122, IMG submission 187375) | Olavius algarvensis symbiont microbial communities from Tuscany, Italy - Type A ELBA extract 2 (SPAdes) (version 2) | ecosystem: Host-associated > Annelida > Digestive system >...
TTCGCTACCCCGAATAATATATCGTACAAAACAGTACCTTTACGAATTCGCACACAACGTTCACAACCACACAACGTATTTTCGCCAGCATTATGATCAGTGGCGACACGCGAATGATCAAGCCGCACAGTCGGTGTACTAGTACGGGCCAATTCGCTATTACCAGCGACAAACGACGGCGCAGCAGATTCGCAAATTTCACCCCTGGACACGTATGCGAACTGATTCGCAAAACACACCGCATTACTCTCAACATCAAGCGAAGGGGACCGACGGTCGCCCCTCATATCTTGACCACGGTACATAGATTCACACTGCTTGCTACTAGACGGGGAACGTGTTTCGCGACTGGGGTTAGAACTGTGCCCAGGAACATCCCCAAAGTAAGCAGTATTAACAACGCCCTCGCTAACATTTCTCGACTGATCATACACAGTATTCGCAACAACATCTAAGTGAACAGGCGACTTGCACACAGCCGATTCGCTACAGCCAAGATCCATGGGGCTACCCACAGTGGCACTATCCCCAACATGACGACCACGCAGCGAATTTCCGCTAACGACTGGCGCATTCGCAAGTTCACGTGCAACCGCATTACCAATCTTAGCATCCATATCCGGTATGAGCACTTCGCGTGCAACATCTATAACTACTTGATGCATAGTATCGTACAACACTCTAGCACTGGCAACACTATCACTATCATCACTCATGTCGTTCGCAAAATTACACTTGGCCTTCACAGGACCATCTGAACGTCTAGCTTTAGAGGAAGAGGGCGAAGTAGACCTGGTGTGGGTACCCAACCGCTTACGAAGAGTACTACCGGGTGGACCACCCACATCCTCAAACACATCAACATCACCATAACAAAACGGCTTAGCGGAACCCGAATACTTAGCGTTAACGTTCGCAGCAGCACCCACAACAGTATGTGCTGAAAGGGGCTTACCGCTTCCGACGACAACGGAACTAGGCATTCGCGGATCCAACGACGGTGTCGACTGCATAGCGGCCGTTGGCGACGACACACTCGCAGACTTCGAATTCGCGAACTTCCTATTCGCAAAATTCACAAGATGAACCGATCCAACTTCCAACGACTTAGACTTCGCAGGACGGACTAGTTCAACTTCAGCTTCCACTTCTGATTCGCACGATTCACTTCCATCGCTTGGTTCAGATTCGACAATCTTCTCAAGGCAACTTCGCGGACTCAGTATGGTGACTGGTTCGCTGGTCTTCGGGTCCCACGGTCGGGCGCCAATTTTTACGGACCCGCATTGGGCGGCAGATTTTACAGTCCCATCTCCGTCTCCAGCCTCCGTTTCGCTAATCACTTCGTTCTTTCCTCGTTTGGATTCGCTGCTGGGTGGCATTAGCTTACCGCACCCGAGGCTTCCCGTCCGACTCCTGGTTCGGTACCGGTAACCACCTGGCGTAAACCCTTCTTCCATCCGCATTCGCAATCCTGCACTTCCCCTTTCTTCGCCGGTTGCTGCATGAGACGCCATCTGCGGAGGCTCGACACACTGGACCGGATCTGGCAGATATTCTAGTGACATTTCAAACTGATCGTCGACGTCTTCAGTCTCTTCAACTGGATCTATTCTCATTGCACCAGCCATGGCTTAATAGTCGAATTCGCTATTTATGTTGACGAGTAAGTTCGCAGAAATATTCAGCGAATAAGTGAACTCAGACAACACGTTTTAGAGTATTTGTTGATAGAACGATACTCCATAGCAGAACAGGGTAATCCACATGAGAACAAGTACAGTAGATTCGCTAATAGCTTTGCGAATTATTCGCTAATCACTTTGCGAATTCTAGCAATTCGCAAACGCTATTTTTACGAAACAAGGTCTGAACGAACAGTTCAACGACTTACATCAGACGAACCCAGATGGAAAACTTCCACTGCTTTTATAGTCATCGGCCACTAGCCTATAGGCCTATACTAGCGGGCAGGCGTGTATGACAGACACGTGACAGACAAGACGTGCGTGGGAAACAAGGCCGTCTACTCCGGTAGATGCCGCAACACTTTCTCCCACCTCACTATTTGTCCCCAAATAGGTATGTTAGATGTGTGAATATTCGCAAAGATATTAATGCGACTTACATAAGTATATATACGCGTAAATTCGCAGTGTTCATTCAAGACACTTATCAATTCGCGAACATTTGCTTAACTACTATAACTGAACATCAAATTCGTAAAAATGTCTTTGCGAAAATATCCAAGATTCGCAAGAAAACAGTTCACAGAAACTACTACAACTACAGAGGACTACAATGTTCATTCAAAGTTCGCAAATGTATGAATACAAGAAGTATTACTGCGCGAAGGGACCAAGTGAACGTACAGCACGTCGGTTGACCCACTCGACAGCGGCGGTGGTCTGGTCCCGACTGTCGGCTATCAACTCGTCAATGGTACTTTTGCGACCCATTTCCAAATAGGTCATCTTCAACTTCGCGAACTCTTTATCAACGGGCGTCCACCCGTAGATTTCAGCTAGTTCGTCAACGATTTGTTGAATGTCCAAATCTTCATAACTTCGCATCACTCTCCACAGCAAGTTAGCGTCAGGCCCTTTTATCGTCGGTGCCTTCTTGGCGTCGGCCGACAATTGCGTGTGACGGACATTGGAATTCACCGTGGTTCGTTTCTTTTTCGCTCTTGATGCTTTACCCTCAGGATTCGCGGTGGCTTCGGCTGACACGGACACGGACGGAGCCGATGTGGTAGCCTGCGGGGTCACCACGCCCGTCACGGGCGGCTCACGTTGTGTTGACAGCGTCGACGGCGGATCGTCTGGGGGTCGCTGTCCTGCCGTCGGCGGCCCACCGTCTTGATCCTTTTCATAGCTGACTATCTCGACGTCGCTGGTGCCATCATCAGTAACCAGAGCCGACAGTAGGGGTTCGCCAAACGAGCGTCGTGCAGATCGGGCCAACCCGACGACGGCGGCGGCAGATTCATCGTGCAACGACGACGACGTTTCAGCTAACGCGGCGTCCAATTGTCGCTGGGAACCGCAGCTGGCGGACGGCGACCGAGAATTTTTACGCTTCTCCGGTCTCGATGGCGCATTCGCAACGATAGCGTCCACCAACGCTGAACTCTCACGAGCGCGACGAGCATCCATGGCCGCTTGTGCCATTCGTATTTGTCGCGGGTACGGAATTCCGTGATCAGTAAAACGATGACGACTGATCGATCTGAAATGGTACTCCTTTCCGCAAAGATCACAAGTTCGTGCGTTTTTGTCTTGTAACAAACGAGTTCTTTTCTTTCTCTGGTATATCACCTTAATTCGACGCATTATTCGCAAAGCATTTTGCGAATTTGGCCATAGTTCGCAAATAAGACTCAATAAGAAACGCGTCCGTTCTCTTCGAAATCAAACAATGAAAATGGTTAGAAACGAAGCTGATTGGCTTACTTGTCCATACGCCTGGCACGTGGACACTGGCTGCACGCTAGCAGTGGCCGCTGCAGCTTACAGCCCGTATGCAAATAAGGTCAGACTGCACAGGCGATCAGGCATAGCTGACGACTGCTGGGCTGCGACAATATGAACACTCTCACGCCAAATAGCAGCCAAACGGCTTTACATAACACACACACACTCAATTCACGTAACGTTGCGAATTAACGATTCGCAAACTACATTCGACCGTTCACATCTCAGAAATTCAAAAAAAATAGTGACAGTTAGTAACTCGCACGAACTCACAAGAGATAATGGAACACGCTCTTGAGACTCGTAAAACGCACAGACAATCTCACATTCGCAACCAAGGTAAATAAACAAGGGCAAATGACAATACGGTATGCAGTTCACACCGATAATTCGCCAAATAACCCAATGCTTTATTGTTCGCCTTGTGCTGGTAGGATGCCCAACTATCTAACTAGACTTCATTCGCAGGTGGTACATTTGGATTAAAATTGCGAATTCGCTTGAATATGTAGTATAGTTACACTCCTAAACAAGCGGTTACTCAAAAACCAAAATACTATACTGAAAACACTTAACACATAACGTACGTGGCTATGTTATACGTAGCTCCGGAAGCGATGTAGAAAATATTCGCCATACTACCAGATTCGCCACATAAATATCCACGTCACACGAACCAAATTATTGTCGATAGCGAACAGGTAGACCGGCAGTCCTTCGCGGGCGGTACGGAAGAGGGTTACTTGGTGGATGACCGGCGACGGGCAGTTGTGACTCGCCAACTACTGCTTCGTCATTTGCGGTATCGCCAACCTCTGTACTTTGCTCATTGACTAACATCGGCTTGGACTTCGGTCTTGGTCGAGGAAGACCTCCGTTAACTTTGCGAATTTCTGTTCGCGAATGTCCGACACTTTCAGCCATTTGACTATTCGCAACTTCGAACATATTATTCAATGCTGAGTCGTTCACCACACAACTAGGTTGACTAACACGGAGTTTTGATCGCTCTACGTCACTGTTATTTTCAAAACGATTATCGACTGCCTCAAAATATTCCCTAGGTCTGGAAGCTTGACTGAGGTGTTCTCCCACCGAAGGCCGATCGTCCTTCTGCGAATTTTGAGCAGTGTTAAGCTGACCTGCGTCCTGACGACTTTCATTTGACGTGTCCTGCTGATGATCGGCGCTGTTAGATTCGCTAACCACACCATCACCATCAGTTGGCAGCCATGAAATCGGCATTACGTCGGACACATACGGTTTCAGTTTGTCGATATGTACCGTTTTCTTCAAGGCACGCTTTGAACGCTGTATTTCAACGTTAACTGGGCCGGTGATGCTGACAACGAGAAACGGTCCAGACCATTTCCGGGTCCATTTGTCTTGCTTGCCGGGTCGTTTGCGAGGATCATAGTACCTCACCCAGTCTCCTACATGATACCTCTTCACCCGAACGTGCAAATCGTAGTAGCGCTTTGCTCGCTTCGCAGCCATACCTAGATGTTCGCGAACTCGAGTGTACGCTTCCTGAAATCGGTTTTGCACTTCTTCGCAATAATTCTCGTACGTTACTTGAGAGTCTTTCTCTGGTGCGTCGTACACAAGATCGACTGGATTGCGAACTTCACGCCCGAGAATAAGATAATTCGGCGAATAACCTGTCGCTTCGTGAACTGATGAACGGTACGCGGCCATAACATACGGAAGAGTGATGTCCCAGTCGCGATCATCTTCAACTAACTTGCCAATGATGGAATTCAACGTGCGATGAAAACGCTCGATCGCCGCATTAGTTGACGGCTTGTACACGGTCGTCTTAATCTTCTCGATGTCCAATAACTTGCAGATTTCGCGCATAAGTTCGCCGTCAAGCTCTTTCGCATTGTCGCTAAGTAAACTCAATGGAGTACCAAAGCGGCATATAACTTGTTCGACAACAATGCGTGCGATAACTGAAGCTTCCTTGCTGTGAACAGGATAGCATTCTGCCCACTTCGAGAAGGGGTCTATGATGCTGACTATGAATCGCGATTTCCGGCGAGTGATTGGGTGTGGTCCGGTAGTGTCGATCGACAGACGCTCGAACGGGGCACCTGTGATCATCGGCTGAAGTGGCGCCGTCTTGGGCAGGCTGCCACGATGATAGCTAGCACATCTGTCGCACTGCCGACAATGTATTTGCACGTCTCGTCGCCAGCCTCGCCAAAAAGCACGCCGACGCACTTGATCTAGTGTCCTCCTAATGCCGAGATGACCTCCTGCCATGCCCGCATGCACTCTTGTCATGAAGTCTTTTCGCAAACATCGAGGAACCAACAACTGAAGTGCATCAGCCCGGCCATCGGCATAATGAAAGCGACGATAAAGGACTCCATTGTACATTTCCAATGACGCCCATTCGCTACATAGCCGTTTGGCGAACGGTGGGGCTGCCACGACATCATGAAGACTTGGCTGGTCTGTCCTAGAGTTTTTGAGCTCCAGAACTACTGACAGATCATGGTCTTTTCGTTGCAAATCAGCAAGTGTCGCGCTGTCAACTATACTTTTAGTTAGCGAATTATTGTCATTTTGCGAATTTGTACCAGCCACGTTGGCTGTCGTGCGGTTAACATTGCTTTCGCTGAATTCACGATTCGTAGAATTTGTTCTAGCTGTACGCCTCGCAGAATGGCCAGAACCCGATGAAACTAAGGTTTCGCTGTCACAGTGAATGTCGGTGGTGAATTCTCCCACCGACAATGAACTGGGATTCGCAACAATGTTTGACTCAACAGAAATGTCGGATTTAGCGAATTGCTGTTTGCTAGCATTATGGGCAATCCTAACTTTCGCCAACATAATGTCCGTGTGTTCAGTGTTTGTGGCCGCATTAGCGAATTCGCAAACGCGTGTACATGAGCCATTTTCACAACTGACGTTATCAGAATACGCGGACACGTTATCAAGGACGATACTAGAATGTGGACCACTATCGTCAACAAAGGCAGGTTGAATTTTCGCGAAACCAGGCTTGCCAAGTGTAGTTGAGATGACCCTACATTCAGCTTCGTCGTCGCTATCTGCCCTCCTACGGGATAAACCATCGGCATTGCCGTGGCGAATGCCGGGACGGTGTTCAATAGTGAAATTGTACTGTTCTAGCAACGTTATCCATCTGGCCAGCTGACCCATGGGCTCCGGGGTGTTTCGCATCCACTGTAAAGCAGAATGATCAGTTCTGAGGACAAAAGCTCTCCCTAAAAGGTATTGTCTGAAGTTTTTGAGACCGTAAATGACGGCAAGCATTTCACGCTTGGTAACATCATAGTTACGTTCGGATCGGTTTAGGACGCGCGACGCATAAGCAATGACAACCTCGTTGTCATTTTGTCGCTGAGAAAGCACGGCACCCAATCCCGTATCCGAGGCATCTGTGTCTAAGTACCATAAGCCATCAGTGGTAGGCATGCCAAGTATTGGAGCTGTTGTGAGTTTTTCTTTCAGCTGAATGAAAGCATTTTCCTCCGCTTCTCCCCAGTGAAACGCGGCATCTTTCCGTTGTAAGGCATACAATGGGGCAGCAATAGTCGCAAAACCGGCGATAAAGCGGCGATAGTAGCTAGCGGTTCCCATCCACTGGCGAACTTCGTGGACATCACGGGGCCGTGGCCAATCGCGAACTGCCGCGATTTTCGCGTCTTGGACTTCAATGCCTGCTTCTGACAATGTGTGGCCTAAGAAATCAACTTTACGCTGAAAGAGGCTACATTTACTAGGATGAAGTTTCAAATTTGCAGCGCGAAGACGATCGAACACTTCACGCAGTCTAGCAATATGTGTATCAAAATCTGGTGCAAATACGATAATATCGTCAAGGTATACAAGGCAGCTGATATATGTGAGGCCGCAAAGAACTAGGTCCATTAACCGTTGGAATACAGAGGGTGCTGTAGTCAGACCAAAAGGTAGGACCTTGTAACGATAGCAACCTTTTCTCGTGATAAAAGCGGTCTTGTCTCGATCAGATTCAACGATGGGTATGTTGTGATACCCACTGCGAAGATCTAGGCAGCTGAAGAACTTGCTGCCATCCATAGATCCCAAACAAGTATCAATATGAGGCAAAGGATAAGAATCCTTGCGAGTAACATTATTGACCCGTCTGTAATCAACACATAAGCGATGACTGCCGTCCTTTTTCCGCACAAGGACAACATTGGAGGCCCATGGACTGGCTGTGGGCTCAATGAAGTTATTCGCTAAAAGGTCATCTACTTGATTGTCAATCTCCTCAAGATGAGTAATGGGATGGCGACGCAGAGCTTGGCGAATGGGGTGATGGTCCCCAGTGTCAATCGTGTGCTCAACTAGGTGCGTGCGCCCCATGTCAAGCGGTCCCCGAGAGAATATATCGGGATAATCATGTAACAGGTCCACTACTTGATTCTGCTGTTCGGCAGGCAAATCGTTCGGTAGATTCGCAATTAAACCGACGGCTATTTCATCGAATTCTCTAGTGACACCACGGGCATTCGCATCTACACAAATGCTCGTAGGAGCAACAGATTCACCAGAGTTATTCGCAACGTCGACGCGCGGCACGGTCTTCCTTTCGATGTTTCTGCAGACATCGACTGTCGTTAGGTTACCGATACATAGGTTCTTTTCGACTACAACGACTCCGCTAGTAGTGTTTAGCATACGAACCTGTAGGTCACGGTGTGTGCGTGGTAGCAATGTACGGGCGACATAAAGTCCTGGTTTAACCTCGTGTGGTTCAATAATGCATTCAGGGCCAGGTAGGTTAGGCCTAAGCAGTGTGGAATGAGCAGTGACGTTAGCCTCAGTACCGGGCTGAATAACCATGTGACCGTCAGCGAAGATTCGCCGGCAACGTTGAGTCTTCTTACGGGAGGAAACAAGAATAGTTTGATTGTCGACAAGAAGGGTATTATCAACAAAGTCCCATTTACAACCATGTGTTTTCAGCCAGTCGATGCCCAGCATCACCTCTTCCACATCTCCAGAAACGAGAGCGGCAGTAGTGATGTCCTTGCCGTTCAACTTGAAAGGTACTTGGGCCTCACCAAGAATCTCAAGGCGGCCTCCATTCGCAGTCCAAATACGCGTATTGGACGTGACCAATGGAACATTGCCAGCCTGCTTGTATACAGAAATAGGTATCAGTGTCAATTCGCAACCACTATCTAGTAAGCAAGGCACACTTTTGCCACGCAAATGCAGGTAGAGATACACAGGATCAGCATCGGATTCCGATGTGCGTTTGCGTTTTTCACCTGCAACATATGCTCTAGCATCACTACAACTATTTGACCGATTATCAGAATTCGCAAATTGACTCGAACTTGTACAAGCACTATTAGAGTTCGCTGTTGAATGTACCTTCGGGTTAGGACAGTTACGCGCAATATGACCAATCCGTTGACAATTGTAGCAGCGGGCCGGTTGTCGCTTAGCCCCGCCATCAGCTAATAACTGATTAGCATTCGGCGAATCTGCCGGATTTCCAAAACAAGAAGAAGATGGTGGTAGCTGAGAAGTATAAGGAACAGGGACGACATTCACAGCTTGCGAAGTGCCTAGCTGTTGAAGTCGCTCAAGAACCTTAGCAAGAACGGCGGAATTCGCATCCACTACATTCGCAAGTTTGTCATTATTCTCACTGGGTTTGGGAGTATTGTTGGTACCTGCCGCTCGGGCACCTTTATCCTTCGGCCTATTGCCGTTACGATTACTCGAAGGCGTTTGATCCATATCAGCCTGGGGCCCGATTTACAAATAATCTTAAGACAATCTTAGGATTATCTTAGGACAATGACCAAACTTAAGACAATCTTAAGATAATCTTACAACAATGTTGATTTACAAAAAATCTTACAATAAACTTAAGACAAACTTACGACAGAACTTACGATAATCTTAAGACCGCAGATGAGGTGTCTTACGATAATAATTTCGACATGAAAAGTTATTGAAAACATTAATAAATGGCTCATTTTTATGCCAACATTGCATTTCTAAGAATTACTTTTAAATAAATTGTTGTTCAATGCTATCGCCGGCTTAACAAAGTGTAATTTAGAGCAGTAGATTCACTAGATTGCACGCAAATTTGCAATTAGAACGTCATCATCTGACGAAAGTGCCAGATTCAAGCGATGTAAACGTAGTCGCCAGATGGTAGCACGCATCACTTGTCTTGGGTTTCAGCAAATTTAAATTGGGCATTTTCAAGGCGAATGACTTTTAGCTGTGATTATCTATTGTTAATTTTTAAGTCTTTTTTAAAGTAGAAATTAAACAGTCAACCCAACTTTCAATTAACCTATCATACAAATGTTATTTTCAGAAATACGATACCATCTGCACGCATAACAAAAGTGTTACATCACCGTTACTAACGTTATCTTAACGTCAAAATGTATCTTTACTTACGCATTGAACGCGATTTCGGCTGGTTGCTATAGTAATTACGATTATCTTACGATAATTCTACGATGTTCTATGATAAGTTTCGTAAATTAACTTACGATTATCTTAAGAAAATCTTACGACATCTTAACTCATGAACTTACGACAATCTTACGACAGGACTTAAGATAATCTTGAGATAAATCTTAAGATTCTTTGTAAATCGGGCCCCAG
>Ga0209122_1000487_pt1 | contig 10115 bp, 7 predicted proteins | sample OlaalgELextract2_2_FD_187375 | JGI IMG/M metagenome (GOLD analysis project Ga0209122, IMG submission 187375) | Olavius algarvensis symbiont microbial communities from Tuscany, Italy - Type A ELBA extract 2 (SPAdes) (version 2) | ecosystem: Host-associated > Annelida > Digestive system >...
TGCGCCGCACGCAGTTCATCAAGCTGTTCCCTTGACAGGCTGTAGTCCAACATGGCGCTCATGATTCCTTTTCTCTCAACGGACTACCCTACTTTCTTCAACGAAAGAATCATATGAGAATAGTATAGAAACGAAATCATCGGTGTAATCCGCGGATGAAAAGATGTGATTGGGTTATCTGTTTGCTTAGTACCTAGTTTCGATCAATCTTGCACGTTTGAGGCCCCCACAAGTTCTTCGATGCGGTTCGTGTTACTTGCCCCGCATCCTACCGGAGCTATTTTGCTGGTAATTGGTAACTGGTAGCGGTTCTTGCATGCAAAATGTGCTGAAACGGGATACGAGGGGTTATTGAAGGATGTCGCCACGCCAATGGAAAAGGTTCGGGAACAGCAGCCTGATATCCGATTCCGCCGTCTATCTCGCTTCCAACCTCCTGAATGCGGCGATTCCGTTCCTGCTGCTGCCGGTGCTTACCCGCTACCTGAACCTGGCGGAGTATGGCCAAGTCGCCATGTTCATGACCCTGATCGCGGCCTTGGGCGCCATCACGGGTCTGAATACGAACGGGTCGGCCGGTCGCAAATACTATGACCATGGACTTTCCGGTAACGAGTTCGCACTCTTCATCGGTAGCTGCCTATGGATCCTCGTCGTCAGCAGCCTACTGGTGTTCCTGGTTTTGTGGGCCTTTCAAGGACGGTTTGCGCACTGGTTGGCCTTGCCGCCCCACTGGGTACTATGGGCCGTAGCCGCGTCCACGGCAGGCTTTATCATCCAACTGAGGCTCGGGCAATGGCAGGTTCGGAAACAAGCGCGGTCCTACGGCATATTGCAGGTCGGTCAGTCCCTGATGAATATGCTGTTGTCGCTGTTGCTGGTTGTGGGGCTCTCGTTGGGGGGCGAGGGGCGCATGATGGGCTTGCTTGCCACCAGCCTCGCGTTTGCCGCGCTGGGGCTTTACCTGCTGGCGCGTGACGGCCTGTCGGCAATCGCCTGGAGATCCGCCTATGTCAAGGAAGCGCTGGCCTTCGGCGTACCCCTGGTCCCGCACGTCGCCGGTTTATTCCTGCTCAGCGTCACTGACCGCATCGTGGTCACAACCGAGTTGGGGGTAGCCCAAACCGGTCTCTACCATGTCGCCGCTCAACTCGCCGGGGCGCTCGGTATCCTTTTCGATGCCTTCAATAAGGCCTATGTGCCCTGGCTCTATGAACGGTTGCAGCGAGATCGAGCCGATGATAAGAAGCGGATCGTGTGCTTGACCTACGCCTATTTCGCCGCCGCGTTACTGATGGCTGGGATCATGTTTCTGTTCGGTCCGCTGATCGTCCGCCTGCTTGCCGGACCCCGCTATGCGGAGGCCGGTACGGTGATCGGCTGGATCGCCCTTGGTCACGCCTTCGGCGGTATGTATCTGATGGTCACGAACTACGTCTTCTATTCCAAGAGGACCGGGTTGCTCTCCTTGTCTACAATCAGCGCGGGGATCATCAATAGACTTATTCCCGTTGATAACTCTCTGATATTTATAAGTTTCGTGAGCCGACTGAGAGCAAAAAGAACTGATTCGTTAACGAACCGGTTCTTTTTGCTCTCAATCCGGCCTGTCTAATCTAGAAATATCCTTATATATCATAAAATTATCGACAGGAACAACTCTAATGTCGTATTGCTCGTGGTGTTGGTGAACCTGATCGGTTTGGTCGGCGCCGGGATCGCCTTCGCCCTGGCCATGGCCATCCGGTTCCTGTTGACCTGGTGGGTAGCCCAAATTCGCCACCCGATGCCCTGGTTTACCGCTTTGGCTTAGAGACTGCCTTTTTAGACAGTATCTGTGAAAAATATCCTTAATAAACAGATTGTTAATTTTCTTCAAACTGCCCACAGTCAGGGAATTCCTAAAGAGAGTTCCTAGACAGTCTCTTAGAGACTGCCTTTTTAGACAGACTCTTTGCGTCCTTTGGCCTGCCTTGCCTCCCGACAGGCACGGCGGCCGGCGGGTCTTTGCGGTTCAAACCATTCCGCGCCCCACAACCACAAGGCCGGCGGCAGGCAACCGGAAGCCGGCGATTGGTGGCTACCGGTTCACCCAATGCCTGGCACCTGCTATGATCTCCGCTGTGTTCGGTACTATTTGGAATGACACGGGAGGGTCGGGCCATGCAGGTGTTGGTGGGTGACATCGGCGGCACCAAGACCGTCCTGGGGATTGCCGAAACGGATGCCGGCGGCGTCCGTTCGACCGGTAATCGGCGCTATGCAGGTCGTGATTTCGCCTCCCTGGAGGAGGTCGTCACCCGGTTTTTCGCGGAGACGGGCCTAACCTGCGAGACTGCGGCCTTTGCCGTGGCCGGACCGGTGCGGGATGACCGTAGCGAGATCACCAATCTCCCTTGGGACTTGAGTGCCCGCCACCTGGAACAAGCCCTCGATCTGCGCCGGGTACGCCTGCTCAATGACCTCGAGGCCATCGGCTGGGGCATCGCCGCTCTGGGCCCCGATGACTTCGCGGTGCTCCATCCGGGTGAGCCGAATGCGGTGGGCAACGCCTGTGTGGTGGCGGCCGGGACCGGCCTGGGGGAGGCCGGCCTGTATTGGGACGGGGCGTTCCACAGGCCCTTCGCGACCGAGGGCGGCCATGCGGATTTCGCCCCCGGCGATGATCGGGAGTTGGCGCTGTTGCGTGGGCTGAAGGGGCGTTATGGACATGTGAGTTGGGAGCGCCTGATCTCCGGGATGGGCATCGCGAATATCTACGACTTTTTGCTGGAATGGCGCGGCGTCGATCCCGCAAGCCACATGCGGGAGACCGGGGCGATCGAGGATAAGCCGGCGGCGATCGCGGCCGCGGCGACGGATGGGTCCTGTCCCGTCTGCGCCGAGACCATGGCGCTGTTCATGGACCTCTATGGTCGCGAGGCGGGTAACCTGGCCCTCAAGCAGATGGCCGTGGGGGGCGTCTATCTGGGCGGCGGGATTGCCCCGAAGAACCTCGATCTGCTGCGCCGGGGACCCTTTCTCCGGGCCTTCTTCGACAAGGGCCGCATGGCCCCACTGATGCGACGCATGCCGGTCAAGGTCATCCTCGAGCAGCAGGCGCCGCTACTCGGGGCGGCGCGTTTCATGGTCGCCGGTTGATGCCCCCCGCCCGCTGCTCGCTGTGCCGCGGTACTCCGTATGCCCGTAACCCATGTGTAACGGGTCTGTTCGTTCGGCCCTGGGGCTCTTGCTTGTGCTCTTGGTCCTTCCCATGGCCTGGGAGGTACGGGCGCTCGAGCTCGAGGTGCGGGTTCGGGGGCTGACGGGCAAGCGCGAGCAAAACGTGCTCGCACTGCTCAAGATTTACCGGGAACGCGAGGACGAGGGGCTTTCGGTACCCCGGATCGCGGTCCTGCACCGGCGCGCGCCCGACCAGATCCGCAAGGCATTGGCGCCCTTCGGCCTCTACCGGGTGCGGGTGGAGGGTACCCTGAGCAGGCCGACGTCCGGGAACGGGGCCTGGGTGGCCGACTACCGGGTGGCCCCCGGCGAGCCCGTCAAGGTGGGGGCCATCGATTACCTTGTCACGGGTCCGGGCAAAGACAATTTCTTCCCTAAAGTGTTTCCCATGGAAAAGGGGGAGGTATTTCTGCATTCGGAATATAACAAGGCCAAGGATAAGGTCCGCGATCTTGTCACTCGGCAAGGCTATTCGGATTACAAGCTGGTCCGCAATCGGGTGCGGATCGACCTGAGGGCTTACCAGGCCATCATCGAGTTCCATCTCGATACCGGCCACCGTTACTACCTGGGGGATGTGCGCTTCATCCAGGATCTGCTCCACGATTATTATCTGAGGAGGTTCGTCGGCTTTGAGCTCGGGGAACCCTATGACCCGGAGAAGCTGCTGACCCTGCAGGGCAGACTGATCGGGATGGGATACTACAAGAAGGTGAAGATCGTCCCGCGCAAGGATTTGGCGGGGGAGAAGCGGATCGTCCCCATCGAGGTCATCGCCACCCCCAACAAGGCCAATAAATACCGGGTCGGTCTCGGTTACGCCACCGACGTCGGTTCCCGCACGACCCTGGAATGGCGTCGCCGCTACCTGACCCGACGGGGGGGCCACAAGCTCAAGCTGGAGACCAGTATTTCGCAACCGTTTCAGATACTGAGAGGCGAGTATCGGATTCCGATCAAAAACCCTTTGCGCGACTATGTAACCATCCGTCCCGACCTCCGCTTCTATGACATCGCGAGCCGGAAGGGAAACACCCAGACGCTTCAATTCGCCCACTCGGTAGTGACTCCGAGTGGCTGGCGGCGCACCCTGGGGATCGACTACCAGAGGGAGCAATACGAGATTTCCGCGGACGATGCGGAGTTGGTCAACGAGTTGGTGCCCAATGTCACCTGGTCCAGGACGGTCACCGACGACCCTGTTTACACCACCAACGGCTATCGAATCAAGTGTGCCGTTCTCGGTACCCCGAAGGGGCTATCCCCCGCCGCCTATCTGAGCGGGAGCGTGCGGTTCGAATGGATAAAGGGCCTTTTCGATGATTACCGCCTGATCACCCGCTCGGACTTGGGGGTAAGCTGGGCGAACAGTGTCTTCGACCTGCCGGCCAGCCGCCGCTACTTCGCCGGCGGCGACAACAGCATCCGCGGCTGGGGCTTGGGGGTCCTGGGTCCCAACAACCCGGATAACAATGAAACCGTCGGCGGGCGCTATCTGGCGGTGGGGAGCCTGGAACTCGAGCGCCGTATCCGGGGTAACTGGAGCGGGGCGGTCTTCACGGACTTCGGCAACGCCTTCGATCCGGATTTCACCCGCGAGGTCGAGGTCGGCGCCGGTCTCGGGGTGCGTTGGCGCTCACCCATCGGTCAGGTTCGTATGGATGTCGCCGTTGCGCTTACCGAGGAAGACCGCCCGGTCCGTCTCCACGTCGTGATCGGCCCGGACCTGTGAGCGAGACCGCCCGCGATACCGCTACTCCGCGGATATCCGACCCAACTCAGGCGCAGCCCCCCGTTGCGGCGAACCCGGTCGCCCGGTCCTGGTGGCGGATCCCGCTCACCCTCCTGTTCCAGGCGGTTCTCCTTCTCCTGTTGGCGATCTTCTGGGTGCTGGGCACCCAGAGCGGGTTGCGATTCGCCCTCTCTCTGGTGGATGAGCTCGCGCCGGATCGGTTTCGAGTGGAGCGGGTCGATGGCCGCGTCCTGGGGGATCTGCACCTCGAGGGCCTCAGCGTCCGGACCCCGGGACTGGCGCTCAGGCTCGGTAGCCTGGATCTGCGCTGGACCCCCCTCGCGGCCCTGATCGGAACCCTGCCCATCTCCGAGTTCAGCGTGCGCGGGCTGGACATTGCGACCGCCCCTTCCAAGGGCGCAAAAAAAGAAGGGCGGTCCGGTCCCATCGAGCTGCCGCAAATCCGGCTGCCCATCCGGATCGAACTGGCGCGGGGGTTGGTCGAGCGGCTCAGCATCGGCACGCTGGATGAGGATTCCCGTTTTCGTGCCGATCGTATCGAGCTGGCCGCGAGCTGGTCGGACAGCACGCTGACCCTGAAAGGGCTTACCCTCGTCCTCCCGGAATCGGAGCCGCGGGCCGGTGCCCTGTTCACCGCCGACGGGAAGCTGGACCTCTCGAGCCCCGCGGGCAAGGTCGATCTGAATGCCGCTTGGAAAGAGCTGCGCTGGCCCCTCGCCGGAAGGCCCGTCGCCGAATCCGGATGGGGCGAGCTCCAGGTCCGGGGGACCCTCGACAAGCTCGATTATCGGCTCTCTTCCGAGGTAAAGGGCCCGAACCTCCCCGCGGCGGAGTTGCAGCTGACGGGGAGCGGCAATCGGGAGGCCACGCGGATCGGGGAGCTGCGCCTGAAGACCTTGGGAGGACAACTCCAGGGCACGGCGGATGTGGCCTGGAAGCCGTCCGTGACCTGGGACGCGGAGCTTGTGATCGCGGATCTGGATCCCGGTCGGCAATGGCCCGAGTGGCGGGGTATTCTGGACGGACGCATCCTGAGCAAAGGCAAACTCGCGGCTGGGGGCCCCGAGTTCAGCGCCCGGATCGAGTCCCTCGCGGGCGAGCTGCGGGGCTATCCGGTGGATGCCGTGGCCGGGATACGGATGCGGGGTACCGAGCTCCGGATCGACGAGTTGCGGGTCGCCTCGGGCCCCAGCAACCTGGAGGCCACCGGCTCGGTGGGCGAGCGGCTGGACCTGGCGCTGGACCTGGATGTGCCGGATCTCGAGAATCTGCTTCCCGACGCCCAGGGTAGCCTACGGGCAAGCGGAACCCTGACCGGCACCCCCGCTGCCCCGGCGTTAAAGCTCGAACTGGCCGCCGGGGGTATCGCCGTGGCGGAGCAGCGTATCCAAAGCTTGGGAGGCACCGTCCAGGTCGATCTCGCGGCGGGCGGTCCGGTGCGGATCGACCTCACCGGGCAAGACCTGGCAGCGGGGGGGATGGTATTCGACGGCCTGCGTGTTCGCGGCAGCGGCAACACGGGCGCGCACCGGCTATTCGCAGAGGTCATCGGCGCGCCATTGGCGCTGGACCTCGAGGTCACGGGCGGCCTGAAAGCGGATTACGCCTATGCGGGCCGACTGACGGGCCTGGCGTTGCGTACCCCGGAATTCGGTAACTGGCGGTTGCAAAAGGCCGCTCCGATCAGGCTGGCCGGGGCGCGGATCAATGCCGGTCCGCTCTGTATCCGCGAGGAGGCCGGCTCGGGGGGCTGCGCGAGCTTCGCACGGCAGGAGGCAGGTAGCTGGAGCGCGGTGCTCGATCTGGATCGCCTGACCTTCGGACTGTTCCAGGACTTCATTCCGGAAGACCTGGTCTTGGAGGGCGAGGCCACGGCCAAGGCCGACTTCAGGGCGGTAGGCGAGACCCTCATCGGAAACGCCCAGGTGCGGATACCCAAAGGTGTGCTGAACATCCTGAGTAAAGAGAATAAGGCACGCCCGGAGCCGTTGAACTTCACATCCACGCAGCTCGTTATCGATGCGGACGGGAAGGGCCTGCGGGCCAGGCTCGCGGTACCCATGAAGGGTCTGGGCGACCTGTCCGCCGAGGTCGCCCTACCCGGTTGGGACCTGGACCAACCGGCGCGTCCGAATCAGCCCTTGCAGGGAGGCGTGCGGGCGCGGATCGACGATTTCGGCCGCTTAGCGCACCTGGTTCCGGACATCACCCAGCTGACCGGCAATCTGAAGGCGGATCTCAAGCTCGGGGGGACCTTCGCCGAGCCGGGACTCGATGGCTCCGCCAGGGTAGCCGGCGGCGGCCTCGAGGTACCCTTCATCGGTCTCAAGGTCGAGGACCTGGCCTTCAAGGCAGTGGCAAGGGGTCTCGATCGTGTCGAATACAGCGGTGGTTTCAAGGCCGGAGACGGCACTCTGGAGATCGAGGGCCGCACCCTGGTAGACGCCGCGGGTGTGAGCACGCGTATCAGGGCCAAGGCCAACCGGCGGCTCACGGTGGCGGACTCCAAGGAGTATTTCGTCCTGGCTACGCCCGACATCGCGGTCGAAATCGAGCCAACGGGGACCAAGATAACCGGTACGGTGTGGGTGCCCAAGGCGCGCATCCGTCCCCGCCACATCCCCGCGGGCACGGTTTCCTCTTCGCCGGACGTCGTCATCTCCGCCAAGGGCCGGGAGGAAAAGACCTCCCGTTACGCCACGCGCATCGACCTGCGTCTGGTGCTGGGCAAAAAGGTAACCATCGATGCCTTCGGTCTGGAGGGCCGCCTACAAGGCGAGCTGACCATTCTGCAGGAACCGGGGAAAGAGATTTTGGGGGACGGCCAATTGGAAATCGTCGATGGCACCTACCGCGTCGACTTCGTCGGGGGATTGAGCGGGATGCTCGGGGAGCCCCTGACCATCGAACAGGGAGTCCTGAACTACGCGAAATCGCCCTTGCACAACCCGCTTCTGGTGCTCACGGCCCAGCGCGAAGACGATGACATCACCGCCGGCTTACGGGTCTTCGGCACCATCAGGAATCCCAAGATGACCTTCTTCTCCGCTACCGATCCCGGTATGTCCCAAGCGGAAGCCACCAAATACCTGCTGACCGGAATTCCACCCAACCGCGAGGGGCTGCAAGACCAGGACATCTCGCTGGGTACCTATATCGCGCCCAAGCTGTTCATGGAATATGATTACAGCCTGGGTGACGAGTCCGATCGGATCAGGTTGCGCTATGACCTCAACCGCCGAATCGAGCTACAGACCGAGACCGGCGATTCCCAAGGCGGCGACATCTTTTACAAATTCGAGCATTAGGGGGTCGGTAACCTTGGATCAGCGCCTTCTCCATCCCCGTCATTGGCCAACCTGGGTCCTGCTGGGCCTCTTCCACCTGATCGGGCTCCTGCCGTTCCCTCTGCTCTGGGCCCTGGGCATGGGCCTCGGGCACTTGGCCTATTTCCTCGTCGGTAGCCGTCGGCGCGTGGCGTTACGCAACCTTGCGATCTGTTTCCCGGACTTGACGGAAAACGCGCGCGGACGGCTCGCGGCCCGGCACTTCGGTTACCTTGGGGGTCGCCGTCTTCACCCAAGGGCTGGTGGGGGTGCGCTCCCGGCGGAGGCTGGGGCGCATCGTGAAATTCAGGCACCGGGAATACATCGAGGATTCGCTCCGCGACGGGCATAACCTCATCTGCATGATGCCCCACTTCATAGGGATGGAGCTCGGCGGCACCGCCTACAACGCCTTGATCCACCCACGAATCCTATACATGTACCAAAGGATCCGAAACCCCGTCATCGACCATCGGATGCGCCGTAGGCGTTCGCGTTTCGGTGCGATCTCGGTGGAGCGCAACGACGATCTGCGGCGACTGGTGCGGGAGGTCCGCCAGGGGAATCCCTTATTCTACCTTCCCGATCAAGACCCGGGTCGTCACGGTATCTTCGTACCCTTTTGCGGCATACCCACGGCAACGGTTCCCACCCTGAGCCGGTTGGCGCGCCTCGGCGCGGCCCGGGTGATCCCGGTCTATGCCCGTTACCTGCCCTGGGGTCGTGGCCTGGAGTTGATCTTCCACCCACCGTTGGCCCCCTTTCCCACGGACGATCAGGAGGCCGACACGGCCTTGGTGAACCGGACCATCGAGGCCCAAATCCGAACCATGCCGGAGCAGTATTTCTGGGTGCACCGCAGATTCAAGACCCGCCCGCCGGGGGAGCCACCGCTCTACGAGTCGAAACGCCGGCGGTGATGCGGGCAGCTACCAGTACCTGGTTTCGACATTCGAGGCCACCGTATCCTTCTTGAGTGGAACCACGAAGGCAACCACGAATCGACACGAATAAAGAAGAGAGGGTCCACGGAAAACACGAAAGGCACGGAAAAGAACACCGTTCTCCCTTTCGTGTTTTTTCGTGCCTTCCGTGGACAAATAATTCGTGGATCGGTTGATACTGCCGGCTTCCACGCTCCTGAATCGGGAACCACGAAGGCAAACACGGATCGACACGAATAAAGAAGAGAAGGTCCACGGAAAACACGAAAGGCACGGAAAAGAACACCGTTCTCCCTTTCGTGTTTTTTCGTGCCTTCCGTGGACAAATAATTCGTGGATTGGTTGATACTGCCGGCTCCCACGCTCCTGAATCGGGAACCACGAAGGCAAACATGGATCGACACGAATAAAGAAGAGGAGGTCCACGGAAAACACGAAAGGTATGGAAAAGAACACCGTTCTCCCTTTCGTGTTTTTCCGTGCCTTCCGTGGACACGAGAAGAGGAATCTTCGTGTTATAGAAATTGGGGTAGTGGTGATTTTTGAAGTGATCGAGTAGATTGGTTCATCGGCAATCATTCCGATTTCCCCCGTTTTTCTCGCTACCTGATTCTAGATTTTAGCCCTCTCTTCTGGAATAATACGGTTGGTCTGAACGATTACGTTCATTTATAAAACCAACCAAAGAGTTTTCAATTATGATTACTGAGTCTAAAGTATACACCTGTCGCAAATGTCAGAGCAACGATCTCGTTAAAAATGGCACAAATGCGTCCGGTAGCTCGCAATATCATTGTAAAACCTGTGGTGCCTATGGCGTACTTGAGCTCAAGGAACGCTCGACGGAAGAAAAGAAAGAACTCATTATAA
>Ga0209122_1000491_pt1 | contig 10057 bp, 10 predicted proteins | sample OlaalgELextract2_2_FD_187375 | JGI IMG/M metagenome (GOLD analysis project Ga0209122, IMG submission 187375) | Olavius algarvensis symbiont microbial communities from Tuscany, Italy - Type A ELBA extract 2 (SPAdes) (version 2) | ecosystem: Host-associated > Annelida > Digestive system >...
AGTTACCAGGCTCACTGCATCCAGTTTGAATTCTTTCGTATATTTCTTTCTCGTTGTCATCTATCGTTACCTCAGTTAAGTTTCATTATCTCTTAACTGGGTGGTATCAATCTATTGGACCATGTCACCCGCACGTTCCGCATAGAGCACATCGACACCCGCTTCCACCTGCGCAAAGGCCGCTTCCTTTGCCTTGGGTGGGTCATACCAGGAGCCAATGAAGGTAACTTTAACTTCGACTTTGGGATTAACCGATTTAGCCCCATTGATAAACGCGTGAAACAACCGGTTCACTTCACCGATAGGGTAGCCGCCAACCATGCCTAATGTATTACTGCGGGTCATGGACCCGGCGATTACGCCCATCAAATAGCAGGGTTCGTGAATATAGTTATCGAACACGGAAAAATTGGAACCATGCGGCTTAAAGGGATCGCCCATGAGGAAAGCGATATCGGGATACTCGTCCGCAACCTTGCGGGCTTCCTTCGAAATGCCGAAGGCTTCACCGACAATCAACCTGACGCCACTCTCACAATACTCGCGCAACACACGGATATAATCGGTATTGGCGACTTTCTCGGAAAATACATACTCGATGCCACCGGCGGCTTTTGCGGCTAACAGACCCTGGTGCAAGCGGGCGTCCCATTTTTGCTGGATTGGCTGGGTGTAAATCCCGGCGACTTTGATATTTGCAGCAAAGGCCGGAATTGCGCCTAATCCCAGTGCAGCGGCAACGGCTGCCGAAATTTTATTGAATGATCGGCGTGAAATTTTCTGTGACATCTTACTCTCCCGTTTTTAATTGATTTAACAGCAACCGAAGTAATCGCTTTACGCGTGGCAACAACTGTTTGCTGAGCAAACGCGGCTACCAACAGTAACTAAAAAGCATCCTGCAAGCCTTCTTTAAATATCCCCCTTTTCCGAAAATCGGAAAAAGGCAGCTGTCGTAGTAAAGATAAGCACTGCGCCTGGTATCGGATCGGTCCGTAACCGGCCAGTCGGATGCGCCGGGCTTGAAAATGGATTTATCCCGGAACCCGGCATTGAAGGAATATGTGTCGTTCGACCCCAATCAAGGAAGCCGCCATCGGCATCGAGCACGGCAACAGGGCTGTAAAAAAACACCCGGTATGATTTCTTCGCACACCGTCCCAACCCGAACCCAATGGTGGGTGCTCACGATCGGGGATCTGCTCAGGCGCCCCACTGCCGGCGACGGGCTTGCTGATCCCAATTCCTCCCTCAAATACCCAATTTCATTTTAAGAAATCTGATGAATGGCGCGGGTATTGCACAAATACTTATTATTATCCGATCTTAACTGATCGATTTCTACTTGGAGCCAAATAGTATACTTTTCCTGTCCAAACCGTCAATATTTGCTGTCTAGCTGGACAAGAATACGGACCATGTCGCGGGGTGCGGGCCCCGGCTGTGCCTTTCGACTCCGGTTCAATCGTTCCAGGCTGCCTGCCGGGGAAGATATCCGTGTTCTTCGATGACAGGATGTTTTACCTCGTCGATTTCAAGTATCGTCATAGTCAATGGCGGCAATCAGAAAAACCAGCCTGCCGCGGGGCACTTCGACTTCGACCTCCTCGCCGAGCTCGCGCTTCAGTAGCGACTGGGCCAGCGGTGAATCGACGCTGATGTAAAATTCCCGGTGATCGAATTCGTCTGGGCCTACGATACGATATACGACCGACTTTTCGTCGCTATCTTCCAAAGTCACCGTAGCGCCGAAGTAAACCCGCTCGCGACTGGCCGGCTTCTGCTCGACCACCTTGAGGTCTGGCAGACGTTTTTGCAGGTAACGAATCCGCCGGTCGAGCTCGCGCAATTCTTTCTTGCGATAAATATTTTGTGCGGCTGACAATGAATTAGATATTGGTTTACCAAAAACTTCGAATCACTAGTCGTGGATAGTATGTCTGACCAGCATAATTGTTAGCTCTAGCCTCAGTGAAGAGCCATTCTATCTAAAATAGCCATTATTGCTTGACGTGTGACTGTAATTAGCTTTGTGTGTAATCGATACTCGCTCCTCACTGATTGTAGGTATCAAGTTATATTCTAGTATACTGCCAGAAGATGACTAACAAATGGTGCTGCATCAATGACTGATTGGATACCCTCGAAAGAGTTCGAAAAGACTGAATATGGAAAACTCAACAAAATATTGGATGGGAAAAATTTTTTTGGGAAACTTGACACTAGTAAAATGCCTCCCAATTCGAGACTCGTTAAAGACCCGAAGGATGGGTTTTCCTGGTATCGGCGGATCGCCTGCGGCTGCACTGCCATCTGGCGCGGCGGAATCCCCAGTGGCAAGAGCTCGAAGGTCAGCAAGCACTGATTACCTTCCAGGGACCTCACGACTATGTTTCGCCCAGCTGGTACCGGTCCGCCGGAGTGCCTACCTGGAAACCAGGCCTTGCATGTTTATGGCAGCTGCCGGGTCTTCGACGAACCGCAGCGACTCGCGCAGATCGTCGAAGCGCTCAGTCAGCGCTACGAGTCGGCTTTTAACAATCCCTGGCAGCCTGAATATGGAGCCGCGATGCTGCAGGCCATCGTCGGCGTCGAAATTGAAATCGAAGAGATTCAATGCAAGTACAAGTTAAGCCAGAACAGGCCGAGCGCGGATCACGGCCCGGTCATCGATGAACTCGAAGATCGCGGCGCCGAAGCCCTGGCCGCCGCAATGCGCAAGACCTTGTTATAGCTGGCCATCTTCTTCGAGAACCTTACGCGCGACCCGAAAGCACTCCAGCGATTGCGGCACGCCGCGTTATTGTCGTCCCCGCGTCTTTCTGTCATCCCCGCATAAGCGGCGGGCCGACGCATCGGGATCTTATGGTTGTGGCACCCCCATAAGATCCCCCGCTTATGCGGGGATGACTAATATTCCGCGGGGATGACAGAATCGCGGGCACGACTAACAAACCGCCAGGGCATGCAATATTGGCGCGCTCCCGCGCCTCGGGCCCACCAGATTGAGTCTCCCAATAAACCCATCTAATTGACATAAGTCAAAAACTGATCGCGGGATACCCTTTAGTCTGCTTTCCGTCGGGGTCTGCGTGCCCCACGGTAGATACAAAAATAATTAGTCAAAATGGGGTAAGGATAATGAATACGATCTACAGATCCGTTGCTGTAATTCTTTGCTATTCAGCCTACCTGCTCGGCGTCAATCCAGCACTCGCGGCCGATTCTGGCTGCATCTCCTGCCACAACGGGATCGAGGACATCCGCGACGAAAACAGTACGATGATGATCATGATCAAGTCGATCAGCGCCTCCCATGGGGATCCGGATGGCTGTGTGTTATGCCACGGCGGCGATCCGACCGCCACCGCTGCCGACAAGGCTCATACGGGCTCGCCCCAGTCGCTGGTACAGTTTCGCGGTCCGCAAACCTTTTACCCCGACCCCGGCGCCATGGACGTAAACAAGTTCACCTGCGGACAGAGCGCTTGCCATGCCGGTTACGAGGAGCGGCTGGAAAAATCCTTGATGAACACCGAGGCCGGCAAGATTCAGGGCAATCTGCACACCTGGGGCATTCCCGAAGTACAAAACCACAAGGTGCCCTGGGGCAATTACGCCGTCAAGGACGGCGACGGACCGGTGCCGAGCGTCGGTACCGATGCCTATAAGGCTTACATGAAAGACATGATCTCGGCGCACCAGGACCAGTTTCCGACCGCGCTGGAACAGATTCCAAACCCGAGCGTCGACGAAATCGAAAAAGATCCGAAGCTCGCCGGCTTTACCTATCAGCGCCAGCAATGCCAGCGCTGTCACGTAACCGTCAAGGGTCGCGAAAAGCGCGGCGATTACCGCGGCCAGGGTTGTTCATCCTGCCACATTCCCTACGGCAACGAGGGCATTTACGAGGGCGGCGACCCGACTATCGATAAACAGCAGAAAGGGCACATGCTGACGCATCAGATCCAGGCGACCCGCAAGTCCCAGGTCACCGTCGGCGATACGACTTATTCCGGCATCCCGGTAGAAACCTGCAACTCCTGCCATAACCGCGGTAAGCGCATCGGGGTTACCTACCAGGGCTTGATGGAATTTCCTTACGGCTCGCCGTACAGCGAAACCGGACAAAAACAACCCAAGCTGCACACCAAGAAGTACCTGTTCATTTCCGACGATTTGCACCACCAGATCAAGAGCCGTCCGGAAAACCCCGAAGGCGGCTTGCTGTGCCAGGATTGCCATACCACCATCGATATGCACGGTGACGGCAATATTCCGGGCACCACGCTGGCGCAGGTCGAAATCGAATGCCAGGACTGCCACGGCACGCCCGAACAGTTTCCATGGGAGTTGCCGCTGGGTCACGGCGAAGAATTCGCGCAATCGATCGGCAATACGCCGCGGGGCATGGCCGACGGTTTGCTGCGGGAGACCGCCGCTTTCGCCACGACCTACGATAAAAAGGAAGGTTATCTGCTAAGCGCGCGCGGCAATCCCTTCGGCAATGTCGTCAAGGACGGCGACAAGGTCATCATGCACTCGGCCACCGGCAACGATTTTCAGGTGCCGCTATTGAAACAACTCAAGCAAGACGACGCCTGGCGCAATTCAAATGCATTGGTGGCGATGTCCAGCGTCAAGAAACATGCCGAGAGCCTGGAATGCTACGCCTGTCACGCGTCCTGGGTACCGCAGTGTTACGGTTGCCACGTCGATGTCGATTATGGCAAAGACAAGAATGGCAAGCCCAAGCACGACACCGACTGGATCGCATCCGGCACTGCGCGTAATGCCGACGGTTCTACCGCCGAATCGCCGCTTGCCACCAAGGGCATCCAGAGCCCGGGCAAGGTCAGTGAAACCCGCGCCTACCTGCGGTGGGAAGAGCCGGTGCTGGGCATCAACGGCGAAGGCCGCGTCACCCCGCTAATGCCGGGTTGCCAGGTGTTGTTCACGGTACGCGCCCGCGACGGCAGCACCGTGGCGCATAATCAGATTGCATTGTCCTATGACGAGCAGAAAGAACTGGGTCAGGAACGCACCCCGCTCGGCATCGACATGGCGCCGGTGCAGCCGCATTCGGCACAGCGCAAGGCGCGCACCTGCGAGAGCTGTCATAACAATCCGAAGGCCCAGGGCTATGGTATCTCGGGCGGCGTATATCAATTGCGTTATCCTGAAAATATCGTCGAGGATCTGATTGACCAGAAAACCGGCAAGGTCATTCCGAGCAACTTCAAGATTCAGATTCCGAAAATCGAGGCGCTCGATTTCGACTGGTCCACAATCATCAAGGATGGCCAGCAGGTTCAGACCGTGGGCACCCACTGGCCGTTGTCGCGCGCGCTGCCGAAAGAGATGCGCGATGCCATGGACCGTACCGGCCTATGCATGGGTTGTCACCGCGAAATGACTAACGCCGAACTGTGGTCTAAAGTGTCCGAACCGGGCCAGCTTACCGACGCGCAACACATCGAGTTGATGAACAAGATGTTGCAAGCCTACAGCAAGGACAAGCAGTAGGCGTGAAATCGAGGAGCTTTGCCTTGGCATCAGGGTGGCCGGCGGCAGCCTTGCTGTCGCTCGCCCTGATGACCGCCTGTGACAACGCTAACGTCGCCGTGGTCGACAGCCGCGAAGACAGCGACGCCATGGATAAATTTCTCGCTGCCCCGGCCCAACCCGCCGACTCGGGCGCGCATCGCGAAAACGATCCGCACGTCAATCTGAGTGCGGAGAAACTGGCACGGGTCGCGCTCCGGCATCTTGACGAAGCGCGCCAACAACTCGCTTTCGAAACCCTGAATGCCGCCGTCGGCAAGCACCCCGACAACGCGATGCTGTTAAGCCTGCGGGCCAGCCTGTTTTTGCAAAACCAGCAACCCAGCCTGGCGCTGGCCGACCTGAATCGGGCGGTCGGCCTCAATCCCCGAGATCCTATACTGCTGACCAACCGCGCGCAGGCGCTGCGGCAATTCGAGCGTAATGAAGACGCCAAACGCGACCTGGATCAGGCGATCGAACTCGACCGGAAGTTTGTTGCGGCCTATTTTAATCGCGGCAGCCTGCATTTCGAGGCGGAGAAATACGATTTAGCGCTGGTCGATTTCAATCGCTGCGTCGAACTCGACCCCGCGGCTGCGGCCGGCTACTTCAATCGCGCTTCGGCTTTTGAAGCCCTGGGCGAACGCGACCGCGCGATCGATGACCTGCAGCATTTCCTGTCACTGGCGCCGGAAGAAAATTGGGCCCAGGTCGCCAGAGATTTGTTAAAACAGTGGAATCCCGACCTGTCATGAAACCGATTATCCAGCTTATCCTCGGCTTAGTGGTTATCGGACTTTCCCATTCCGCCGCGTCGATTGACAAAACCTCTCGCCAGGCCTTCGATCAACTGCTGAACGAAGCCGGCCTGCGGCTCGACGAGCGGCAAAATTACAGCGATATCCCGATTCAAGCCAATCCGGTGCTGCCTTATGAACATGCGATGCTACACGCCTCCGGGGCGCTGGAGCTACGCTTTATCGTGCGACCGCTTAACCGGATCACAATCGAGTACAACGATCCGCACAACGCCTCTCCCGAGCCGAACCACCTGTTTCCACTGCTATTCGAATCGATTACCAACCGCCTGTCGGCGGGCAGCGATACCCCCAGCAGCGCCTTCTCCGAGTCCGAAGCGCGCACCAGTTTCAACGCCAGCTGGGCCGCGGCATCGGTGTTTGACGTACGCCCCGAGTTTGCCGATGATTACCGCAACGGCTTATTAATCGGCATGCATCGTAACGACATGGCCGATGCCTACACCGTTTTTTTGTACAACGACCACGAACTGGCAAAACCCTTGATCAACGAGGTTATTTCCATTATGTCGTTTACCCCGGAATCTAATTAGCGCCAGCCTGGAACGAACAACAGCTAAATGCATCTTGCTTGACTCGCGTCAAGCCGCTAGGGAGGTTTTTTGGAAACATTGTTTTGCAATGGCCCCATTAAACCGGCGCATGCAAAAAACTAGCGATATTATCTGGCAGGATACCCAGCATCAGATGTTGTTCGAGCTGATCGAACAAATCAAGATCGTGCCCTTCGATCCGGATATTCTGAGCCGGCTCAAGCTGTATGCGGAACATCATTTCATTCTCGAAGAAGCCTATATGCGAACCCTGAATTACCCGCTTATCGAAGCCCATCTCGAGGCGCACGACCGCTTCCGTGAAGAGCTCGAAGCGATGCTGGAAACCGACCCCACGATGCACGAGGCATTACAGATTTCGCTGTCCGACTTTCTCTACAAGTGGCTTAAGTTACACGTCCTCGGTATCGATAAAGAACTCGAAGAATTTGTGCTTGGTTCCGAACGCAAGTGATCCGGATCGGAGTGCCCGATTTTAAAGTCAAATCTATCGACGCGCCGCAATACCGGGTTTAAACTGTGCCAGACGGAGGTGGCGCATGAATATTTCCCGACTGAGCGGACACTGTTACTGCGGTGCGGTTCAATTCGAAGTGAGCGGCAAGTCTGACTGGGTCGGGCATTGTCATTGCGAATCCTGCCGCCGCGCGACTGGTTCGGTGATGACGACCTTTGCCGGCTTCAAGCCCAATCAGGTCGTGTTTACCGGGGCCATGCCGCGGCGCCACACCACGGCGGACGGCGTAAGCCGCAGCTTTTGCGGCCAGTGCGGATCGCCGGTTTCATTCGAAATCGACAATCGCCCGGATGAAATTCACCTGCATCTGGGCCTGTTCGACGACCTCGAACAAACGGTCCCGGAAACTCACAGCTTCATCGACGAAAAGCCCAGCTGGTTGCGTGCCGACGAACACTTGCCAAACGATAAATGAAATCCTGACGGAGAGGGACGCCCGGACGATTATTAACCCGGCTAATCGCTGAGCAGGTATTCGCCGCGGGTCTCGAGAATTTCGTTGCCGACAATCTTGGCGACATTGGCATTACGCCAGACATACTTGGTGGTGGCGCGCGAAATTACCCGGCCCGTGGTCCCGGCCACCAACGGAATACGCTCGACAAAGGCGGCCTCACCGTCGAGCCGGATCAGGTCGGCCACAGGATCGCCCTTGTTTACCTCGTCTCCCAGCTCGACCCGATAAGCCAGCAAACCCGCCTGCGGCGCGCGCAGCATTTCGGTGGCGCGAAAATCGGTCGGCGGGGGCGCCTTGCCTTTGCGGCCGGTCGTTGCGCCGCCGATCAGACCCTGGGCCTGGAAATAACCATATAGTTTTTCCGCGTCGGCACGATTCAAGGCGTCGAAGGTATCGGATAGCCCGCGATATTCCAGCGTGCAGGCCACCACCGGCAAGGGTAGCGGTTTATCGGGGTATTCGCGCGCGAGGCGCAGCCATATCGACGGCCATACTTCATCGAAGGATCCGCCGCCGCTATCTTCGGCCAACAAAGTAGCCGCGGCGCCGGTCCAGTCGGCCAGCTGCTGCATATTTTCCTGCAGCTGCGGGACCGTGAAAATGTGGGCCAGCGCGTCATCGTCACAGTGCAAATCGAACACATAATCCGCATCGCAAGCCTCACGCAGGATACATTGCCGCCATTGCTCGAAGGCGGTTACACAGGGCAATTGTTCGGCCCAGTCGCGCATTGCCGCGCGCACCAGCCGGATATTTTGCGCACCGTCGGTTCCCAGTTTAACGCCAAGTCCGGCGCCGATCGCATCGTAAATTACTGGCCAGCCACGATTGTGATTTACCCCGGTACTGCGGCTATAGCGCCCCTGATGTTGCCCAAACTCGATATCGCCCATGCCGAGCGGATTAACCATCGGGAATAGCACGAATTGCGCTTCGAGCTCGCCCGCGGCGTCGGCTTGATGCAACAATTGCAATAAATGATGCAACACCAGAATCCCCGGCTGCTCATCGGCATGCAGCGCCGCCTGCAGGTAGACCTTGTGCGATGCCTGTTCCGGCCCAATCCGAAAGTAATGTAGCTCGGTACTGCGCCCCGGGGAGTCGCCGACTAGCGTCTTGCTGATTTTTTCATAACTCATGTGACAATCGCACCCCCGTCGACATCGACTATCGTGCCGGTAACGAACTCGTTCTCAAGCAGGAAAATCGCAGCGCCGGCGCATTCTTCGGCGGTACCGGCGCGCGCTATCAAATGTTCCGCCGTCCCCTTGCCATAGTATTCCCTGCGCTCGTCTCCCTGCAGGGGCGACATCGGCGTATCGATCAGGCCCGGACACACGCCATTGATGCGTACCGGGGTGATTTCGTTTGCGACCAGATGGATAAATGCCTCTACCGAACCGCCGACGCTACCGATCGCGATCGTACCCGGGCGAAACTTGCGCGCGGGATAACCGCTGAACAATACCACGGCACCACCGGGCGACATCCGCGGCACACCGAGCCGCACGCTATTGACATAACCCCAGAGCTTGGCGAAAGAATTCTGATAACCGTCGAGGTCCATTTGCAGGAAGGGTCCGATGGCGCGCGCGCCGCCGGTAGCCGCGTTGACGAGGTAGTCGAAGCCATCGTTTTTCTCGAACAATTCGCCCAAGGCGGCGCGATCGAGCACATCCACCTGTACGCATTCGACGCCGTCGATGGCGCACTCGCGCCGGCTGCCGGCAATCACTTCCGCGCCGGCGTCGCGCAGCATCTCGGTCGTCGCCAAACCGATCCCGGAAGTGCCACCCAGGACGATTGCCTTTTTGCCACTGAAATTGGCCATATCGATTCCTCAATCGCTATCTTATGAAATCCGTTGCGCCGGACTGCCACGAAAACGGAAGTCTTGCAACCGAGACATGTTATAAGATTCCCGCTTGCGCGCATAGCTGTCCGGGGAAAAACTGAAGAAGGAAGTAAAGGTCTTGCTGTTCCTAATGTTTGGGGTTACAACCCCGAGTGCGAACTCAAAAACAAAAGGAACAACAAAGTGTACAGTAATACTCGATTTCATCAACTTTTAGAAGCCCTTCCGCGTAATTTGATTGATCGAATTTCGTCTAGCCTCCAGGCTGGCCGTTACGATAAATCCTTCAAGCCCTATGACCACCTATTG